>Ga0210057_1008469_pt1 | contig 12176 bp, 8 predicted proteins | sample CryGeyCG2114_010_2_FD_183968 | JGI IMG/M metagenome (GOLD analysis project Ga0210057, IMG submission 183968) | Groundwater microbial communities from aquifer - Crystal Geyser CG10_big_fil_rev_8/21/14_0.10 (SPAdes) (version 2) | ecosystem: Environmental > Aquatic > Deep subsurface > Groundwater ...
TTTTTAATGTTATTATTCCGAGAAATATTTCTTTAGCTGAAGCGCCAAGTTTTGGCCAATCAATTTTGCAATATAATCCTCATTCTGAAGGGGCAAGAGCTTATAGGCAATTAGCAGAAGAAGTGATTAAACGACTTGAAACATGATTAATCAATCTTTCGACAAACTCAAGATTGACCCTGAGCAAAGCCGAACGGGTCAATCTTTCGACAAACTCAAGATTGACCCTGAGCAAAGCCGAACGGGTCAATCTTTCGACAAACTCAAGATTGACCCTGAGCAAAGCCGAACGGGTCAATCTTTCGACAAACTCAAGATTGACCCTGAGCAAAGCCGAACGGGTCAATCTTTCGACAAACTCAAGATTGACCCTGAGCAAAGCCGAACGGGTCAATCTTTAGGTCAAGGATTAAATGCCTTGATTCCCCCAAAAAAACTTTACCCTGAGCAGTTCGGCCCTGAGCTCACTGCCGAAGGGCAAAGCCGAAGGGATCAGAATTCTTCTCAATTAGAAGAAAGAATTAACCATAAGGTCAATGAGAGTGTGTCTCATTTTCCTTCCGATTTAATTGCTCAGAAACCCTTAGAAAATTTAAGAGAAGATTTTAAAGAAGATTTTAAAGCGGAAATAACTCCAGAGCAAACAAAAGGACAATCCTTCGATAAACTCAGGATTAACCCTGAGCGAAGTCGAACGGGACAATCCTTCGATAAACTCAGGATTAACCCTGAGCGAAGTCGAACGGGACAATCCTTTCAAGAAACTTTTCCTCAGGAAAAGCCAAAACTCGTTGAAGAAAAAGTATTTCAAATTGAGACTGAAAAAATTAAACCCAACCCTTATCAGCCGAGGCATCTTTTTGCTGAAGATTCTTTAAGGGAATTAGCCGATTCAATTAGGGAGTTTGGTATTTTACAACCCTTAATTGTTACTAGAGTAGAAAAAGAAACAGAGAAGGGCGCTGAAGTTGAATACCAATTAATCGCTGGAGAAAGGCGATTAATGGCAGCCAAAATGATTGGTTTACCAACTGTTCCAGTAATTATCAGAAGGCCTTTAGAGGAACAAAAAAAGTTAGAAATGGCTTTGATTGAAAATATCCAAAGAGAAGATTTAAGGGTCATCAGTAAAGCTAAGGCTTTTGAGCGTTTAATCAATGAATTTAGTTTGACCCAGCAGGAATTAGCCAGCCGCCTTGGAAAAAGCAGGGAAGTGATTGCCAATACCTTGCGCCTTTTGCAACTTCCTCTGGAAATTCAAAAAGCCATAGAAGAAGGATTAATTAATGAAGGCCATGCTCGAGCCATTCTACTTTTGAATAATCCAGAGAAAAGAAAATTATTTTTCAAGGAAATTATATCAAAAAATCTCTCTGGCAGAGAGGCTATGGATTTAGCTCAAAGATATCTGACCTTAGATGGGAAAACAAATAATTTTTCTCAAAAAAGAAGACAAAATCTTTCTGCTGATCCCCAGGATTTAGAATGGAAGGAAAAATTGGAAGAGTATTTTCAAATGCCAGTTTTCATTAAGAAAAAAGGCGAGAGGGGAGCGATTGAAATTAAATTCTTTACTGAAAAGGATTTTGATACGATTTTAAAGAAGCTTTTTCCTTCTTAAAATTTCTTCAATTCTCTTTTTCGTTTCTGACATTTTGACAAACTCTAACCAAGATGATGAGGGCAATTTTCCTTTTTGGGTAAGGATTTCTACTACTTCTCCGGATTTAAGGTTATAATTTAAAGGCACTAATTTACCATTCGCTTTGGCGCCAGCAGCCTGGTTGCCGATTTCTGTATGCACTTGATAGGCAAAATCAATAGGTGTGGCTCCTTCTGGCAAATCGATAATATCTCCTTTGGGAGTCAGGACAAAAATTCTATCTTTGAAAAAATCTACTTTCAATGATTCTAAAAATTGTTGAGAATTATAAAATCTTTTTTGCCACTCTTGAAGTTGTTTAATCCAATAAAAATTTTTAGGCGGAATAAAAGTTTTTTTCTTCTTGTAACCTTTTGTTTCCTTAATAGCCCCATAAACCCAATGAGCAGCAATACCCCATTCTGCTTCTTCATCCATTTCTTTGGTTCTAATTTGAATTTCTACCATTCTCCCGTTTTCAGCAAAAACTGTGGTATGTAGACTTTGATAGCCATTAGGTTTTGGCAAAGCAATGTAATCTTTAAATCTTTGAGGCACTGGTTTCCACATTTGGTGAATAATGCCTAAAGCTGCATAGCAATCCTCAGTTTTTGGCATAATAATTCTCATAGCCACTAAGTCGTGGACTCTTTTAATATCCATGTCTTCTTTTTGCAATTTTCTCCAGATACTATAAAGATGCTTAGCCCGATATTTTATTTTTAGGGGCAAAAGATTATTCTTTTTTAATTGTTCTTCCACTAGGGGGACAATTGTTTTAAGGTAATTTTCCAATTCTTCTCTTTTCCTACCGACAATTTTCCTGGTTAATTTATATTTCTCAGGATAAACATAAGGGAAAGCCAAATCCTCTAATTGAGCGCCAATATCTGTTAGACCTAATCTATAAGCCAAGGGAGCGAAGATTTCTAAACTTTCTGAAGCTTTTCTTTTTTGTTTTTCTAAATCAAACACCCAAAAGCTTTTCATATTGTCTAAGCGATCAGCTAATTTAATTAAAACCACTCTTAAATCTTTAGCCATAGCTAAAATCATATTGCGAAAGTTTTCTTTTTCAGAATCTGTTTCTTTTTTTTCCTGATCCTTAATATATTTAATCTTACTGATTTTTGTTAATGATTGAACCAAAAAAGCCACTTCCTCGTTAAATTCTGATTTTATTGTTTGGAGAGAAAATTCCGTATCTTCAACAACATCATGAAGAAGCCCGGCAATAATAGCATCAACGCCTAATTTCATTTGGCTTAAAATTAAAGCCACTCTTAAGGGATGGTTGATAAATGGTTCGCCAGTTTTTCTTAGTTGCCCTTTGTGGGATTCTTCGGCAAAAAGAAAAGCTTTTTCCAATAAGTCTTTTTCTTTATCTGAGATAATATCTTCGAGGTTATCAATTATCTGAGCTTTTAGGGATTTCATAATCGCATTTTTTGTTAGAGCATTTGATTTTGGTTTTAGCTTCTAAAAGATAGCTTTTACATTTTGGACAATTTTCTCCAGTAGGTTTTAAAGAAGAAGTAAAATCACAATCTGGCCAACGAGAACAAGCATAAAACATTTTTCCTCTTTTATTTCTTTTTTTCACTACTTCACCTTGCTGACATTTTGGGCATTTAATATTTAATTTTTCATTATTGTTGAGAGATCTGGTATAAGTGCATTTTGGCCAATCAGAACAACTGATAAATTTACCGTATTTACCCCAACGAATAATTAACGATTTGCCACATAAAGGGCATTTTTCATCAAGTTGTATAATCGGGGAAACCTCTTCTTTTGAGACCTCATCATATTTATTTATCAGATTCTTTTTGAAGGGAAGATAGAAATCTTCAATGGCTTTCTGCCAGATTAATTTACCTTGGGCAATTTCGTCTAATTTTTCTTCTATTTGGGAAGTAAATTGATAATCAACAATGTTTTTAAAATGTTTGGCGAGAATATCATTAACAAGAAAACCAATTTCTGTTGGGGCTAAAGCTTTATTTTCATCTCTTAAAATATAACCTCTTTCTTGAAGAACAGAAATAATTGGGGCATAAGTAGAGGGCCGACCAATTCCATAAGCCTCTAAAGTTTTGACTAAGGTTGCGTCATTATAACGAGGAGGCGGTTGGGTAAAATGCTGCTTGATAAGAATTTCATTGATTTTAATTTCTTCTTTTAGAGTAAAATGAGGGAAAATATCCATTAATTCTGGCAATTTTTGATATTGATAAATTTTTAAGAATCCGTCAAACACTAAATGATAAAAATGAGCTTGAAAAAGATACTGGTTTTTTTCACCTTGGACTTCAATAAAAAGAGAGTTTTTTTCTAAAAGAGTTTCTGGCATTTGACTGGCTAAAAATCTCGACCAAATTAAATGATAAAGTTTAAATTCGTCTTTAGAAAGATATTTTTGAATTTTATTTGGTTCAAGATAAGGATCAGTTGGCCGAATAGCTTCATGAGCTTCTTGGGCTAATTTTGATTTTGATTTAAAAACTCTTGGTTCTTTCAAGGCATACTTTGCTCCATAATCTTTTTCTAAAAATTCTTTTGCGTTTTGAAGAGCTAAAGAAGATAGGTTTAAGGAATCAGTTCTCATATAAGTGATCAAACCTTGAGAACCATTGCCTAAATCTTTTCCTTCATATAAAGACTGAGCAAGAAACATTGTTTTTTTAGCAGGGAAGCGAAAAGCTTGCCAAGCTGTTTGCTGTAAAGTGCTGGTAGTAAAAGGCGGCAAAGGATATTTTTTATTCTGACTGGTTTTAATATCTGTGATAAATCCTGTTTTACTTCCCAACTCAGTTTTAATGTTTTCTACCTCATCTTTGTTTTTGATACCCGGGCTAGGCAAAGATTTATTATTGATTTTCCATAAATCAGCTTCAAATTTGATCCTTCGACTATGCTCAGGACAGGCTTTTTCATTTTGGTCTTTGATTTTTTGCATCAAAGCAGAAATTGTGAAATACTCTTCCTGTTTGAAGGCCTCTCTTTCTTTTTCTCTTTCGATAATTAATCTTAAAGCCGGAGATTGGACTCGACCAGCAGATAAACCTCGAAAGACTTTTTTCCATAAAAAAGGAGATAATTCATAACCAACTAATCTATCTAAAATTCGGCGTCCTTGTTGGGCATTGACCAAATCCATATTTATTTCTCTGGGATTTTTTAAAGCTTCTTCAATGGCTGGTTTTGTAATTTCATGAAAAACCATTCTTTTAGGCTCATTAGCTAAATTAAGAATTTGAGTTAAGTGCCAAGCAATAGCTTCTCCTTCCCTGTCCTCATCAGTAGCTAAAATAATTTCTTTCGCTTCTTTGGCTATTTTTTTAAGTTCATTGACTTTCTTCTGGGATTTTTTGGGAATAAGATAAGTGGGGGTAAATTGATTCTCGACATCAATTCCTAATTTAGATTTCGGTAAATCTCTGACATGGCCATAAGAAGCGATAACTTCAAAATCGTCGCCTAAAAAGTGACTAATAGTGTTTGCTTTAACTGGACTTTCTACTATAACTAAACGCATATTGTTTATTATTAATTTTTTTCATTTGTGTTATCATAGCGCGTTTTGATAAATTAAATTTTCTTTTAAGATATACATTAGCACCGCTATAAAGATATTCTATAAGAGTCTTAGCTGAATTACATCGGTAAGCAATATTAAAAAGATATCTATTGTTTTTTGATTTTGTTAGTCGATTAAGTTTGGAGTAAATATCGAACTTTAAAAGGAAGTGTTCTCGAATAAAAGTAATGGTTTGTTTGTCTCCGTAGATACTTAATGTTGGATACCCTCGTTTATCAAAATTAATACTTCCGTCACCGTCTACTATACCACGAATAAAATCACGAACATGCTTTGAAGGGATATTTGAAATGTTCTCACGCAAACTTTTTCGGTAACAAATACCAAGATTTTTCAAATCACTAACAATTTTTTGACTAGTAATACATAAATGAGTTGCATTTTTATAATAAGAAATTTTATGTTTAGAAGAAAGTTCTCGTTTTATTTTTTGTAAAATATCTATATCTTGTTTTTGAACACCAAATTTTAGAGCATCACTGTAGCCTTTGTAAGTACCTTTAATAATACAGCCATCAGCTAAAATAAAGCCAAGAATATAAGCCATATTTGGGGACCATTTTTTAAAGTACCTTTCATTAACTTCTACTCTTGGTTTGTTTGTATTCCTTTGTAAATTTAACCTTTCTCCTTGAGCTAAAATTGCAATCCACGATCTTTGTGGCAATAATCTTAAAAGTTTTTCTTCCGAAGTTTCTGTAAAATACTTATACAGTATATTATTTTCTTTCGATTGCCATAATTTTGCGGATGACAAACCAAGACTTAAAGCTTTTGCAACAATTGTAGACTTAATACGATGAGGAAATTTCTTTACTAAGTGTTTAACTTTTACCGTTGGATATAGTTTTATAAGGAGATCAATTTCTTTATTAGACCAACGTCTTATTTTTCTTGGATAACTCATACTCAATAACTATTATTTTGTTGGTGATTCAACAATGATTAAATTCTTCATCTCTAAATTTTTGAGTAACGGTCTCCTTCTAAATGTTTTATCAATCCTTTTAGTTCTAAAGAGGCGAGACCTATTAATACTTCTGTTGTCTTATGATTAGCTTTTTCAATAATTTTGTCAACAAGAAGCGGTTCGCTTGTCTCTAAAGTTTCATAGATTTCTTTTTCTAATTGGCTATCAAAATGATTGTCTCTTGTTTTTAAGGTTTGAGAAGTTGTTGAGATTTCAAGATGATATTCTTCTAAAATATCTTCTGTTTGAGAAATTAATTTAGCTCCTATTTTAATCAGGTTATTAGGACCAAGAGAATTTTTATTAAAGATAGAGCCGGGCACAGCAAAAACATCTCGATTTTGCTCCAAAGCAAAATTAGCCGTAATTAAGGCCCCGCTTTTTTCCGGAGCTTCAATCACCAAAGTCGCTGGCGATAAACCGCTAATGATTCTGTTGCGCCAAGGGAAATGATGTTTTAAAGGAGGAGTGCCTAAAGGATATTCGCTGATAAGAGTGCCATTTTGGATAATCTTTTGGCTTAGAGATTTATTAATGGCAGGAAAAATTCTATCCAAGCCACTGCCTAAAACAGCAATAGTTTTGCCTCCTTCATCTAAAGCAATTTTGTGGCTCAAAGTATCTGCTCCTAAAGCTAAGCCGCTAATAATGACAAAATGATAAGGAATTAAATCTTTAAGCAGTTTTTCTATTGCCAATTTGCCATAAGAACTGATTTTTCTCGTGCCAACAACTGAAAGAAAATTTGAACCTTCTTCGCTTTGCTCAGAAGAATCTTTTTTCTCGCTTCGCTCGAAATTGGAATTTTTTGGCAATTCGCCTTTAAGATATAATCCTAAGGGCGGATAAGGGATTTCTTTTAAAAGAAGGGGATATTCTTGATCTTTTAAGGTAATGAATTTAATTTGGTGTTGTTCTAATTTTTCCCATTCTTTGAAAGGATCTAAGGGAGAGTTTTGTTTTCGTGTTAAATCATTAAAAGCTTCTTCTAAAGAATGGTATTGAGTTACCATTTGAGGTAATTTCAAAAAATTCTCTCGAAAGAGCAAATTTAAAGCATTAAGATATATTTTTTCTTCTTCAGGCCGGTGGGGCATAGGATATTTTAATTTTAAAGGATATTTGGTATAATGAAGCAAAGCTTCAATTTATCAAATCATAGATTTGTTATAATATCAAGAGGATTGATTTATGGAAGGTTTTAGAAAAAAATTAATTTTTTTACTGATTCTTAGCTTAAGTCTCTTTTTAGTTTCCGGTCTTTTATTGTTATTTTCTATTAGAAATATTAATAAGAAAGTTGAAGAGGCTAATAATTATCAACAGGAACTCACTCGACGAGGGGCAATATTGGATAGAATTCAAAGTTTAGAGAGAGAAACTCAGAAAGCTGATCTCTATTCAAATTCTTTAAATAACGCTTTGCCAAATGAAACCGAAGTCATTGCCCTTGAAAGTAAATTAAAAAATCTAGCTTCTTTATATAATCTCAATAATTTGAGTTTTCGCTTTGGTACTTTAAATTTGTCTCAAGATAACGAACCAAAAAGCTATAGTTTTAATTTAATAGTTGATGGTCGCTTAGAAGCTTTAACTAATTGGTTGGCTGCTTTTCAAAAATTACCCTACAGTTTCCATTTAGAGCAAATAGAAATTACTCAAACTTCTCCTTCAAGTTCTCAAACAGTCGCGGCTTACAATATTAAAATTTTAGGTAGAGTTTATTTACGTTAAATTATGGCAGTCAAACCAAGAAGGAAAATTAATAAAAAAGAATTCATTTTGCTAGGAATGGGTATAACAGTAATAGCCTTTTCTTTATTTTTAATTATTTATTGTTTGATTTTTTTGATTAAAAATATTAATTTGATGCTTAAAGCTCCATCTACTTCTGGCAACGAAACCCATTTTAATCTTTCTGGAGCAGAAAAATTGTTTTCCGACATTACACACTAAAATCTTGGGTGTGTAGTTCAGTGGTAGAACGCCATTCTGACCTGCCCGCCGAACAAACCGAAATTTTGGGCATGTAGTTCAGTGGTAGAACGCCATTCTGATAAAATGGAGGTCGTAGGTTCGATCCCTACCATGCCCACCCCGTTAAACGTGGTGCAGGCACGTTAAACGTGCCCACAAAATCTGGGGATGTAGCTCAGCGGTAGAGCACCGCTTTTGCATAGCGGGGGTCAGGGGTTCAAATCCCCTCATCTCCACAAATCGAGCCCACTTTAAATTTTCCCTTGCTTGACTTTGTTATATTTTGTATAATGTATGAAGCAATAAATCCCGCACCTTTAGAAGATTGATTTCATCAATATATGCCATTGGCATTTATCTTCTAAAGGTGCGGGATAAAAAGGTCGAATCAAAATTTAAAACAATAAAAAATATGATAAACACTTTAGCTCAGGCCAGTTATGGCGCTTTAGTTAATCTCTGGAACGGCTTTATTCTTTTTATCCCCACTTTAATAGGAGGAATTATTCTTTTCCTCTTAGGTTTGATCATTGGCAATGGCTTAGGACAATTAGTAGAAAAAATCATTGATTTAATTAAAATCGATGTTGCTTTAGAGAAAACAGGTTTTAAGACTTTGACGAATAGGGCTGGTCTTCAATTGAACACTGGATTTTTCCTTGGCCAAATTGTTAAGTGGTTAATAGTTTTATCTTTCTTGATTACCACTTGTAATGTTTGGGGATTAAATGCAGTTGGAGATTTTATTAGAAGCATTGTTATCTACATTCCTAATTTAATTGTGGCTATTCTCATTCTTTTAATCTCGATTATTTTAGGAGAGTATTTCGCCAAATTTATTCGGGCTTCAATAGCTGGTGCTGGTTTGAAATATAAGAATTTCTTAGGATCATTGTCTCGCTGGGTATTTTATATTTTTGGAATTTTGGCAGCTTTGTCTCAACTCAAGATTGCTCCATACATCATTAACACCTTGTTTACTGGAATTATCGCTTTATTTGCTGTTGCTGGTGGTTTAGCTTTTGGCCTTGGAGGAAAAGAATTAGCTCAAGATATGTTAAAGAAATTTAAAGAAGAAGTTGAAGAAAAATAACAATAGATAATAGATATAAGATAAAAGGGCCGCGTTTAACGCGGTCCTTTTTAAAGTATTTATATTTTTTAAGGTATCGATAGCGTGTTTTTGTGACAACTATCCGAACCCCTTGACTTTTAAAAATCAAGGCGTATAATTAAAATTACCAAAATATGTTAACGATTGACGAAAAAACTAAACGGAAGTGAGGCACTTTTTGCGCTTTATTTTTAAACGCCATCACTTCTTGATGGCGTTTTTAAATAATTGAACCGAAAGAAAAATCCGCTCTTTAAAAACTGAATATTCTTCATCTTTAGTTTGTCTTTTCACTAAAGATGGGAAAGTTGTAAATAAGGGCAGATGGTGGATGCCTTGACACAGTGAGGCGATGAAGGACGCGGCGTAGCTGCGATAAGCCTCGGGGAGGTGTGTAGCAACCTTTGATCCGGGGATTTCCGAATGGGGCAACCTAACTTAGTGATAAACTAAGTTGATCCTTTGCGTAAGCAAAGGATAGCATACCTGGGGAAGTGAAACATCTCAGTACCCAGAGGAGAAGAAAACAAAAATGACACTTTTCTTTTTTCCTTTTTATTAGGGAAAAAGAAAAGTGTTTGTGATTCCTTAAGTAGTGGCGAGCGAAAGAGGAAGAGCCTAAACTCGTCCTTCGCTCTTTGCTCCGCAAAGAGCTACGGAACGACAAGTCTTTTTATAATGACTAGCCATTCCGAAGCTCCGAACGAAGTAAGGAGCGAAGGATGGGAGTTAGAAGAAAATGTTGTGAGTTTAACTCGGAGTGAAAATAATGGTTAGTTGAAATAGCTGGAAAGCTATACCAAAGGGGGTGATAGTCCCGTAAACAAAAATTGTTATTCAGCTCTTACATTTTCTTGATTACTTCGATGCTAGATAACATCGGAGGAAATATCCGGTACTACTCCGGAAAGGCTAAATACTCACTGTGATCGATAGTGAACTAGTACCGTGAGGGAAAGGTGAAAAGCACCCCGGTGAGGGGAGTGAAATAGAACCTGAAACCATCATGCCTACAAGGAATCGGAGCCCCCACACCAATTTTGCAAAGATATAATATTGCAAAAAAGTCTAAAAAGACTTTTTTGCAGTTGTTTATGACAATTTTAATTATTTTTAGAAATTAATTTGTTTAGCTTGGCAAAATTGGTGTGGGGGTGACGGTGTGCCTATTGAAGAATGAGCCGACGACTTTATACTTACCGCTGATTAAACCCGTTTAACGGGTGGAGTCAAAGGGAAACCAAGTGCTAAAAGTGCGTTTTAAAGTGGTAAGTATAAGACCCGAAGCCAGATGAGCTTACCATGGCTAGGATGAATCCCGACGAAAGTCGGGAGGAGGTCCGTACCCGTGAGCTGTTCAAAACTCTGGGATGAGCTGTGGTAAGGAGTGAAAAGCTAATCGAATCTGGGAATAGCTGGTTCTCCTCGAAATAGTTCTTCGACTAGCGGTCTATTTATCCAGGCGGGGGTAGAGCACTGGATGGTATGTAGAGGGCGAAAGCCCAGCATACCAATCAAACTCCGAATACCGCTTTGGTTATGATAGGCTAGTCAGACCATGGGGGCGAAGCTCCGTGGTCGAGAGGCAAAGAATCCAGACCGCTATCTAAGGTCCCTAAATTTTGGTTAAGTGCAGTCTCAAGGCAGTGATTCACCATAGACAATTAGGAGGTTGGCTTAGAGGTAGCCACCCTTTAAAGAGTGTGTAACAACTCACTACTTGATTTACCCCGTGAGCCGCAAGGCTTTGCGGGGTGGTGAATTGCGCCGAAAATGTATCGGGGCTAAAACCAAATACCGAAGATGCGGCTCTTCATTTAATTTTTTAAATGGGGAGGGTAGAGGAGCGTTTCCTAAGCACTGAAGTCTCAGACGCGAGTCGGGATGGAGCTTAGGGAAGTGAGTATGTCGGCATGAGTAATCGCAAGCCCGATAAGAAATCGGGCCCCCGTAAATCCAAGGTTTCCTTAGCAATGACAATCAACTAAGGGTTAGGCGGTCCTAAGGCGATGGCGAAAGCTGAAGCTAATGGACAGCCGGTTAATATTCCGGCCCTCCAATTTTTTGCGATGGAGTGACGAAGGAAAAAAGTTTGAGCGTCTTAGTGGTTTGACGTTCTTGGTATTAAGAATTTCCAGTTTGGGAAATCCGGCTGGATGCCTTTAATGGCAAAATTCGCATATCGAGAAAAAACAAGGTTTTACTTTGTTAATTCGAATGAAGCGCCTTCCGAGAAAAACTTCTAAGCTTAAAGAAATTGGATCCGTACCGTAAACCGAAACAGGTGGATGAGGCGAGTAGCCTCAGGGGAACGGGTGATTCCTCGTTAAGGAACTCGGCAAAAAAGCGAGCGTACGTTTGCTATAAGCTCTGCCGCCAAAATTTTTGCGTAAGCAAAAACTGAGGCGGCCGCAGTGAAAGTATCCCTGGCGACTGTTTACCAAAAACACAGGTCCCTGCGAACCCGTAAGGGGATGTATAGGGGCTGATGCCTGTCCGATGCCAGAAGGTTAAGGATGTCGGTCAGCTATTCGTCTTTGACGAATAGTAAAGCTGAACGTCTCAAGCCCTGGTCAATGACAGCAATAACTATAATTGTTCTAAGGTTAGGAAGTGCTAGCTTTAGTAAAATTCGGCTATATGCTGGAAAATCTGGTGTATCCAAAACTACTATGGTATAATATGACCATAGAAATATGAGTAATAATATATCAAGTAAAAATGTTGTTGGTGCAGACAATCAGCAGGAAAGACTTAGAAAATTCAAAAATTAAAAATCAAAGTGTAAAATGACGATGTAAAATTAAAAATTTTAGATTTTGATTTGTCGTTTTGATTTTTGTACTTTGCATTTTGAATTTTTCTTTGAATC
>Ga0210057_1008471_pt1 | contig 12175 bp, 13 predicted proteins | sample CryGeyCG2114_010_2_FD_183968 | JGI IMG/M metagenome (GOLD analysis project Ga0210057, IMG submission 183968) | Groundwater microbial communities from aquifer - Crystal Geyser CG10_big_fil_rev_8/21/14_0.10 (SPAdes) (version 2) | ecosystem: Environmental > Aquatic > Deep subsurface > Groundwater ...
CCTTTCAGGGGCCGAAGATAAATTAAGGGGCTTAAAAGAAAATGTTATTATCGGCCGCTTAATTCCAGCTGGCACGAGCTTTCGTCGCCAAAACGGCTAAAGCTAACATTTAAACTAAAACCAGCTTAAAAGCTGGTTTTAGTTTTGCCTTGTGTTATAATAAAGAAGGTTTTTTTATAAAATAGTCCAGCTATTGACATTTTGCCAGTATTATGCTATTATTTTTATGTTTTCGCGAAAGTGCATTCACCCCCCAAGTGCAACGGGACGGGTGTTTTTTATTGCCTCAAATTGAGGCAGAATTAAGCAAGCGACCTTTAAAAGACCATGCTTTAACATAACCTCTTTGGGCGTTTTGTAGCCCAGGGACTTCCTTGGTGTATTATTCAATTTTTCACAGATATTTTCAAGGTATTTGTCGGAATATTTGGAAATGTCTGAGCCCTTTTTAACATCTCTTCTAATTAATTGATTAACATTTTCAACTCCCGGCTTCTGCCATGCGGAAAAAGGATCACAGAAATATGTTTTGATTCCTATTGCTTGTTGAAGCTCTTCGTGTTGAGTGTTTTCAAACCCATTATCAAAAGTACAGCTTTTAGATTTATCAAACTTGGTAAAAATCTTTTCCCTTGCCTCCTCGGTTTCTCCTGGCTTTAAGCCGTTGACTTTCTTGATTGCAACATACTTGGCTTGCCTTTCATAAATAACTGAGAGGGCTTTTTTGCTATGGTGTTTTTTACCCGAGACAATAGAATCTCCCTCGTAATGCCCAAACTCCTTGTTGATGGTGGTAGGCCTTTGCTCTATCCCCACCCTCTTGGGGATTACCTCTCTTTTTGTTTTCTTTTCCTTTCTTTTCCTCTTGCTTCGCTTCTTGGAAAAAAGATACTTGGCTAAGTCCTGGCCATAGGCGCTGTAAATGAACTCATAAATAGCTGTTTTTGAAGCATAAAGGGCTTCTTCTCTATCCTCATTCTTCCAGCAATAACATCGGGGCTCCAGCCCTTGCGTATCTTTGTTTTGATGTATTTTAATAGCGATTCGTTAAGCCAAATTTTTTTACCTTGATACTTAGAGTTTTTTCTTCTGTTGTGGGTCTTGCTTTGAGCAAGGATTGCTTCATAGGGGCCATTTCTTGTCCCTCCTTGAGCTCTAATCTTTCTTCTGTTTCTTTCGACCTCTCTTGAGATAGTGCTTTTATCTCGCTTTAAGACCTGTGCAATTTCTTTGTAACTGTAGCCCCTTTTTAAGAGGATAGAAATTTCATTTCTTTCCTCTTTTTTAATTTGTGTGTAGTTATTTTTTGATTTCTTCATATGACGGTATTATACATCGTCAGCCGTTGCACTTCAAAACGGAATTCGCGGAATAACTGATAAAGTTCTCCGCCTTTCAAAGTCAGTAAATAAGTAAGAAAGAAAGCAAAGAAAAACCAGCCCCAACGGGCTGTTGCTGTTATGCTATTGCTGATTTTGAAAGGTGATGCTTTTTTGATAGAAAAATTAAAAAGTGTATCTGTAAATTTGGTTGTGATGACCGCAGGTCAAGAAAAGTGCCTGTTTGGCATTTAGAAAACGAGAGATAATCCGATAATCAAGGTCAATGCGAATACTCCAAAGTTGTTTGCCTTTCGGCTCTAATTTTTCAGTGTGGAGCGATGAGTGGAAGGGGTTCTCCCTGAATATTTGTTCTTGTTTTTCAGCTTTTTTTTGAACAAAAAGGGGAAGTTGAACATAACGTTTTTCAAATTCAGAAGTTACTAAAACCTCAATCATATTTTTTTTAATGATTTCAACGATTTTATTTTTTTGAAGCTGCCCTTGCGATAATCATTTTCAGCATTTTCCACACTCAAGAGAAATGCAGGGTTAAAAAGATTGAGAGCGTTAACTACCCTCTCAAATCTATTTAAATCCATTTCAACTGAAATTTTCCCTTGTTTTATTTTTGGCTCAATTGTTAAATCAAGTGTTGGCATATTGTTATTTAATCTTACCACTTGAGCCAAAAACGTCAAATAGCTTGTTTCTCTATTTCAGATGATTTTGTTTGATGATTGATCATAAGGTCGTCTGAAACAGGGGAATAATTACCCTGTGTTTAGTCAAGACAAAACAAAAACCCTAATTATTCTTTTGAGAGGAGGTAAAATTAAATGGCTCATTGGGGAAAAAGTCGGGCGAGGAGGAAGTGGCGAAAACTTGCTCGGCTTAAGAGGATTAGCATAATGCCGTTGAAGGCAGGCCGACAGGAGTTTGCCCCTCCTGTCAGAATTATTCAGCCCAAAAAGGGCAAGGGCGGTAAATACAATCGCCAAAAGTTTAAGAAGGGTGGTGATATGGGCAACAAGTCAAATGATTTTGTTGCCTCTCTTATAAAGGCAATAACCATTTAGGTTATTTCCTTTTAGGAGCTTTTATTTTACTCTTAACAATAATGATGGAGGATCAACTGATGAAAAGAGAAAGAAGAGTCACAAGAGAGCTGTTCGGGCATACGGTAGAGAGAGAAATCTCATCAGGGTATTCGGGGACCTACACCGTAAAAATAGGTCGGGTTGGCGAGGAAGAAGAGTTTTATCTTCCAATTGGAAATAAATATCTTAAACTGCGTCAAACCGAAACTGGTTTTGAGCTTATTTGTGAAGTTCAAAATAGGCCAAGCAAAAGAAAAGGCCAGATCTACGGAGAGATTTCAAAAGTTCTTAGTGTTAAACAAACACTTGAGCTAATTGGAGTTATCCGCAAAGCTGGTTTATCTCAAAACGATAATGTCTTTAGTCGTTTAGAGACAGACGAAGAGATGGCTAGCTTTGATGCCTGGAGAGAAGATTTACCAGTAAAAAATAAGCTTAAGGGGAGAATTAAAAGACATCGAGGAAGAATAGAAAATGAGTTTTATATTCTTAGGCAGGCCGTTAAAGACTCTCTGTCTTTAGCCCCAGAAGGATTTTTAGTGGTAAATAATCTTTCTACTAAAAAAAAGGAGAAAGCAGAAGAAGCGATTGAGGCAAGGGAAATAGAATATCCTTATTGCTTTAAATTAAAGCTTCCTTCGTGGCTCGGGTCTACTTTTGATGATATTTGGTTAATAGAGGAAGAGGCTTTTAATAAGCTACTTGCTCAAGGCAACCAAAAGTCAGGTTCTGTGCTTGCTCTTGACGAAATAAAACAAGCCATACATGACCGAAAATGGTTTTGTATTGTTTGTGGAAAAGGCCTAGAACAATTAGATCATGGGCATTTGAAAAAGTGTCCGGAGTGCCTCCAAAAGCCCAAACAAAAGGGCATTCAAATTAGGTTTTGCAATAGATGTGGAGCTGGGTTTGAAAAGCGAGAAGGTCAAGACGGGAGGTCTTGGGCTTCAAGTACTATCTGCCCTAAGTGCTGGGTTCAAAACACTTTAGCTACCGGGACGTTCCTTAAAGACCAACGCTTAAAAGATGTTCTGTTTATTAGGGAATTAGTGCGCTTTGATCAACCCATAAAGGAGCTTTTAAAGGAGGCCTATAAGATTGCCTCAACAATTGTTCTCCACGCTTATATAATAGAAAGCGGAAAACTTGTTGGGCTAAAAATGGTTGTTTTTGAAAACAACCAAGAAGTGGGGCGTTTTGAAGAAGAGGCTCAGGTGGTTGATTTTTTAATTGAGAGTGCCAAGCATTAAAAAAAAGGAGATAAAGCTGTTTCTTCTTAAGGTGTTTAAATGAACATTTTAAGGGAAGCAGTTTTTATTTTATAATGAAAAGGGAAAGGGCTTGAAATGAAAGGGTTTAGTATGATAAGATTAAATAATGAGAGAAAGTGTTGAAAGTACTGTATTGTGGATAATTTGCTATTGACAGGTAGCAAATTATCCGATAAAATGACTTAAAGGTCACTTTTTGAGCAATTTTATCAAAAAAATGAGTATTTTAAGGGATATTACTTTACAAATAGAAAAAGAACTCTCCAAAGACGAAGTTATTCTTTTAGTTGGTTCAAGGCAGAGCGGTAAAACAACGATTTTACATCAAATTGAATCACAATTAAAAACAGACCAAAAGCCAAGTTATTTCTTGAACTTAGAAGACCCAGAATACCTTGCTTTATTAAACGAATCCCCGAAAAACCTTTTTAAAATTTTCTCTTTTGATTTAAAAGAAAAAACCTTTATTTTTATTGATGAAGTCCAATATTTAAAAAACCCAAGTAATTTTTTAAAATATTTTTTTGATGAATACCGAGGCAAAATAAAGATCATAGCTTCCGGCTCGTCTGCTTTCTTTTTAGATAGAAAGTTTAAAGATTCTTTAGTTGGCAGAAAAAAGATATTTACTTTACGAACCTTAAGCTTCAGAGAGTTTTTAAGATTTAAGGGCGAGGATGATTTATTAAAAAAAGGCCTCCAGAATTTAGCTTTAAACGAAAAAGAAAAGGTCTCGTTTTATTATAGAGAATTTATTATTTACGGGGGTTACCCGAAAGTTGTTTTATCAACACTTGCTGAAAAAGAAAATGTTTTAAAGGATTTAGCTTTTTCTTATATCAAAAAAGATATTCTTGAAGCCAACATCAAACAAGAAGAGTTGATGTTTAAACTCCTAAGAGTTTTAGCCAGCCAAGTGGGTGGTTTGGTTAATCTTTCAGAATTAGCTTCAACCTTGGGGTCATCAAGAAATACGATTGAAGAATATTTAGCCATTTTACAACGTTCTTTCCATATTGCTTTAATTTCTCCTTTACACACAAATTTAAGAAAAGAGATTACTAAAATGCAGAAAATTTATTTTTTGGACTTGGGTCTGCGAAATTTTTTAGTTAAAAATTTTCAACCCTATAACGAAAGGCAAGACAAAGGGCAGGTTTTAGAAAATGCAGTTTTTAGAGAATTGCTTAACCAGAACGAAAGAGAAGAAATAAAATTTTGGCGAACAGTTAATAAGCAAGAAGTTGATTTTGTGGTAAATGAAAAGGCCTTTGAGGTAAAGGCAACCCCTAAAACGCAAAAAACAAACTCCCTCAAAACTTTTTCTGAAGCATATCCTAACAAGAAAATATCCTTTGTGTCTTTTGATGTCTCAAAAAAAGATCTTGGGAATGTCCCTGTTTTAGAGCCATGGGAAATTTAAAAAGTTAAATTATGTCAAAGAGAAAAAGAAAAAAGAATAATAGTTATCAAGGCAAAATAAGGGGGAGTAAAAATGGTTTTACTAAACCAAAGAAAAGTGGCAGGGAGTTAGCCCCGGTTTTGACTTCCCGTCTTAAGCGCTGGCTTTCGGCTTTAGTGATGATTGCCTTGGCGCTTATTGTTATTTTTTCTTTTTTTCAAAAAGCCGGCACTGGGGGCGAGTACTTGTTTAAGTTTTTTAATTATATCTTAGGTAAAACAATTTTCGCTTTCCCATTTTTGCTTTTCTTGGCCTCTTTCTTTGCCTTAAAACCAACCAAAAGAAGGGTTTTTCTTCCTGTTGGCTTGGGGCTTTTTTTGTGCTTGGCAGGCACTTCGGGTATTTTAGCTGTTAAAACAGGAGAAGCTCAAATGGGAGGTAGTTTGGGTAAAATAATGAGTATCCCATTACTAAAGTATTTCAGCCCTTCGGTTGCTTATATTGTCTTGGGTGTTTTTCTATTGGCTGGGCTTTTAATCTTTTATGAATTGTTGCCCAAGAAAGAAAGAACTGAAAAAGAAAAAGAAGAGGACTTAGGCAAAATAGAAGTTATGTTAGAGGATGAAAAAAAACCCAAGTTTGAAATAAAACCAGTTGAAATTATAGCCCGAAAAGCAGCTGGTATTTTTGCTAAAGAAAACAAAGAAGATAAAAAACAACAGAAAGAAGCTAAAAAAGAGGATGAGGAAAAAGTTGAAGTTCAAAGAGATGCCGAGTATAAAATCCCGCCCCTTTCTTTGCTTGATTTAAAAGAAGTCCAGGCCTCGGCTGGCGATACTCAAGCTAATTCTTTAGTCATTCAGCGAACCCTGCAAAACTTTGGCATAGAAGTGGCCATGGCTGAAATAAATGTTGGCCCCACCGTTACGCAGTATTCTTTTAGGCCAGCTGAAGGGGTAAAGCTCTCTAAAATAACTGGTTTAAATAATGACTTAGCGCTATCTTTAGCTGCCCACCCGATTAGAATAGAAGCCCCCATTCCAGGAAAACCACTGGTTGGTATTGAAGTGCCTAATAAGCAAAGGGCCATTGTTAAAATTGGCACTTTATTTATTGAAAATGAGTTTCAGAAATCACCCCCCTTAACCTTTGCTGTGGGGAGGGATGTGATGGGCCACCCTATTTTAGCTGATTTATCTCGGATGCCCCACTTATTAGTGGCTGGAGCAACTGGCTCTGGTAAAACGATTTGCCTTAATTCAATTATTTTAAGTTTAATTTTTAGAAACTCACCCAAGGTTTTAAGATTAATTTTAATTGATCCTAAAAAAGTAGAGTTTCCAGTTTACAGCAGTTTGCCACATTTGTTAACACCAGTTATTTTAAATTCAAGAAAAGCAGTTAATGCTTTAAATTGGTTGGTTGGTGAGATGGATCGACGTTTTGATGTTTTGCGAGAATTAGGCTCCCGTGATATTGCTTCTTATAATGTTTCACTCGTTAAAAAACCCAAAGAGGGTTTTGAAGAATTGCCTTATATTGTTTTAATTATTGACGAGTTAGCGGATTTAATGATGGCTAAGGGTAAAGAAGTAGAAGCGGCTGTTGTTCGCTTAAGCCAGTTGGCCCGTGCCGTTGGTATCCACTTAATTGTAGCCACCCAAAGGCCTTCGGTTGAAGTAATTACTGGTTTAATTAAGGCAAACATTACTTCAAGAATTGCTTTTCAAGTGGCGAGCCAAATTGACTCTCGGACTATTTTAGATGGTGCTGGGGCTGAAAAATTATTAGGCCGGGGCGATATGCTTTTCCTTTCATCTGATTTTTCTAAACCGAAAAGAATTCAAGGTGGCTTTATCTCTTCTGGTGAAATTAATCGAGTCGTTGATTTTATAGCAAAAGAGAACCAATTTCAAGAGCAAGAAGTTAAAATTTCTGAAAACGAACCTGAAGAGCAAGATGTTCCTTTGGTCTCAATCAGAAGTGGAGGAGATATTTCAGCTAATCCACCCAGCGAAGATATTATGAATTACGAAGTTAAAGATGAGCTTTACGATGAGGCCAAAGAAACAATTACCCAATATCAAAAGGCCTCCGCTAGTTTACTGCAAAGAAGGTTGCAAGTAGGGTATGCGAGGGCGGCCAGATTACTTGATATGTTAGAAGCTGATGGTATTGTCGGGCCAGCTGATGGTGCTAAAGCAAGAGAAGTTTATGTTAAACGCAACCAGCCCGACTTACCTGGTATGCCCAATGAGCAGGACGAAGATGGTTTTATAGATGCTGGCGAAGTAGAGCTTAACTAAAATCCTAAATTCTAAACCCTAAACAGGAAAGAGCAATTCTAAATCCGAAATCCTAAATTCTAAACAAATCACAAATCCTAAATTACAATGTTCCAAATAGAAACAAAAACCCCCTTTGCTTGGTTTGGAATTTGGAATTTAGAATTTAGAGCTTGTTTAGTATTTAGATATTAGAATTTAGTATTTAACTTAAATTTGTTTAGAGTTTAGATATTAGATATTATAATTTATTTTTATATATGCCAAAAAAGAAATTAGGGGGAACCAAGACAATTAAAAATGAGGAAAAAAATGAGGGGCAAAAAGAGCTAACCGTTAAAGAAAAGGATTTAGCTGAAGCGATTGATGAGATCAAACAGAGGTTTGGCGAGGGGGCGATTATGCAATTAAGTGGCTTGCGGGCTGTTGATGTTAATGCTATTTCAACTGGTTCTTTGGCCTTGGACTTAGCTTTTGGGGTTGGTGGGGCGCCAGCGGGTAGAATTATTGAGGTTTTTGGGGCAGAGAGTTCGGGCAAAACAACCGTGGCTTTGCACATTATAGCTGAAGCTCAAAAAAAGGGGGGTAAGTGTGCTTTTGTTGATGCCGAGCACGCCTTAGACCCTGATTATGCTCGTAAAATTGGTGTTAATATAAAAGAGCTTTTAATTTCACAGCCCGACTCAGGCGAGCAGGCCTTACAAATTGTTGAAACATTGGTTCGCTCAGCCGCGGTACAGGTAATTGTGGTTGATTCAGTGGCTGCCCTAACCCCTAAGGCCGAAGTAGAGGGCGAGATTGGTGACCAGCATATTGGCAGGCAAGCCCGGCTAATGAGCCAAGCTATGCGCAAGCTTTCTTCAATTATTGCTAAGACCGAGACCATTGTTATTTTTATTAATCAGACCCGCCAGAAGATTGGCGTATTTTTTGGCTCCCCTGAAACAACCTCAGGGGGTATGGCTTTAAAGTTTTACGCTTCAGTTCGGGTCAAACTAGATAGAATTGCCCAAATTAAAAAAGGTGACTTGGTGACGGGATCAAGGGTAAGAGCTAAAATAGTTAAAAATAAGGTGGCCGCCCCCTTCAGAACAGCCGAGTTTGATATTTATTGGAACGAAGGTATTTCAAGAACCGCTGATTTAATTAATACTGGGCTTAAATACGATGTGGTTAAAAAGTCAGGCAACACCTTAGAGTTTGGTGAAATTAAGCTCGGTGTTGGCCTTGATAAAGCCAGAGAGTTTTTGCTTCAAGATAAACCCTTACAAATAAGTATCAGAAAAGCCGTGCTTGAAAAAGCCAAAGAAATAGCATAAAGCAAAAAGCGAATAGCTAAAGTAAAACAAAAAACCCTTAAAAAGGGTTTTTTGTTGTTCAGATGTACGAGGGCAGACCTCATACAAGTTTAGGCCTTGGTGAAAGGCAGTAAAGCAATGATGCGGGCACGTTTAACAGCTAAAGCGATGTTGCGCTGATGTTTAGTGCAAAGCCCAGTTTTCTTACTTGATTTTATTTTCCCCGAAACAGCCAAAAAACGATTCAGAGTAGCTGTATCTTTAAAGTCAATTTCTTTTTGATTTTTTTGACAGAAATAACAATGCATGTTTTAGAGATTGTTAGCGAAAAACGAACGCAGTGAAGTTTTGAGCTTTACAAGCTCTTAGATCCTGTTAAATACGAGCGATTTTAGCTCGGATTTAATCGGGATACTTCCTTAATTGATAATTTTTTAAAAAGGAATATCCTTCACGTCAATTTCACCCTCGTCTTCTTCAAAGGGGCTTTCTGATTTTTCATTTTTTGAATCTGCTTTTGGGTCAATCGGTTCGTCATCTTGGATAACTGGAATGTCTTCCATTTTTACCCCTGTTTTAATTTGGGGGGTAGGGGGGGCAGGTTTTGTTTGGTTTTTATTTTGGTAACTAGTACTCTCTTGGCTCCCTGCGGTATTTCTTGGTCCTAATTGTAAACTTTCAGCCACTATTTCTGTTTTGTAATGTTTTTGACCTTGTTGATCTTGCCAAGTCCTTGTTCGCAAATGCCCTTCGATTAAAGCCATTGAGCCCTTTTTTAAATATTGAGCAGCTGTTTCAGCCATTTTTCCAAACATCGCAATATTATGAAATTCAACTTCTTCTTTTTTTTCGCCTTGCGAAGTATAATACCTGTTGCTAGCGATTGCAAAAGAAACAACGGCATCACCTGAAGGTAAACTCCTTCTATCTGGGTCAGCAGTTAAACGGCCTAAAACAATTGCTTTGTTGAAATTCATAAATTAGTATGTAGTTAGTAGTATGTGGTCCTGCTTGCCACCCGCCTGCCGGTAGGCAGGTTGGTAGATAAAACATTAGTCATTTAAAACTTTTTCTAATTCTTCGTCAATTTTAGCTTTTTCTTCGGGAGAATCCTCTTTTTTCTTGGTTGATTCCTTTTCTTTTACCTTTTTTTCTTCCACAGCCCCTTCTTTTTCAAGGGCTTTTTTTTCTAACTCTTCTTCGCCCTCTTCTATCTCTTCGCCCGCTTCTTTAAAGATTTTATTCTTTAAAGATTTTTTCTTTTTTTCTTTTTTCTCTAATTTGTCTTTTATTAAAAGAAACCTTAAAATATCTTTTTCTTCTTTAAGTTTGTTTTGCAAAGGAATAATCGTTTCTGCTTCGGCTTGGAAAAAAAGCCAAGTAAAAAATGCTTCTGTTTGCTTTTTTACAGGATAGCCCAGTTTTATTTTCTCAAGAGTATTTTTTTGTTTAACTTCGCCCGCTTCTTTAATTAACCCTTCAACTAAAGCATTAGCTTTAGCTAAATCAACTTCATTTAGTTGGGGTGAATAAAGCAGGGCAATCTGATATTCTGTCATATATATTAAGATTATCACCCCTGCTTAAAAAAGTCAACCCCTCGACACCCCTCGACACCCCCTCCTTTACTTCTAAGGATTTTTTTGGTATTTTTAAGGTATGGAGAAAGCATTTGACTTAATTGAATCGTTTTCAGGTATTCGGGGTATTTATGGCAAAGGCATCACTGAAGAACTTTTGAAGAAGTATTTTTTTGCCTACTTTGAGGCTTTCCCTCAAGCAAAAAAGAAATTTCTTTTAGCTGGAGACACTCGAGCATCAACAAATCTTCTGAAGTTAGCTGCTATTTCTTTTTTAAAAGAAATTGGCGTTAAAGAAATTATTGATGCTGGGGTTGTTCCTATACAGACAGCCGAGTTAGCTGTTTTAAAATTTGGCTGTTTAGGCGGTTTTTATATAACAGCTTCCCACAACGAGCCAAATTACAATGGTTGGAAAATGCTAAAACAAGACGGGGCTATCTTATATGCTAACCAAGCTCAACAGGTTATTGATTTCGTAAATCAAAAGGGCTCTAGTTTCTTTCTTTTAGGAAGGAGCTTAGCTCCTTCCTTAATTTTTTCGCGAGCTGTTTTAAAAGAGAAAGAGGCAATTGAGTTATACTGCAATTATGTTTTAGAAAAATTAGGCGAAGAGGCGGTTGAAAAAATAAAGCAAGCTAAATTAAAGGTTTTATTTGACCCCAATGGTGGTTCTGCCATAGAAGTTTTAAAGATATTATCAGAAAAACTTAACCTACAAGCTAACTTTGTCAACGATCTGCCCGGTAAGTTTAACCGTTTAGTTGAGCCAAAAGCCGAGAGCTTGGCTCATTTGCAAAAGTATTTTGAAAAAGAAAATTATGAATTTGCCACTGGCTTTGACACTGACGCTGATAGGGTGGAGTTTATGACGCAATCCGGTTTGGTTAATGGCAATTATGTTTTAGCCCTTGCTTGCGATTGTCTTTTGCAAGGAGCGCAAAATCAGGTAGTGGTAACCAACGATGTAACTTCTTATTTAGTTAGAGATGTTATCAAAAAACACAAGGCAATTATTAAAGAAGTAGAAGTGGGGGAGACAAATGTTGTTCAAGAAATGGAAAAACAAAATTCGCTGATTGGCGGTGAGGGTTCAAATGGCGGGGTGATAATACCGCCCATAAAATGTCGTGATGGCCTTATGACAACCTGTTTGTTTTTAAAAATGATAGCTCAAAAAAATCAAGGCCTGAGCGATATTTTGCAAAGTTATCCTAAGTATTTTTCCTCGCATAACAAAGCTACTTGCTTGTCTGAAAAAGCCCGACAAATTAAAAATCAATTAGAGAGTTATTATAAAAAAAAGGGCTATATTATTAAAAAAACCGGCGATGACACTGGCGGCTTAAAAGCCGAAGCAGACGAGAACTCTTATATCTGGTTTCGCCTTTCCAAAACCGAACCCGGGGCTTTCCGCATTTACGCAGAAACCGACCAAAGCCAACAAAAAGCCGACAACTTAGCCAAAGAAGCCCTCGCTATTTTTATGAACTTAACTAAGTTAAGTCCACATAAGTGAGTATGTTTAAAGAATCAAATCAATTTAATAAAACGGGTAGCCAGGGAGAATTGCCCGTAAAACAAGAGAGCGAAAATAGTAAAGATGTTCAGGATGGCACTGATTTAAAAGAACGGCTTAATAAAGAAGCTAAATTGCTTTATTTTTTCTATGAAAAATGGTATTCTTCTTTAAGGGAAGCCCTCCAAACAGCCGAGGGGATAGAGGATGATTATTCCAAGGCCTTGGCTTTCTGTGAGATTGCCAAAGCTCAAGCCCAAGCCGGGTTGGCGAGCGAAGCCAAAGCATCATTCATTCGAGCCCTCCAAACAGCCGAGGGGATAGAGGATGATTATTCCAAGGACTTGGCTTTCTGTAAGATTGCCAAAGCTCAAGCCCAAGCCGGGTTGGCGAGCGAAGCC
>Ga0210057_1008472_pt1 | contig 12173 bp, 10 predicted proteins | sample CryGeyCG2114_010_2_FD_183968 | JGI IMG/M metagenome (GOLD analysis project Ga0210057, IMG submission 183968) | Groundwater microbial communities from aquifer - Crystal Geyser CG10_big_fil_rev_8/21/14_0.10 (SPAdes) (version 2) | ecosystem: Environmental > Aquatic > Deep subsurface > Groundwater ...
GTCGTCATTTTTTCGCTTTGTTCCTCGATCAGTTTTTCTCGCTCCAGGTCCCGGGTAATGTCTTGAGAAATCTCTAGAGTGAAATAATTTCTTCCGTCGGCGGAGCGAATCTGAGATTTGGTAGTCCGAAGGTGTCGAAGTTCTCCCGTTGCCGCTCTGACGGTTTGCCTGAGTGCTTGCAGAGGCCGGCCATTGAGATAAACCGGATTTTCATGAGACACTGGAAGAAGTTTTGTGAGATCGAGCATTTGGCAGGCTTTGTTTGTCCAGAGGACTTCGGCGGCTGAATCCTTGATAATCACAAAGTCAGGCAGAGCATCCAATACCTGAAGAAATATTTCCTTTGAGAGGAGGGACTCCGGGGGCCGCGTCAGAGATATTTCAACATCAGATTCCACTTCTTGATCATAGTTTAAAAAAAGGGACCAAACAAGCGAAGAAGGTCTTCCGGCAAAGAGAACCGGCCTCAATGCGCTGTGCATTAGGTGCTCACAATAGGTGACTAAAACCCCCACTGGGATGGTCGATGAAGCATATTCGCAAGTTTTTTTCTTATTTTCTTTGAGCAAGGGATCCACTTTTTTGTTTTGTTGAAGAGTTCGGTTGAGGAGCTCAGAGGTAGCTCGAGAGTTAAACAACGAGCTATTTGTTTAGATGTTGATCTACACGGGCTCATCAAAACTTCACGAAGCCTAAGTTGACCAGGAGTTATAAACAAGATAGTATTCTCGACTCTAAAGGTTCGGACATTGGTTCGAGACTCTATTTTGGCCCAACTATTGGCATAAACACAATGGTACAAGAAAAGGGACAACATGAAGCCTCCAGTCGCCTCCGATATATTTACGGGAGTTTTTCAAAGGCTTCCTCATCCCATTTTAGTGTCTGGCAAAGATGGAAAGTTTGTGGCTGCAAATCGAGCGGCTTGCGATCTCTTTGATCGATCTCAGAAAAAAATTATCGGATTGAAGTGGAGCAACCTGGTTAGTTCTGAACATCAAGTCACCGCGGGTGCGGAACAAATGTCTCTGCTGGAGCAGGAGTCAGAAGCTGAATCGGGAGAGTTCGTGCTGCCGGGAGGTGAAAAAACTCCCCGAAGGTTTGAGTTTCTGACCCAGGCTAATGTTTACCCTGGCTACCAGATGAGGCTAATTAAAGAAAAACCATCCGCAGACCTTGTGCAGAAAAAAGAAGCCAACGCAAGAGCCACAGCAGCCCAAAAGGTCGCGGAAGCGAATGCAGCTTTTTTGGCGGTGATGAGCCATGAAATCCGAACGCCGCTCAATGCCCTGATCGGATTCAATGACTTATTGATGGATTCAGAGTTGGCCGAAAAGGAAAGAAAAGAATGTCATCAAGCGATCGCCCGAAATGGGGAGCTCTTGATGCATTTGATTGACGATATTTTGGATTACTCCAAGATCGAGGCAGGACATATCTCCTTGAGCAAAGTGCCGGTGGTGATCTCCGAGCTTTTGGAAGAAGTGATTTTGCCCCTAAAAAAACGTGCAGAGAAAAAAGAATTACGAATCACGATCCAACGGGGGCCGGGATGCCCTTCGGTGATTCATACTGATCCTCGTCGGCTCAAACAGATTCTGAATAACTTGATCGACAATGCGGTGAAATTTACTGCCCAAGGGGAGGTGTCTGTAACGGTCTCGTGTGCGGAGAGCCTCAACAAAGTTCGGATCGAGGTTCGAGATACTGGGCCTGGCATCGCGGGAGCAGTTCGGGATCGATTGTTTGAGGCCTTCAGTCAGGTGGATGCATCGATGACCCGTCGTTATGGAGGAACAGGCCTGGGGCTGATACTTTCTAAAAAACTGGCGCAGAACTTGGGTGGCGATGTTTGGCTCGAAAATTCGGTGGTGGGCCAAGGATCTCGTTTTGTTGTGCAGATCGATGGCAGTTACATCAAACTACCAGGGATTTCTGCTCCTAAGGATGCTGCCGCTAAAGATGTCGCGGGGAAATTCTTAGGAGAGCTGGCTGGAAAACGCATTTTATTGGTGGAAGATTCATCGGACAATCGACTTTTGGTAGATCAGTATCTGAAGAGAAGAGGCGCGACGGTATTGATGGCGGAGAATGGTCTGAGGGGAGTAGAGATCGCCAGTCATGAGGCCTGCGACCTGGTCTTGATGGATCTGCAGATGCCAGTCCTGGATGGGTATATGGCGACTCAACAGCTGCGAGCGAAGGGGTTCAGTAAACCCATTGTGGCCCTGACCGCCCATGCAATGGATCAGGATCGGCAGCGCTGTTTGGCGGGTGGTTTTACTGAATACTTAACAAAGCCCATTAGGGCCAAGACCTTGACAGACGTGGTTCGTAAGCTCACGTCGGCAGTTCCAGCGAGCGGCGAAGGTCAAGGCGTCTGATCTTGCTGAGGGCTTCGTCCCGTGCTGACGGCTGCCTCGCAAACCTGATTGATCGATAAAAATCCCTTGTCCCCACGTTCATTGATCACCGGTGAAAATATTTTCGGCGAAACCGACCCTCGGAGCATTTCGTGGGACGAGGTCTCTCGGACCTGATGAGCAGGGATGTTGAGAAACAAAGTTTCATGGCACTCGGGCGAAGTGACATAGATGGCTTTTTCAAACAAAAGGGCCGTGATTTTCGGATCGCGCTCCCAGAGCTCAATCCAAGGGCGGCAGTAGAGATCTTCGAGCGTGTAGCTGCAGGAATCAAAGACATTCAGGCTGGCAAAAACCATCTGATGGTGATGATTATATATTTCGACGATGTCTCCTTCAGAGTAGGACTGAAAAGCATCGCTCAGGGGTTGAAAGCCCATTTTTTTTAAAACCCGCCAGGCAAGAACTCCCCCATTTTTCGGGTTGGATTTTTCAGCCATCATCTCAGTACAGACGCCCAACGTTGTTTCCAGCATCGTGATTACTTTGTGGCGAGCTTCTGGTGTCAGTTGACGAAAGTAGAGAAAACTTGGATTGCAAGGAGGGGTTCTTGCTCCACCGAGAGTTTTTAAAAGCGCCATCATCTGATCCGCGCCGCGCGCAAAACGAGCGGTGAGATTTCCAGAATCTGGAGAAAGGTTTTCGTCGGGAGGTGGTGTTTGTCTTGTAATTTCCATATGGGACTCAGATATAACAAGCGCGCAGAGTCAAACAACAGAATTAAGTGCTAAGAAAAGATCAAGAGGGGAGGGGGTTTCCCCTCCCCTGATTTAAAGACAGTAGAGTCAATGAATGTCGTCGATAAATTGGCGGAGCTTCAAATTAAAGACAACAGGTCGATCAAAATGAACTGCGTGTCCAGCCTCGGGAACAACAATCACCTGATTGTTCCAAAGAGTTGGAACTGCGCCATGAGCCGCTAGATCTAAAACATATTGACGATCAAAAAAAGCATCGTCCCCACCGATCATCAAAGCGATTGGAATATCATCTGCAGGATTCTGTGGATCTCCTGCGAGGCCTTGCAAAACCTGCAATTCATCCGGAAGAATTCCGGGTGTTGGAAATAAAAAGGCCGCGCCGATGGACTGTCGAGTTCTGGCGTCCGCTCTTTGGAATCCGTCCTCAACGAAGAAAGGAGGTAGGTAGTCACTGAGTCTTTGCTGTTCATTGAAGAAGGCCCGAAGATAGGCCGTTCCTACGTTTGGAGCTTGAGAGATGGGGGCGGGTGTTCCTGGTTCAACGGGGTCGGTGAATTGGCCATCCAAGCTAAAGCCGAACGGTGACTGAGCATTGAGTTTGAACCCGAAACCATAGGAGAGCAAAGTGCTGAATCCGGCGGCTTCAAAACCAGGAACATAGGGGGCTTGCGCCGGGAAATGACTGGAGGGTGCATTGGCGCCCTGGGGAGCTGTTCCTACGAGGAAGAGGCCTTTGGCGTTAGGGAGAAGTCCCAATCCCTTGGCGAAAAGAAGAACGTCCCCGCCAAGACTCCAGCCCACAAAAATCTTAGGATTGATTTGAGGATCAGCGGCGGCGGTGGCGACGGCTTCAATCAGACCCAAAGAGTATTCCGGGAAACCCAACGGAATTCCAGTTCCCGGATCTGTTGGGAGCGGAAGATTCGCGGGCATTTTTTCGGACTGACCAAACCCAGGAAGATCCAAGAGAAATATTTTGTACTGTTTTCCCAAAAGACTGAGGACCTGATAAACAAAAGAGCGGCTGGACGAAGAGTTTCCGTGGACCAGCAAAATTCCGGGACCTTTTTTTCCTGTGCTCTTATAGATCGGAAATTTCAGGTGACTGTAACCGGGAATGCCAAACAAGTTCGGGAGCTGAAGTTGCTTGAATACGGGCAGGTCTATTGTATCCCGCTGGAGCGGAGCCGTGTTCTCCACTTGGTTTTTAATTCTTTGAATGTCGGCCTCCATTCTTTTGACATCAAAGTCCTGAGGCAGATTCTTTGCTGATATCTGCAATGAGCAGAGCAGCAAGGCTCCTGCGATGGTGAGTTTCGAAAATCCCATAAATCCTCCTTGGTAATGGGGTTAGAGTTCAGGCCATTGGGCCTGTGTGCTGAACACATCCTTGTTCGCTGATGGAGTGATGCTAAAGAGCGCAAAATTTTCGGTCAAAGTTTATATAAATAAAATATTGTTATGAATTTATAATGGGAATCATGGTTCAATCCTGATCTTTTCTTAGGAAAAAGCTGATGCTAGAGCGGACCAAGATCGAGAAATCGTGAAGATTTCTTCTCTGGATCTGACCAGGGTGCTACCTAGGTCGAGGTCGATAGTTTCAGCGTGCAGAAGGATTTGAGTTCTTCCAGAAGTCAGTTAGTGTTGAGAAATGAGAATGTTTGCATGGGCATTTCTTTTCAGTTTTTTTGTGCACTCAGTGAGCGCATCGGCTGCGTGTTCATCTCCGGCGGGTACGGCAGGACAGTTTCAGTACATCAGCACGACGATGAAGCTTTGTGATGGAACGAATTGGAACAGTTTGGATGTGACCGATACGGCGGTTTCGTGCTCTTCGCCGGGAAAAATGGAAAAATCAGGAACAACTCTTCGTTACTGTGGTGGGGCGGGGCCGACTTGGATTGATCTCGGTAGCAGTACAACCAATGGAACCTGTGCCGCGGCAACGCCTGGAACCATTCAGTACGTTTCGGGACGTTTGCAGTGGTGTGATGGAACAAACTGGGTTTTGCTTGGAAATTGTCCAGCAGGTGCGGTGACGGCTTCTTTCACGCCATCGACGAATGTTGACTATACCGCCAGCGGAACCTGGACCGTGCCTGGCGGGGTCACTCGCATCAAAGTTTATGCAGTTGGTGGCGGAGCTGGTGCCGGAGGGCTTTCTACGGGTGGTGGTGGCGGTGGGGCCGGTGGGTATCAGTATTTTTGTGTGACGGCGGGTGGATCAGTAACCGTGACCATTGGCGGTGGTGGTGCTGCAAATTTTGGAACCACGGCTCCTGGAAGTAATGGCGGAAGCACCACGGTGTATACCTTGACGGCGGGCGGGGGTGTGGCTGCGACTGGTGGAAGTTATACAGCTGGCGGCGCTGGTGGAACAATTTCTGGACATGCGACTGGCAGCAATGGTGGCGCCGGTGGAAAATCCGGAACTACTTGTTCGGGCTGTAATGGATCTGCGAGCACCTATGGTGGTGGTGGTGGTGGTGGCTACTCCGATTCTGGTGCTAAAGGCGGCAATGGAGGCGCAGGGGGAACTTCTGCTGGTGCTATTGGCGGCGGCGGCGGCGGAGCTGGTGGGTATAGCGCGGTCAGCGGGGGTGACGGAGGCGCCGGTGGTGTCGCCGGCGGAGCAGGCGGCGGCGGCGGCGGAAAAGGAGCTTCGAGTTCAGTTGGGGCTGGCGGAAGTCCTGGCGGTGCATCTGGGTCAACCTCTACGGGAGGAGACGGCGGGACGGCCTTTTCCAAGGCAGGCAGTGTCGGAGGAGTTGGTGGAAGTGTGGGCGGCGCTGGTGGTGCCGGATACCCGGGTGGCGGCGGCGCCGGAAGCTATGGATCCACATACAATGGGCACGGGTCAGCTGGGGCCGATGGTTTTGTCAGGATTTCTTATTAATTGAGAACTTGAGGGTCAACGTCAAAAATTGCATGATCTCGGTAGTGAGGTTAGCATGAATCTTCTTTTTATGTGCGTTGCTAACTCTGCCAGAAGTCAACTGGCAGAGGGTTTGGCTCGAAAATTATTTCCAGAGTTCAATATCGAAAGTGCGGGTTCTCTGCCTGGCAAGCTCAATCCAGTGGCAGTACAAGTGATGCAGGAAATTGGCATCGACATTTCGAAGCAGTATTCAAAATCTTGTGATCAGCTGCCATCTGAATTTTTAAACCAGCTTGATTTCGTCATTACACTTTGTGCAGATGAGGTTTGTCCTGTGATCTTATCGAAAGCCAAAAAGTTGCATTGGCCATTTTCAGATCCAGCGAGCAAAGAACCTTTGCCCGAGGAGGAATCTCTCCAGCGTTTTCGCGAAGCAAGAGACGGCATTCAGGCAAGGCTTCAAAAGTTTCAGCAGGAACTTCAAAAATGAAATTCAGGAACAAACTCATCGCGGAATTTTTGGGGACAGCTGGGCTTTTGATGGTCGTTGTCGGGTCTGGGATCATGGGTGAAAATCTGGCCGGGGGAAATCTAGCGCTGGCACTGCTAGCAAATTCTATTGCGACTGGGGCTGGGCTGTATGCTCTCATTCAGACATTTGGGGCAATTTCTGGAGCTCACTTCAATCCTGCCGTGAGTTTTATCGAATTTTTGTGGAGTCGACTGACATTGAAAGAGTTCCTTGGTTTTTCAATGGTGCAAATATTGGGAGCCCTTGGTGGAGTTTGGGCAACACACTTTATATTCGGTCAACAAATTTTGCAGCAGTCAGGTCATGATCGTGGAGATTTTCGATTTGTGGTTTCTGAAGTCATCGCAACATTTGGTTTGATGATGGTGATTGCTTTGTCCGGAAAGAAAAACGTGCATGCGACTCCGTCAGCGGTGGCTTTGTTTATTACCGGAGCCTATTGGTGCACCTCTTCGACCTCGTTTGCTAATCCGGCCGTGACGATTGCTCGCAGTCTGACCGATACCTTTTCTGGAATTTTGTGGACCGGGGCGCCCGGTTTTATCGGGGCTCAGATTGTCGGGGCGGTATTGGCTTTTTTTGTCTCAAAGCAGCTGGCAAAATAGATAACCTCGTCAGGGAGGGGAGTTGTCGTCAATTCGATGAACAGATTTTTGGTGTCTCGATTTGAGATGGACGCTTGGTCAATAACTGAACAGTTGTTGATATCTATTTCGACGGTGTTGATTCAATAAAATGATGGATCTCATGGGTCAAATTTTCAGGACATTCAAATGGCAAAAAGTGAGCAACATTCGAGAGGACCACAAGCTGGCTGTCTTTGATCAATTCATGGAGAAGGTCTCCATTTTTTGACGGGATCATTCGATCAAGTTCACCAAAAAGAATAAGAGTCGGAATTTTAAGCAGAGCCAAGTGTTTTTCAAAAGAATTGCCCTCTTTTGAAATATCCAGCCCCACCGCCAGCTGAGAGCGATAGGCCTCGGGATGGATTGGATTTTTCATTCGATATTGCAGCCACTGGTGGAAAAAATCTTTTTCTTTCTCGTCGAAACCAGGGGCACAAGCCAACATTGCGCGTTCTCGGGGGTCTGTCGATGGATGAATGAGCTGTTCGATGACATCATTGGATGGTGGAATTTGGCGAGTGCCACCAAAACCGGTGCTCATTAAAATCATGCGAGAAAACAGATCTGGTCGAATTTGACTGAGAGCTTGTGTGATAAATCCACCCATAGAAATTCCAACTATATTGGCTGACCAAATGCCCAGAGCATCCATCAGGCCGGCCGTGTCTTTGGCCATGAGCTCAGCACTGTAGGGGCCTGGCGTTCGGTCGGTGCCGCCGACCCCACGGTTATCAAAGGAAATCACTTGGTATTTCTTAGACAAAGCTGGGATCATTCGGTGCCAACACCACCGGCTATAGCTAAGACCTGCGACCAAAACCAGGGGTTCGCCAGTTCCATCAATGGAGTATTCCATGGAAATATCGCCAACTTGGATTGCGGGCACCGGTGGACCTCCCTGGGGGCTAGATATTGTTGCAAATTATTAATTCAGTCATCTTGACCTGACCGTTGACCGTTCAGTCCAGGCCCTGTTAGTTCTAAAAGTAACATGAAAACAACTTTTGTCATCGCTGTTCTCAGTCTTTTTTTTCAAATGCCCGCGCAGGCTGGAGAATGGATCCAAAGCAGTTTCAGTCAAGGGGATGGGATAAAGACCTTTCGCCTGTACGTTCCCGCCAGCAAAGTAACCAAGGCAAGACCTCTCTTGGTTGCTTTACATGGATGCCTGAATAGCACGACCCAGTTTGCGGGATTGGCTCGACTGCAAGAGCTAGCCGATACCCAGGGAGTCTTGCTGTTGATGCCCCAGCAAAACATGGTGTCCAATATGAATTTTTGTTGGAACTGGCATTTGGCTGAAAATCATTTGCGGGGCCAAGGGGAGCCTGCACTCATCGTCGGCATGGTGAGGTGGGTTCAAAAAATATATTTGATTGATCCTGGGCAAATTTTTGTTTTTGGGCCCTCGGCCGGCGGAGGAATGACCAGTATTTTGCTGGCGCTTTATCCGGATGTTTTTGCGGCAGGCATGGTGGGCTCAGGAACAATGTTTAAAGCGGCCAGTGATTTAATGTCCGGGATGAAGGCGTCTCGTCACGGCAGCGTCGAGAGCCCTCAAAGAACTGCTTTTTCAGCCTGGGAAAAATTGACCAACGAAAAAATAGAATTGCCGAGCTCCGTGCCAGTGATGGTCTTTCACGGGGGAGCAGATACCTATTGCAATCCGGTCAATGGCGAGCAGGCGACCAATCAGTTTATCTCGTTCAATGATTTGCTGGATGATGGTTTGCCCAATGGCAGTGTATCCAGTGAGCCAATTTCTTCCGGACAAGGCCAGGTTCCTGAGGGGTATAATTATACCTGGGAAAGTTTTGGTAAAGAGCCAAAAAATCCCCTGATTGTTTTTTACCGTGTGGACGGCATGGGGCATGGCTGGAGTGGTGGAGATGACAGCTATCTTTTTAACTTTCCGAAGGGGCCCGATGAAACAGCCCTCATGTGGGACTTTTTCAAAAGACACCCTCGAAAATAAGAGACCTTGAATTTAACGAGTCTGTTCTACTGGCGAACAAATTCGCCAGTCGCGTAGACAGGCCTTTCCTCGGGCATAGGGCATTGATTGTGTCCCTGCCAATCCGGAGTGCAAGGCGGCTGGTGCAGTTGATAATACTCTAAGACCCATGCTGACATTCTGTTGTTCTTAAAATCAAGGGTCAGATCTGATCCCCGGATATCTTTGCAGTAGCCACGATCAAAAGAAAAAACAATTCTTCGAAGGACGCCGTTGTTTTCTTTGATTTTTAAGACGCGACCAATTTGTGATTGGCACCCAGGAAACAAACCTTGCTGTCCATTGGTTGCAACAAAAGAAGCCTCATAGCTTTGCTGGATAGGAGTAATCGTCAGCGTGCCTGGAGTCCCCCTGAAGGATCCTTGGTATTGGAGAATATTGGCCTGTGCGGCCGCAGCCATTCCTAGTAGGGCACTGAGAACCATAAAGAACTTCATTGAGACCTCCTTGATTGTTTATTGAAGCCTAGCAGGTCCAGGGGTTTAAGCAGATATAAATAATGAAATATTTCGATATTCTTTGCGACTCACTCGGTCGAAATGTGATTAGTGCTTATCCATTGATGACACTCATTGTTTTCCATCGGCCACCTCGGAAACGAAGAATAAGGACAGTGGTAATGACCAGAGAGTATATTGCAGCAAAGCTCCACGAAAGAGCGATTGCATTGTCATACTCACGGACCAAAAATGCCGGAAGAACCATCAGCGGCCAAGGAACGGTTAGGGCCATCAGAGAAACAAAGCGGGTGTCGCCGGCACCCTTGAGAGCAAATGAGACATTCAAGTACATGCTATCGAGCATTGTAAAGACCGCCACCACTTTTAAGAGTGTGGGAACGACCTGTGTGACTTGATGCCACAGAGCCGCGTTGTCCTGGTTCTGAAACCAAGACAAATAGAATTCAGGAAAAAGAATAAAACTCATTGCGACACTGCCCATATAGAGAGAAGAAATCTTCACTCCATCCCAGGTTGTCTGGGCCGCTTTCTCGGGATTTTTTTCACCAATATATTGTCCAACCAAAGTCATCACGGCCTGAGCGACACCCATGCTGGGCAGAACTGAAAGCATCATCACGGTCACAGCAATACTGCTGCTGGCAAGGGCGACATCGCCATTTTTTAATCTTCCCATGATGATCAGGAAAACTGTGAAGGCCATGCCTTCGAGGGCCCACTGCAGGCCACTGGGAATCCCAAACTTCAGGAATTGGCCGATCAATGAAGCTTTGATTTTCCACTGGCTGAGAATTCGATATTTTAATTCATTGTGAGAGTTAAAGAGCAGAATACACCCATAGATCGCAGCGCCATAGGCCGCCAGAGCCGTTGCGTATCCGGCCCCCATGATTCCAAGTTTTGGAAAGCCAAGATTTCCAAAAATCAACAGATAGTCTAAAATAACGTTAAGAAGCAAACCCACAAAGTTGATCTTCATCACCACCCGAGTTGTGCCAAGGCCCGTAAAAAAACCACTGGCTGCGGCCACAATGGCTGTCGGTAGCGCGGAATACGCGAGCGAGTTATAGTAATCAATCTCGAGGGACTGAATGCTGGCAGCGTGGCCTACGAGGGAAAAAAACCAGGGGGAAGCCAGGTTTAAGAATAGAAATGCGACGCCGCCGATCAGGCTCACATAAAATGACTGCCACAAGCAGGGGCCGATTTTTTCGTTCTCTTTCGCGCCGACATATTGAGCAACAAAAGTGGTGACGTAGCTGGCAGTCTGTTGGAGCAGAGCCATGGGCACCCAAAAGACTCCCATGACGGCCATGGCGGCGCCCAAGGCCTCGGTTGAAAAACTGCCGAGAAAGATGCGGTCGATGGTCAGTTGAAGATTCCAAAAGCTATTGGCAACAATCAGTGGCCAGGCAATACCAAGGAGGGTTTTCCATCTAGCGAGCTCAATTTTCATATTTATCCAGTGTCGCGCAAGAGGGGCAATCCACGCCAATAAATTCGGGAGGGGTTTTTATGGAACAGGTCTATGGTGGAGAGTCTTTTTGAGACGGATTCTCAAGTTTGGATAAAGTCATCTATTTCAAAATGAGCCTCAAAAGTTAAGGTCTAGTTTTCCCAAAGATCTGCCGAAAAGAAGATATGACTTATGGTTTGATGAGCCTTCGGCATTCGGGAATAAAGGCGAGCTTGGCTCTGATTGCCTCGCTATCAATTCTGTCTGGTTGTACCCTCCAGGGCTCAACGGATGAGTTGGAGAGTACAAGCACAGGTTCAACAATTTTGTCTTTTGAGTCTCTTTCAAATGGGAATGGGACACAGTTTTCGTCTTTGAGTATAACGACGGCGTCATCTCCTTATCACTTATATGCGGTCGAACGAGACTCCCAATCAATGGCTTATGTCTCGAATGCTCCAGTTTCTTGGGTCTTGACGGGCTCGATTGGGAACTTGACGATTCAAAACGGTGGCCAGGATGCAATCCTCGATACTTTTACAGTTGGGACCGGAACGGTCGAAATTACCTATAAAGGGAAGACGAATGTTTTGAATGTTACCGTGACGGCTCCTTCGGGAACTACCACGACCACCACCACATCTTCTACGAGCAGCACGACGACGACGACGACGACAACGACGACAACAACGACGACGACAACGACAACGACGACGACGACGACGACGACGACGACGACGACGACGACGACGACGACGACGACGACTCTGGCTCCAGTCTATTTGGATAGTGCGTCTTCTTCTTCCCCCGTGGGTATCTATAGCTTGAGAAAACTTCGCTCGGCTTATGCGGGATCAGCAGTGAATATCCGAAGAAATTCGGACAATTCAACGCTGGACATCGGGTTTACTTCCAAAGGTGATTTTGATGTCGCTGCTTTTAATACGTTTACATCGGGGACAGTGGGTTTTGTGACTAAGTGGTATGACCAAAGCACTGGTGGAAGCGATCTCAGCCAAGGAACTACAGGCCGACAACCCCGTTTAGTAACGAATGCCATCAATGGATTTCCATCC
>Ga0210057_1008473_pt1 | contig 12173 bp, 14 predicted proteins | sample CryGeyCG2114_010_2_FD_183968 | JGI IMG/M metagenome (GOLD analysis project Ga0210057, IMG submission 183968) | Groundwater microbial communities from aquifer - Crystal Geyser CG10_big_fil_rev_8/21/14_0.10 (SPAdes) (version 2) | ecosystem: Environmental > Aquatic > Deep subsurface > Groundwater ...
CTTTAATTTTGACGCTCGTAAACACGTTCTTGAATATGATGATGTTTTAAATTTCCAACGTTCTATAATCTATGATCGCCGAAGAAAAATTCTTAAGGGGGGAAAAGAGGATATAGATTCTTTTCTAACGACACTTAGTGATGTAGAAAGTAATGCTTTAAAAATTATCTCCGAGAAAAAAGAAAAATTCGGTGAGGCTGATTTCTATTCGGCCGCGAGAATGATTTTGCTCCAAGCTATTGATTTTCTCTGGGTTGATCATTTGGAAATGATGGATTATTTACGCTCTAGTGTAAATCTAAGAGCCTACGGACAAAGAGATCCTTTGGTGGAATATAAAAAAGAAGGACTTCATTTGTTTAAAGAAATGGAGACAACACTTAAAAAGCAAGCTCTCCAAGTAATATCCGGTCTTGAACGGAAATCAAGCCAGTCTGAAACTCCTCGGTCAAATTCTACGGTTATTACTTTAGGGAATGCTTCTAGAAAGGAGAACGGTTCTCCTGTCTCGGGTAAAGACAAGGTTGGCAGAAATGATCCCTGTCCTTGTGGTTCTGGCAAAAAATATAAGAAGTGTCATGGCAAGTGAGAAAGAATATAAAAAAGAAATTTCAGCGGGAATAATAGTCTATAGAAAGACAAAAGCCGGTCCAAAGTTTCTACTCATGTATCACGGTGGGGGCTACTGGAATTTTCCAAAAGGCAGATTGGAAGCCGGCGAGGAAAATATGAAAGCGGCTTTTCGAGAAGTTGGCGAAGAAACGGGTATTAAAGCTAAGGACCTATTTTTGGATAAAGACTTTACGTCCACTGATAAGTATTTTCCCAGAGAAAGGGGAGAGAAAATTTCAAAGACCGTCACTCTGTTCTTAGCAAGGACCAACGTCTCCCAAATTAAAATCTCTTTCGAGCACGATGGTTTTGCTTGGTCTACCTTTAGAGAGGCCTTAAAGATTATGAAATACAAAGGATCCAAGAAAATTCTCAAGCAGGCCTATAAATATTTAAAAATTTAAATATTCAATATGGCTACGATAAAACGATTTGAGGATTTAATTTGCTGGCAGAAATCCAGAACCTTGACGAAAGAAGTTTATAAGAATTTTAGAAACTGTAAGGATTTTGGCTTCAAAGACCAAATTCAGCGGGCGTCTGTCTCTATAATGAGCAATATTGCCGAGGGTTTTGAACGGGGAACCAAGCTGGAGCTTTTAAACTATCTATACATCGCCAAAGGTTCGGCAGGAGAAGTCAGAGCGCAGTTGTATGTTGCTTTGGATGCTGGGTATTTAAATATTGAAACATTTAAATATTTAAATGAGCTGGCTTTGGGATGTTCACGTTTAATTGAAAGTTTCGCTGGGAAAGTAAAAGAATTGGCAAAATCCGGTACTCAATTTAAAAGGAATGCTCCCACTGACCCTTTGGAAGAAATTACCAAACAATCTTCTCCGGAGTTGTATAACAAGTTTTATAAAAATAAGTAAATGAACCGGAGAGAAACGGAGCAAGTTATGACATTGTGCATTATATACCAACATCCGCGGATTCTTTTAGGCTATAAAAAAAGAGGATTCTGGGTCGGGTGTTGGGCTGGTTTTGGAGGCAAAGTAGAAGAGGGCGAAACAATAGAAGAATCAGCTAAAAGGGAACTAAAAGAAGAGTCGGGACTTTCGGCCACTGACCTTCAAAAAGTCGGGGAACTAAATTTCGAATTTAAAAACAGTGGCGAGAGATTAAAAGTTCATGTTTTTAAAGTTACAGACTTTTCAGGAGAAGAAAAAGAAACAGATGAAATGAAACCGCAATGGTTTTTTATCGATGAAATTCCTTTTAAGGGAATGTGGCCTGACAGTGTTTACTGGATGCCGCTTTTCTTTGCCGGTCGGAAATTTCAGGCACAATTTATTTTTGCTGATTATGAGACCTTATTAGATAGGGAAGTAAGGATCGTTGATTGAAATCATTCCTGCTATCTTTTTACTTTTCCCGATTTTCTTGGTAGAGTAGTTGATACTTTATAGGGAAAGTAACTTTTCTACAATTAAAATAGTAATAAAAATATGAAGAATAAAAACATCGTTTGGATTCTTATCGTAGCGGTAGTTTTAATCGGTCTTGCTGTCGCACTTTATTTTGTGCCGGCTAGTGCAGGAGAATACGATGAGTTCGCCGTATGTTTAGAAGAAAAAGAAGCTAAATTTTTTGGAACTTTCTGGTGTCCGTCTTGCCAGAAACAAAAAGCATTATTCGGCAAATCTTCGAAAAAACTTCCTTATATAGAGTGTTCTACACCAGATGGTAAGTCCCAACTTAAAAAGTGTTCCGACGAGGGCATAGAATCATATCCGACATGGGAATTTGCGGACGGCGAAAGAATGGTTGGTATTATTCCGCTCGAAAATTTGGCCGAAAAAACCGGCTGCTTGCTTCCGTCATTATAATTTTAATTTAGATGTCTTCTTTTGCTGTTGTTTTTAATCAATTCTTATCGTGGCTCTCTATTCTTGCTGTCGTATTTTTTGTTATCGTTATACTGTCATTAGTTTTTAGAAGAATTGAAATCTGCAAAAGATTCCTGTCGTTCATAAAGAATTTTACCTACAGAGGTGTCTTTGTCCTGGCTTTGGCTGGCGTAGTAGGGAGTTTGATTTATTCGGAATTTATCGGTTTCGAACCGTGCGTCTTATGTTGGTGGCAGAGAGTTTTTCTGTATCCGATCGCTATTCTTCTTTTTGCAGCCTTAATAAAAAAAGAAAAAGTTATAGCTGATTATATTTTGAGTCTTTCTATCCCAGGCGGCTTGGTTGCTCTTTATCACTCAATAATCCAGATTACTGGCAGTTCCTCAATCTTTTGCAGTGGCTCTGTTTCAGATTGTTCTGTCGTTTACTTCAAATACTTCGGTTTCGTCACCTTGCCTTTCATGGCTTTTTCTCTGTTCGCACTAATAACAGCTTTTTTACTGGTCGACAAGGTAAAGATTTAATCTCAATTTCCAAAAGCCCTATGAATAAAAATTCAAAAAATACAAAGATAAAAACTATTGTGACTCACAGCGGCAGATTTCATGCAGACGATGTCTTTGCTGTGGCGGCTTTGAAGATTCTTCTAAAGAACTATCGTTTAAAAGTCGTAAGGACCAGAGAACCGGAAATAATTTCGGAGGGAGACTTTGTGGTGGATGTTGGAACTGTCTATAATGCTTCTCAAAATAAATTTGATCACCACCAACTTAAAGGTGCGGGGAAGAGAAAAAACGGTATACCTTATGCCGCATTCGGATTGGTTTGGAAAAAATACGGAGAAAAAATTTCTGGTAAAAAAAGAGTAGCGCAAGAGATAGACGAAAAGATCGTTCAATTTATAGACGCCGAAGACAATGGTGTCAAAACTTCAAAACCAATATACACCTTTGAACCTTTTACAATTTCCGACTTGGTGTCAGTTTGGTATCCCGCTTGGAATGAAAAGACGAGTGAAGACGAAGCTTTCAAATCAGCTTGTGCGGTAGCAGAAAAAATTCTAAATCGAGCAATTACGAGAGTGGAGGCCAGAATAGTAGCAGAAAAATTTGTTTCAACAGCTTATCGTAGAGCCAAAGACAAGAGAATAGTAGTTTTGCCCCAAAAATACCCTTGGCAGGATTTTCTAATCAATTTTCCAGAACCTAAATTTGTCATCTCCCCACAAGGTCAGGTCTGGCATGTCACAGCTGTCAAAAAAGATAATCTGACTTTTGAAAATCGATTGTCTTTTCCTAAGGTCTGGGGAGGAAAAAGAGACAAGGAATTAGCCCGAGTAAGCGGGGTAGAAGACGCTATTTTTTGTCATAATAACCTGTTCATGGCAGTGACAGGATCAAAAGAAAGCGCTATTAAACTCGCCGAGATAGCTTTACAGTAAAATTTGTAACATACTACAGCGGGGATCGTTGGTTTTTCCGATTGGTAGTGTGTTCAAAAAATTCCTAAACCCTAACCCCTAAACCCTAAACCCTACTCAAATGTTAATTGATGAATTAAAAATTTATATAGAATCTGGTAAAGGAGGTGACGGCGTAGCGCGTTGGCGTCACGAAAAAAGCAAAGAGTTCGCTGGTCCGTCTGGTGGCAATGGCGGAAAAGGCGCCTCCGTGTTTATTAAAGCTGCGAGAGATGTTTCTCTGTTGGCGCGATATAAACATCTGAAAAATATTTCTGGCGAAAACGGCCAGAACGGAATGAGAAATAGTATGCATGGCAGAGACGGTAAAGATTTGATATTAGAATTTCCAATTGGTTCTAATTTTACCAATCTTCGCACGCAACAAAAATTTTCACTTGATAAAGAAGGTCAGTTAATAGAAATTCTCAGAGGCGGTCGAGGTGGATTCGGGAATGAAAATTTTAAGTCTTCCATAAATGTTAGTCCGGAAAATGTCACTGCCGGGAAACCGGGGGAGGGTGCAGATTTTCTAATCGAATTGGAACTTATTGCCGAACTGGGTCTTATTGGTTTGCCTAATGCCGGCAAAACCAGCCTTTTAAATGCCCTAACACAAACTAATTACAAAGTTGGGGATTACCCTTTTACCACTCTGGAACCCAATCTGGGGTCTTTCTTCGGCTTCGTATTGGCTGATATCCCGGGTCTTATAGAAGATTCTTCAAGCGGGAAAGGGCTTGGTCACAAATTCTTGAAGCACATAAAGAGGACAAAAGTTCTCTTGCACTGCGTTTCGGCAGAGAATGAAAACATTACTAAAGCTTATAATACTATTAGAAAGGAGATAAAGAATTATCATAAAGTCTTGGTTGAAAAGCCTGAATTTGTTGTCTTGACCAAAACTGATCTAGTTTCTGAAAAAGATGCCGACAAATTGGTAAAAGAGCTAAAGAAGATAAATCCGAAGACTTTTTCTGTCTCCATTTTATATTCTGATTCGATCGGAGCTTTTAAAAAAGAAATTACCGAGATTTTAAAAAATTCCGTATAGCTTCAGAGGCTTTTTTCGTGCTAGAATGTTTTGGCATGAAGGAAGAATACTCTCCAACAATCGGCTTAGAAATACACGCTGAGCTGAAGACCAGGACCAAGATGTTTTGCTCGTCTCCAAATGATCCTGACGAGAAAGAACCGAACATAAATATTTGCCCGGTCTGTACCGGCCAGCCTGGAACCTTGCCGACCTTAAACAAAGAAGCCATAAAAAGTGTTATTAAAATCGGCATAGCTCTCGGCGGTGAAATCGCTGATTTTACTGAATTTGATAGAAAAAATTATTTTTATCCGGATATTCCCAAGGGTTATCAAATAAGCCAATATAAATTTCCTCTGGTGAAAGGTGGTAAGGTAAACGATGTTCTTTTAACCAGAATTCACTTGGAGGAAGATACCGCAAAATCTTTTCACGAAAAAGGAGACTATAGTCTTGTTGATTTCAATCGTGCCGGAATTCCTTTAATGGAACTGGTTACAGAACCGGTAATTAAATCAGCGGAAGAAGCGGCCGGCTTCGCCAAAGAATTACAGTTGCTTTTGCGATATAGCGGAGTCTCAGATGCGGATATGGAGAAGGGCCACATGAGAATCGAGGCTAACGTTTCTGTAAGTAAAAATAGTAATTTGGGAACTAAGGTAGAAGTTAAAAATTTAAACTCATTTCGTTCTGTCGAGAAGGCTATAAATTTTGAAATCAAAAGACAGATCGAAACTTTGGAGAGAGGAGAAGAAGTAGCGCCGGAAACCAGAGGCTGGGACGAAATAAAAGAAAAAACTTTTTCTCAGAGAGTAAAAGAAGAATCCCACGATTACAGATATTTCCCCGAACCAGATTTACCCAAGCTTTATATAAGCCAAATTCCCGAATTCAGTAAAGAAAATCTAGAGAAAGAACTGCCAGAATTGCCCTGGCAAAAGAGAAAAAGATACATAGATTTGGGTCTTAAAACAGAGGACGCAGAATTTTTCGTCCGTGATACCGACCGATTTTACAGTGACCTTTTCCAGAAAATAACAGAGGTTTCTGACGACAAAGAAATTATACGTTTAGCTAGTAACTATATTATTTCTGACATCACCGGATTAGTAAAAAGCGGAGCTGACCTCGTGGATATACAATGGAAATATTTCGTTGAATTAATGCAGATGATTAAATCAAAAAAAATATCTTCTCGAGGCGCAAAAGATATTTTATCAATAATGCTAATTTCTGGTGGCAATCCTGAGGAAATCGCCAAAGAAAAAAAACTTCTTCAGGTTAGCGACGAGAAAGAGTTAGAAATTCTGATAAAAAAAGTAATTAACTCAAATCAGAAAGTTACTGAAGAATTTAAAGGAGGAAAGAAAACATCCCTGCAATTTCTTATCGGGCAAGCTATGAAAGAGACCAGGGGTTCGGCTAACCCCAAAGTGCTTAAAGAACTATTTGAGAAAGAGTTGAGAAACTAGTCTTATTCGTGCTTGATGTCTAATTTTTTTACTCTTTTCCCGGTGTTGCTGTAATCAGCTGTCTTCATACCGGCGATCAATTTCTCCACATCCTCAAACTTATAGACCCTGTAGTTGTTTATGGGGTGTCTAAGCGCCTTAAATTTGCCTGACCTGTCCCAGTTGCGTAACGTTAGAGAGGAGACTCCTAATATCTCAGCCGCTTTTTTAATTGTTATAAATTTGTTCTCCATTTTAGAGGCTATACAAACATTACCAATACCTTAGTAAAATAATAGCATTTTATGATACCTTATCAAGGTTGTTTTCCACTGTACGTAAAAAACTAAAATTGTTGTCTAATCTGATGGAGAAAGTTTGGTAGAAAAAAATCTGTCTTTATTTTTGTTCTGTGCTATTTTAATCAAATCATAGGCCGTATTTATCCACAGTTTTAATTATTTTTTATTCAGAATTTAAAATAATTTCGGTTATAATTTAACATGTGGACAAAGAGTTAATTTTAGACGGTAAAACATATATCTCGGCTAGACGAGTTTCGGAGATAACGGGCTATAATTCTGACTATCTCGGTCAGCTATGTCGAGCAGGAAAATTAGACTGTCGGCTTGTAAGTAGAACCTGGTATGTCACCGAAGAATCTCTTAAACTGCACCATCTGTTAAACGGCAGAAAGAAGATAAAAGAGGAGGCAATCTCTCTCGAGGTATCTGATTTTTCTCAGAATCAAAAAGAGTTACTTTCTACTTTTAATAAAGAGATAGTAAGTAAAGAAGTAAAAAGTAAAAATATTTCGGTTGGTTCAATAATTGATTCTAAAAAAAACTCACTTAATTTTTTGTTTGCTTTTGTTGTTTCGGTTAGTGCAATTTTAATAATTCTAGATGTTAGTAATTTATTTGTTAAAAGAGACACAGCTTTTTACAGTCAGATTGAAGAAGTCGCGGTCAATGTAAGAGAAGCCGTGGGTCCGGCAAGAACTATTGAGTCTTCCGGTACGAACATATTTAGCGCTGTCGGGCGAAACATCGCAGATAGATTTTCCGCTTTGAGAGAAAGTATCACAACTGCGTTTTCTAATTTTTTACGAAAGGAAGATTATTTGGCCCGTGAAAAATTTGAGGAGGGTAATAAATTTATTCCGAAGTTTGAACCAGGCGATGATCGTGGAGCGGTTATGGTTCCTATGCAGGCAGAAGCTGACATTTCCGATCTTTCAAAAATAAGAGAATATTTAAGAGATTCTTTTTCAGATGATGTCGAAATTATTCCGGATAAAAGCGGGGTCTCCGGAGTTATAAAACCAGTTTTTCAAGAGCCGAGTGAAAACGAATATTTTTATGTAATGGTTCCGGTCGATTAACAATTAACAATTAACAATTAACAATTAACAATTAACAATTAATACGATGATATTTACAAGAAAAATAAAAGATACGTTTAAAGAATCACTGTCAGCTTTCCTGCTCACTCTTCTGGTCGCGGTTTTAGGCTTCGCCTATTTTGAACCAAACATTACTCAATCGGCCGAGGGCACTTTCCAGATCACTCAAACAGTAACAGCAGAGCTGACCTTTCTGACAGCACCAAGTGACATTGTTATGTCGCCTCAACTCGCAGGTATTACCGGGGGTACTTCAAATGGTGGTACTCAGTTTATAGTTAAAACTAACAATTCTACTGGTTTCTCGGTAACAATAACAGCTTCTTCAAGTGCCGGTATGGTAGGAAATCAAGAAGGCGGTACTATCCCCGCGTTAATTACAGCCACCCCAGGTGTACCGGATTATAGCTTTGATGCCCCCACTAATTCAGCTGCTTTTGGTTATACCATAAGCGCCTCTACGACCGGAGAAATAACTGAACCATTCAGAGATAATGGTTCTAATACTTGTAATACTGGTTCTACCGAAGGAACGGCTACTTGTTGGTTGGATGCTACTACTACGCCGTACACAATCATAAACAGAAGCACAGAAACTGATTCTTCCGGAGCAACTTCGACTATCGAGTTTAGAGTTCAGATTGCTGCTGATCCTGCTCCTGCGATACCTGAGGATACTTATGTTGCTACTACCACTCTGACTGCCACACTAAACTAATATGATGGAAAGAACAAAAACAAAAAAGAGATTCAACCTATTTTTAATTTGGAGCTTGCTTTTATTAAGCCCATTTATGGCAAGTGCTCAATACTCTGTCGAAAGACTAACTGACGCCGGGCAGTTCAATGATTTTGTTGTCGGTCCGGGCAAAAAAGAAATAACCCTTAACCCCGGCCAAAGTGCGATTGCAGATATTTTGGTAACAAACAGAATGGGAGAAAAAAGGACCTTCTTCTTAGAAACTGAGGATTTCAGAGGTTCGGAAAATGTTGAACAGACCATAGTTCTTCTGGGAGATGAGAGAGGGCCGTATTCTCTAAAAGATTATCTAAGTGTGCCGTTTTATGAATTTAGTCTAGAACATGGTGAAAGAGCCACTATACCGGTAACCATTTCGATTCCACCTGATGCAGAACCAGGTGGGAAATACGGCAGTCTTGTTATAAGCACGGTAAGCAATGAAGCGGAAAAAACAGAAAACACAGCTTCTACAGCTTTAATTTCTAGAATTGGGACCTTGTTTTTTGTGACGGTTCCGGGCGAAATTGAAAAAAGCGGTTCTTTAGAGGATTTCAAGACGAACACCGGCAGAAAATTTTTTGGTGGGGGCCCGATAGATTTTGAAATTCTTTTCCGAAATACAGGAAGTGTCTATTTAAACCCTTATGGAGAGATAAGGATATCTAATTTTCTAGGCAAGGAAATTGATGCTATAAAGCTTGATGCCTGGTTTGCTCTTCCGGATTCTCTCCGTTTAAGAGAAATTACCTGGGACAGAGATTGGCTTTTGGGAGTTTATACTGCTCATGCATTTATAAACCGTGGCTACGAAGACATTGTTGATGAAAAAAGCTTCACATTTTTTGTCATACCGTGGAAATTAGCTTTGATTCTTCTGCTGTCCATTTTTATCCTGATTCTCATTTTGAGATTTATTTTTAAGAGATTCGAGTTCAAGAGAAAAGTTTAACAAAGATAAATTTAACTTAAAAAGTTTATGAAATATTTTACAGGTTGAAAATGATTCCACATAAGACAAAAGACCCTATACAGGTCCCTCAACGCCAATTGAAAAACTCTATACCACAGGTCTTTTGTTATGGGAAGAATGGCAGATTTTCACAATTTCAGCAAGCTCTGAAAAACCTTATTTGTAAACATTTTATTCACATCTTATTCACAGAACTTAAAAATACGGCCTCACGCATATATTTAATTTCGTACTTGGTGTCGCCCATTATTCTCATATTCGTCCTTGCTATCCCCGTTTACGGTTATGTTATGGAAAGTTCGGGTTATCGGATACAGAGCGATTCCTTAAATGTCGGAGGACTTCGTTCAGAGAGTGCTAGCTATATACAAGAAAGTACTGTTGGCGAAATTGCGACCGGTGTTTCCGACAGCACTTCTTACAGTTTGAAAGCCGGTTATCAGCAAATGAGCGAAGTCTTTATTTCAATGACTGCGGCGGCGGACGTTACGATGTCTCCCGATATCGAAGGAATTACCGGAGGACAATCTGATGGTCAAACCAATGTTACGGTTGCTACTGACGGTGCCGCGGGTTACGAATTGAAGATTGAAGCGCAAACTGACCCAGCTCTTCAAACTGCCGCTTCTGTCGGGGACCCAACTTCCGCCGGTCCGGAATTTCCAACGTCGGTTGACAATAACACGGAGGTCGGCACTGTCGCTTGGTCTTATCCTGAGAACGTTGAAGGAGATACAGAGAATGCAGCGTCAGTTGTGTTTTCGTCTGGAGCTGTCGGAACAGCCAGCAATTATCTTAAGGCGACAGATTTTGGTTTTGCTATTCCAGTTGGAGCTACGATACAGGGAATAGAGGTTGAGTGGGAAAAATCTAATATTGGTTCCGGTTTAATTAATGACAACGCAATCAAAATTGTAAAAGGCGGGACCGTCGGGTCTGAAGACAAATCATCAGGTACTTCCTGGTCAAGAAACTATGTTTACACTTCTTACGGCGGAGACAGCGATTTGTGGGGAGAAAGCTGGACGGTTTCTGACATAAATTCTTCTACGTTCGGTGCAGTGTTATCGGCTAAGTGTGGTTCTACCTGCGGTTCAGTTATCCCTTTTCCTCAACCTGGTGTTGGTGTTGTCATAAGAGCCAGAATCACTGTTTTTTACCAGGAAATCGGAGACAGTTTTGGTGATTACGTTACTTCGGTTCTGAATATCCCTGATTTCAATTTTAACGTCGAAGCTGATTCTGCGGAGCTCGGTTACAGTCCAGAAGGAGATGACACAGTTCAACTTTTTCGCGATAACGGGTCGAGTTGCAATTCCGAAGGAGGCAGTATTACCACGGACAAGTGCTGGATTGGCCTTTCAACCACGGCTCGGTCGATTTCTACAAGAACGACCGGTAATTGGCCAAGTGGTACGGCGACAACGATTAAATTCAAGGCATTTTCCGGTTCGAACCATGTTCAGGTAGCCGGAGTTTATACTGCGACGACGACGCTCACTGCAGTAGCGTTATAATTTTGAATTTTGAATTTCAAATTTTGAATCAATTTTAAATCAATTTAATGACTGAAAAATCTAAAAAACCCATCAATGACTACAATCTTGAAGAAAGGACGGCAGTTTTTGGAGAAAACATAATAATTTTATGTAAGGGTATAAAAATAAATACTATAAACAAACCAATAATCAATCAACTTATTCTTTCGGCAACTAGTATCGGAGCGAATTATATGGAAGCTAACGGTGCTAGTTCAAAAAAAGACTTCGGAAATAAAATATATATCTGCAAGAAAGAATCACAAGAGACAAAACACTGGTTGAGAATGCTTTTCCGAGCAGAACCAACCAAGGAGAAAGAAATCAAAAAACTGTGGAAAGAAGCTCAAGAATTGACTCTGATTTTCGGAAAAATAGTTTCTTCATTAAAACAATGAAAATTCAGAATTCAATCAAAATTCAAAATTTAAAATTCAAAATTACTACTTTGCTCGCGGCAACATTATTTTTGACTACTCTATTAATCTCAATAAGCGCGGTATTTGCGCAGTCGGGTGGACAATTTACCATAGGCCAAGAGGTTACTAGCGAGGGGGGTGACATCGAGTCACCGACAATTCCGCAAAATCTTTCGGCCGCGGCTGTTTCTTCAAGTGAAATTGACTTGATTTGGGATGCCTCCACCGACAATATCGGGGTGACCGGCTATAAAATTTTTAGAGACAATGTCGAAATTGATACTACCTCTCTTACTTCTTATAGCGACACAGGGCTTAATCCAGCCGCCTCTTACTCTTATCAAGTTTCCGCTTTTGATGCGGCAAACAACGAATCCGGTTTGTCTGACTCGGCTTCCGCCACCACACTTTCGGATTCTTCCGGAGGAGGGTTTTCGGGTAGTTTCGCTGATTTTAGAATTAGAGGATTTGGAATCCTGCCGGACTTCACGGGGGCAACCGTCAAAATTGAAACTAATAAACCTTCTCGGCTGACTCTTCGCTGGGGGGTAACTGCTGATTATGAAATTGGTAGTTTAGTTTCTGATGATTTTCTAGAAACCCACAGGGCTCTGATCGCCGGACTTAAACCCGACACCTTGTATTTTTTTGAATTTGAAGTTGTGTCTAGTTTGGGACAGAAAGTTGT
>Ga0210057_1008475_pt1 | contig 12171 bp, 13 predicted proteins | sample CryGeyCG2114_010_2_FD_183968 | JGI IMG/M metagenome (GOLD analysis project Ga0210057, IMG submission 183968) | Groundwater microbial communities from aquifer - Crystal Geyser CG10_big_fil_rev_8/21/14_0.10 (SPAdes) (version 2) | ecosystem: Environmental > Aquatic > Deep subsurface > Groundwater ...
ACACAGAAGCAATGAAGGATTTTCTTCTATCAATCTGCGTGCGAGTATGAAAAATGCTTTTTTCTTTGGATTCACGGGTACGCCAATTGATAAAGTAACCTTAAACACTCATAGAAATTTCGGCGAAGATGGTGAACGATATTTGGATTATTATTCAATCCAACAAGCTATTGAAGACGGGGCAACTCTCCCCGTTACATATGAGGCTAGACTATCTAAGTTTTTTATTGACGAAGAAAAAGTGGACGAACAATTTGAAGAACTAACAAAAAATCTTGATGATAAACAGAAAGAAGCTTTGTCAAAGAAATATGGTAAAAAACAAGCAGTTATAAAGCTTGAAAAAAGAATGCGAGCGGTAATACAAGATATTGTTGAGCATTACAAGTTGTATGTATTGCCTAATGGATTTAAAGCACAAATTGTCTGTTATGATCGTGAAGCTACTGCAATATACAAAAAATTACTTGATGAAATAATGCCAAAAGAATGGTCAGAAGTGATTTATTCTCCAGGTGATCCAAATAGTGATAGCGATGACCTCAAAAAATATAATAAAAATAAAACAAAAAGGGATCAAATTATAACGGATTTCAAAAACTCAGAAAGCCCTCTCAAATTTTTGCTTGTTTGCGATATGCTTTTGACTGGATTTGACGCTCCGATTGAGCAAGTTATGTATCTTGATAAACCTTTACGAGACCATAATTTACTTCAAGCAATTGCTCGGACTAATCGTATTTATCCAAATAAAGGATGCGGTAAGATTATTGATTATTATGGTATTACAAGAAATTTACATGACGCACTTGATTTTGATGAAAGTGTCGTTGATAGTGCATTGATAGACCTCGATAGACTTAAAGATGAATTTGTCAAAGTGTTACATGAAATAATGGAAATATTTGTAGATGTAAATATCGAAGACCCTTCAATAGAGAACTTAAGACGCTGTATAAAAATATTTATTGATAATGAAGATAAACAACAATATTTTAAAGATAAATATACACGTATAAAATTACTTTTTGAAATACTTTCACCTGACCCATTTCTCAAAGAGTATATGCGTACGTTTGAGTGGCTAACAAGTTTTTATCTTGCATTCATCAAAGAATTTGGACTTGAAGAATCTGACCATGCATTATTTGCAGAATTTGGTGAAAAGGTAAAAGAGATTATTCAAAATAAAATTGCATATGAGGGAATAACAAAAAACTTTCGTGAACTTAGAGTTGATGACTTGTATGCTTTAGAGCGTCTAGACAAAATGGATGAAGAAGAAAAAGCGCTCAATTTAGAGAAGATGTTGAAAGCGGAAATCTCAGTTAATATTGATACAAACCCCGCATTCAAAAAATTTAGCGAAAGACTCTCTGCAATCAAAAAAGAATTTGAGCAGAGTCAAATTGATTTGTCTGAACGTATCAAAAGATACTACGATTTGTTAAATGATATTAAAGATAAAAATGAAGAGGCTAAGACGCTGGGACTTAACCTACAAGAGTATGGTCTGTATGTAATTTCTCAAGAATTTTTGAAAGTCGACGATGATGTACTCAAAGAGTTTGTGAGAACTGTTGCCGAACAATTGAGAGATGTTCTCGATAAAAACTGGCAAGGGTCTTCTAAATATGAAGAATTTATCAAAGAGATAAAGCGTACCCTGCAACAGTTGCTTTGGAAAGATTATGGTAAACTCACCAAAGAATTAGACAGAAATAAATTTCTCAATAGACTTGTAGATATTGTGATCAAAAAATTCTAATATGGATCATGGAATCAAGTATTCAATTAAGACAAGCCCTAAAGCAAAGCGACTGCGTATTGTGGTAAATTGTGATGCACAAGTTTCTGTAATAACTCCCAAAGGTTTTGACGCTGGATTAGTAGACAAATATATTGAGTCAAAGGCTCGTTGGATAAAAGAAAAAATGAAACTTTTCCATTCAAGGAAAAAAATAGAAAAACCAAAATCTATTGTTCAGAGTAGCTACCACGCCTGTAACGCACGTGCAAAGAAAATGATAAAAGAACGTTTAATGCATTTTAATGATTTTTATAATTTTGAATATAATCGGATTAGTGTTAAAAAGCAAAGTACAAAATGGGGTTCTTGCTCGGGAAAGAAAAACTTAAATTTCAATTATAAAGTATTGTTTTTGTCTCAAGATTTAGCGGATTATATTATTGTGCATGAATTATGTCATTTGAAAGAGATGAATCACTCACATAGATTTTGGCAATTAGTAGAAAAAACAATACCTGATTATAAAAAAAGGAAGAAAAAGTTAAACAATGTTTCCTTGTAATATATTTTTATTCATTATTTCTAAAAAAATATGCCTCTATTTAACATAAAAAATAAACAATTAATTCCAATAAAGGAGAAAAAGATAGATTTGGAAAAAGATATTCAAGAAATAACTGGAGACAATCTCGAAACTGTGTTTGATCTAAAATTTATTGCTCATGAATTTGCTTTAAATGGTTTAAGAATAGATACTTTGGCTTTTGATGAAGAAAATAAGTCTTTTGTAATTATTGAATACAAAAAAGATAGAAGTTTTAGTATCATTGATCAAGGTTACGCATATCTAGCTCTCATGTTGAACAATAAAGCCGACTTCATTTTAGAATATAATGAAAAAATGAATGACAATCTAAAACGGGATGATGTTGATTGGTCGCAATCTCGCGTCCTTTTTATTTCTCATAGTTTTACACCTCATCAGAGAAATGCAATCAATTTTCAAGATTTACCAATGGAGTTGTGGGAGATCAAAAAATACGATAACAATATAATTTTGTATAACCAACTAAAAGCTTCTGAAAAGAGTGATTCTATTAAGACTATTACTAAAGATAAAACCATTGTATCAGTAAACAAGGAGGTAAAAAATTATACTGTAGATGCCTTGTTTAAAGATGATTGGAATATTTCAAGAGAGTGGTATGAAAAATTAAAAACTCGTATACTCGAATTAGATAATCGTATTGATGAAGTACCAACTAAACACTATGTTGGTTACAAAATTGGGAAAAATGTTATTTTGGCTTTGAATATTAGAAAAAGTAATATAGAATTGCAATTATATAGAGTTAAACCGACAGATATAAAAGACCCAGAAAAAAGAGTTGAATATATGGATAGTAGTATGAGATATTGGAATAAACATGTATCTAGATTTTATATAAAAAATGATGATGATATGGATTATGCTATGTTTTTGATAAAACAGATATATAATAATTACTCTAAATAATAAAAACATGTTCATCTCAAAAACCGACTATCTTGAATATACCTTTTGCAGAAAGAACCTTTGGCTCAAGAAACACAAACCGAAGCTTTTTGAAAATGTAGAATTATCAGATTTTGAAAAAAAGATTATCGAAGAAGGAAATTTAGCAGACGAAGAAGCTCGTCATTTATTTCCTAGTGGTGTTTTAGTTGATAGTTTTGGACAAGATGCGATTAATGATACAAAACAATATAAAGACAAAAAACAAGAAATAATTTTTCAAGCAACCTTTGCAGAGGATGTCTTTTTTATTCGTGCAGATATTTTAATATATGATAAAAATAATGATGGCTATGAACTTTACGAAGTCAAAGCGTCTAATGGTGTAAAAAGAGAAAAATATCATAACCATATAAAAGATCTTGCATTTCAAAAATGTGTTATTGAAAAAAGTGGTTTGAAAGTAATTAAAATCGGTGTTATACACTTAAACGGCGAATACCAACGCCAAAACAATATAGACTATAATAAATTATTTGTAATAGAAGATATTTCTAACGAAGTCGATGAATGTGTTGAAGATGTGAAGATAGAAATGACACAAATGAAAAATGATTTGCAAATTACTACCGAGCCAAAAGGTTGTGAATGTATTTATCGAGGCAGGAGCAATCAATGTACTACCTTTTCCCACTCAAACCCGGAAATTCCCGAATATTCTGTCCATGACTTAAACAGAATTGGTGCAAGTAAAAAAGTTTTATATGACTGGATTGATCGTGGAATATACGCTATTGAAGATATAGACAATATAGAAGTCCTTACAGGAGCAAAAAAAGCCCAATATGAAGCCTACACAACAGGCAAACCCATAATTGACCAAATAGCGATAAAAAAGGCTTTAGATGAGCTTGTATTCCCTCTCTATTTCTTTGATTATGAGGGTTTTGTTAGTGCCATTCCTATGTTTGACAACTTTGGAGCCTACGAACAAATACCTTTTCAATATTCTTTACACACAATGCAAGAAGACGGTAGTTTGGATCATAAGGAATTTATAATTGAAAATCCAAAAGGAGATCTAACTCGTCCTTTGCTTGAACAAATAGTAAAAGATATTGACCCAAATGGTACGGTTATTTCTTGGAACAAATCATACGAAGCCGGAAGAAACAAAAAACTAGCCGAAATACATCCTGACTATGCCAATTTTTTAGAGAAAATAAATGACGGTATGTTTGACCTGATGACAATGTTTTCTAAAAGTTATTATGTTGACGCTCGTTTCAAAGGTAGTGCCAGTATTAAAAATGTTTTACAGGTGCTAGTACCTGAATTGACCTATAAAAACTTGAATATCTGCAAGGGAGATCAAGCTAGTGAACGCTGGAAAAAAATGATTTCGGCAGATACTCATCCCGACGAGAAAGAACAAATTAAAAAAGACCTACTTGAGTATTGCAAATTAGATACTTTGGCTATGGTTAGGATTTATGAGTTTTTTAAAAAACAGATATATGATTAAAAAAATTAAAAAATTAGGACTTGTATTTAATGATTATACATGGAATTTTAGACTAACTAATTATCAATTATCTGATTTTAAAAAATAAATATTTGGAATATTGTTTGGAATTTTTATGTTTATCTATTTATTTCTTCTCACAATCTAATAATTATGATCTTTCAATTTATAATAACCCAGATAGACGTATTGCGCTATTATCAAAAAATGAAGAATATATAAGATATTTCAAGGAAAATATTCTTGCCTCAACACAGTTATTTTTTATGACTATGAACGAAGCGCAGGGTGTAGAGTTTGATATTGTATGTAGTATGTATGCGTGCCTTGGAAGAATTACATATATTAGGATAGTGTAGGGTGGAAGATATTGATTTACAATAGAAAGAGTAATATTGTTTATATATGATATATACATATTCTATCTGTGGATATAGTTTACAAAATATCAAAAATATGATATAGTAAATACATATGAAAAAATATATTATTACTTTTCTTCTTATTATTATAATATCACTCCCAAATGTGATCTATTTTTCTATGTCTCATATGACGATGGGTGATATGGTAGTGACTTGTCCATTTTCTCAGCTAGTAAATGCTGACTGCATAACACAAAACAATCCATTACTCATGTTTGAACATCATATTTCTTTTATACAACAATTTGGCAATGCAATATTTCTTTTGTCACCATTGTTGTTGTTGCTATATGTAGCTTTGGCAGTATTGATACTTTATAGTAAGAAATCTTTATCATTATTGGTATATCATGTTTTATCTCGTGTACATAGACTGCGAGCATTGATTGCGTATACACATATTCACAATATATTTTTACGATGGTGTAGTCGAGTTTGTCGTATTTTTTATAGCGACCATATGATATGGACGCATGCATGATTTTATCTTCAAAAAGTCTTTGGGCTTTTGAATATGCGTCCATATATAATGTATGGACGTTTTTTTATTGTTAATAATTAATATGAAAAAAATAATTTCTTTAATATTTATAACAATAATGTTTGTTCCAAATATTGCAAAAGCACATTGTCCTTTATGTACAGTTGGTGCGGGAGCACTTGCGATAGGTGCAAAATATATTGGTGTAGATACCGCGGTAGTAGGAATATTTATTGGAGCATTTGCATTGGCACTTGGTTTATGGATTGCGCCATTGTTGAAAAAACAATATATTCCATATCAACAGCAAATTCTTGTTGTTTTGATCTTTCTGTCTACTATTATTCCTATTACGCCTCTTATTCAAGAGTATCGATTTATTAACCTGTATTTGTTTGGTGAAAATGGATCACTTTTGAATCGTAGTTATATGTTTAATCTGTTTATATTGGGAGTATTAGTTGGTGCAGGATTGTTGTATATAGCACCACATGTGAGTGCGTGGCTGAAGAGACGACGAAAAGGGGTTATATTCCCATATCAAGGTATGATCATTACATTTACACTTCTTGTCGTTGTATCTCTGTATATACAATTTATATTGTAAATTTTTAACCCCATGATTATATGAAACAACATAATGATAATGATATAGAACAATGGATACAAACTATTGCAGATGCAAAAAAATCTAATGTTGATTTGTCTCGTGATGAAGATCTGAGTATTGCACTTATGAATCTGGTGAGTCTTGAAGAGCATTTTTATTTTACTGCTATGAAGACAGGCAATCAACATTATCTTGATTTGATGAAATCAGTACGTGAGATAAGAAAAAAGTGTTTGGCAATAATAGTAAAAGATCCAAAAGGAGAAGAATGGTGTATTAGCAAACATCTGTTAGCTGCAAGCATGCGTCTGTATGAAGTGGGTACAAAAGAATTGTCCACAAAAGGGCATGATGCTGCGAGTACATTTTTTAAATCAGCATTTGATCTATGGTCTATGTTTTTTGCTATTAATATGAATCTTATTGGAACAGAAAAACTTGTTCAACAAGATGTTGAGAAAGAAGAAAAACATATGAATAAATTTTCTTTACTCATGAAAAAAATAGTCGATTGTTGTAAGGAGTGGTAATATGTTTATTTAAATAATATAAAATATATGAAAAAAAAATATATATGGATTTCTATTGGTGTTATTCTTGGAGCATTGGTTTTAATAAAGATAAGTTCGAGTGATGCGAATGATACACAGAAGTTAACAACTACCTTTGTTGCAAATAAAGTAGAAAGTAGCTTATCAAGTCTTTCGATGCAGGCAAATGAATTGGGTGATATTCATATTGGTGATGGACTTGTTGATACAGAATTTCATTTCAAAAATACAGGAAATGAAGCTATCACTATTTTACACGGAGAAACAAGTTGTATGTGTACAAAAGCAATAATAAAAAAGAAAAATGGAGAAATTTCTCCTCGTATCGTCATGCCTGGGCATGGTGGTTCAAATGTACGTATTAATATGACAATAGAACCAGGAGAAGAAGCGATATTGCTTGCCACCTTTGATCCAATGGCACATGGACCAAATGCACTGGGTCCTATACAACGTGAAATTATGCTTGACACCAATTCAACTCAAACACCAACAATACAATTTTCTTTCAATGGAAATGTTATTAAATAATATATAAATATATGAAATATTATAGTAGTTTTTTATTTTTGTTTGCAGTCTTCATCGTAGTCGGTGCAGGCTGTACATCTGTCATCAATGATAAAAACCCTGATACTTCAGTCATAGAAAAAAATAATAATGCGTTTAATTTTGAAGAAGTTTCTTATGATTTTGCTGTGATAAAACAGTCTGGTGGAAATGTAACACATGATTTTGCATTTACCTATGTAGGAGAAAATCCTATCACGATTACTGGTGTGCCAACAAGCTGTGCATGTACGAGTGCGACAGTGAATAAGACCAAATTCAATACAGGGGATAGAGGTGTTTTGACTGTCAGATTTAATCCAAATCTTCATGCTGAACCAGATGGAAAATTTTTTAAGACAATATCTCTATTGACTGATCCAAAGATAGAATCATCAGTAGAAGTAAAAATTTGGGCAGAGATAGATCTTGATCTTGGTGCAGACAAATATGAATTGGGACAAACAGATCATGAAGAAGAAGATGAAGCAGAAGAAGAACATGCGTTGACCGCGTATCAGTCTATTACTGCAGAAAAATTTTCAGATATGTTACAAGAAAAAGATTTTACATTGATAGATGTACATATACCAGAACAAGAACATATTGCAGGAACAGATGAATTTATTCCTTATACGATGATAGAAGGAAATAATAAATTACCACAAGATAAACATGCAAAAATTGTGTTATATTGTCGATCGGGTGGTATGAGTCGTGCAGCAGCGTATGCATTGGTAGAACAAGGTTATGACAATGTCTATGATTTGTCTGGTGGAAAAAATGCCTACGATGCATTTGTTAATCAACATAAATAACATTAACTAGTATATATGCATGAAAAAACTATATTACATATAAAAAATTTTAAAACATTGCATTATGTGACACTCGTTTTGATAGTATCTTTGTTGTTGGTCAATCAGGCGATTGCTATTCGTATGGGGACGATGATGATGTCTCATATGACAACAGTAGATACAGTATTATCAGGTGATTTTTCTCATGATGTGTCTTTATTAGTCACACCAACAATATTGCCATTTTATGGCAAAGAATTGGGATTGGATATGTCAAGTTTGTCAGCCATAAATAATTCTATTGCGTTACTTGCAACGATGGCTCCGATGCAAGGGTCACATCCAATTAGTTTGGACGATGAACAGATGAAACGTTATATTGATATTGGTACAGAGCCATATGTTACGTGTGAGTTTTGTTGTGGTGTGAAGACATTGGTACGAGAAGATGGATCACCAACCTGTGGTTGTGCACATTCTATCGCCATGCGTGGTACGACAGCCTATCTCATAAAAAATCATCCAGAATTGTCAAATGCAGATATAGCTTATGAGCTGATGCGACAAAAAGGACTTTATTTTCCGACTCAGATGCAACAACGTATGGCGACATCTCTTTCAGGAGACATACAAAATTTTCTTCCAGATATAAAATATCTTACTATGAAATTGACCCAAGAAGAATTGTCTCATTTGCAAGAAAAAGCACAGTCATCAGGCTTTGTGCCAGAAAATACATCACCCGATATGGTTGGTGGATGTTAATTTATTTATTTTAATTTTTTATTGTATGTTCTCACAAAAAAATATTATGATTGTACTTTTACTTGTCGTTGTTGCGATGTCATATCAGACAATTACATTATTACAAATGACAAAAAAATTACAACAGGCATCATTTGATGTAGGAAATTCTCCGTCAGTTATAAATCTCAATGATAATGGTTCCACACCAGAGATGGTTGGTGGATGTTAGGTCAACATATTTATATATTTTAATTTTTTGATATATGGAACATAAAAATTCAGAATCTTGTTGTCATGATGAACAACAACATGAAGATAGTATAGAAGAAACACATGCAACATCTAGTATTTTTTCGTATATACAGAAAAATACTATGCGTATGCTTGTTATAGTATTTGCGATTATGGTCGTTATAAATATTATTGCTATGACATGGTTTACACTGAGTGTCAATCAAAAATTAGATGATGTATTATTTAGTACAAAAGTCCAAACAGGTACATTGACATTTATTATACCATCAGATTGTCCATATTGTGGTGATATGATTAATGAAAAACAAGATCTACAAAAACAACGTGTAAAAATAGATAATGAGCGTCGCCTCGATGCATCAAGCGATGAAGCACAATCGTTGATTGCAAAAGAAGGAATAAGACAGCTTCCAGCGATGGTATTTGCAAGTGAAGATGAAATAGATTCAAAACGTATCACATTGGAAGAAGACGAACATACACGTATGCTAGATAACCATACTATTGTGTGGGAAAAATCATCTGTTCCTTTTGTACATGCAGATACGAGTACAATCGAAGGGTCAGTTGCTGTCACCTATATCTTGGATAAATCATGTACGACTTGTTATGATGTGGTGAATATACAAAAATCTGCATTACAGCGTTTTGGTATTGTAGTTGGTCAAGAAAATATAGTAGATATATCAGATACTGATGTAGATAAATTATTACAAAAATATGCTATTGAAAAAGTACCAACAGTTATTATTTCTCCAGAAATTTCTGCATACACTACATTTTCACAAGCGTGGCAACAGGTGGGTTCACAAGAAGAAGATGGTGTCTTTGTATTTCGAGAGATGCGAGCAATAGGATGGGTATATAAAGATCTCAAGACAGGTAAAACAGTAGATACATCTATAAAAGAATAGCATATATTATATAGTATTTTTATGCTATATGTAGTATTATATAGAATATGTGAAATATTGATTTTTGCATTTTACATGTAAAATACCTACATATACCTGTATATTTATTTTTAGTTATCTTAGTATGAAGACAGAACAATATCCTATTATTGGTATGCATTGTGCATCATGCAAACAATTGATAGAAAAAATGGTTAGAAAATTAGTAGGTGTTTCATCAGTCACAGTTAACTACGCAAGTGAAACAATGACAGTAGAATATGATGAACACGTCGTAACACTCAATGATATAAAATCAGCAGTACAAAGTGCAGGAGGCTATGAGCTCATATCTGATAATGGAGATATTGTCTTGGCGTCTCCACCAGAAGCTACACGTATGTATAATATGAAAAATGATCATAGTGGTCATGCACGTGCATTGAAGCAACAAGAATATGAAAAATTAAAAAAAACAGTATATTGGGTTTTTGTTGCATCGATACCATTTGTTGTATTGATGGTATATATGGCTATGCGTGCACTGGGTATGGTAGATATGATGCCCGATGATATATTTGGCACCTTGCGTTTTAGTACGAGTTCATATCAATTGTCTGTATTGCATATTTTACAGTTTTTTCTTGCAACACCTATATTATTTATTGGTGGGCGACAGTTTTTTGTGAGTATGTGGCGTGCATTGAAAGTAAAAAGTGCAAATATGGATACATTGATTGCATTGGGGACATTTACTGCATGGATTTTTTCGACAGTAGTAACATTTATACCACATATATTTGGCGATGTTACAACAGATGTATTTTTTGAAGCTGCTGTTTTTATTGTATTATTTATTTTACTTGGACGACTACTCGAAGCACGTGCAAAAGCAAAAACAAGTGATGCAATAAAAGCATTGTTTGCATTGCAAGCAAAAGATGCAACAGTTATACGTAATAATACAGAAATACGTATTCCTATTGATGACGTCGTTATTGGAGATATTATTGTCGTGCGACCAGGTGAAAAAATTCCAGTCGACGGTGCTATCACACAGGGTGCAAGTACAATAGATGAGTCGATGGTGACGGGTGAATCTATTCCAGTAGAAAAACAAATAGGAGATGTTGTCATTGGTGCGACTATAAACAAGACAAGTACATTCCAATTTCAAGCACAAAAAGTTGGATCTGATACTATGCTTGCGTTGATCATAAAAATGGTCGAAACAGCACAAGGGAGTACTGCTCCAATACAAAAACTTGCTGACAAAATTTCGGGTGTTTTTGTACCAATAGTGATTTTTATTGCTGTATGTGCGGGATTGTTTTGGTATTTTATTGCACCGCGTATAGGGCTTCTTAGTGCAGATGTATCAGTGTTACAATTTGCTGTATATATTATGACAACAATTTTGATCATTGCATGCCCTTGCGCACTCGGACTTGCAACACCGACCGCTATCATGGTCGGGACGGGTAAGGCGGCGCGTAAAGGTATCTTGGTAAAAGATGCAGAAAGCTTGGAAAAAGCATATCGTATGCATACGGTTGTATTTGATAAGACGGGGACATTGACATATGGCAAACCAGATGTCACACATTTTGTCGTTGCAAAAAATATGAATGAAAAAGATGTTTTATGTGTCGCTTATGCAGTCGAACATTTGTCAGAACATCCTTTGTCAGATGCGATTGCATCTTTTGCAAAAGAACAAAATGTTGATATGAATAAACAGGTAATAAAATTTGAAAATAAAGAAGGACGAGGAGTTACTGCTATGGTAGATAACAAATATATTGCTATAGGAAATAAACGATTGATGGATGAAGAAAAAATACATATGGATGAAATATTATTAACACAAGCAGAAGCGTTCATCGCAGAAGGTAATACCACGATATTTTTTGCATCCGATACACAGCTTTGTGCAATCTTTGCACTCGCAGACACTATAAAAGAAGAATCAAAGCATGCGATAGACGCATTGCATGCAAGAGGTATATCTGTAGCAATGTTGACGGGAGACAATCGTGCAACGGCAGAAAATATTGCACAACAATTACATATAGATACAGTCATTGCCG
>Ga0210057_1008476_pt1 | contig 12171 bp, 9 predicted proteins | sample CryGeyCG2114_010_2_FD_183968 | JGI IMG/M metagenome (GOLD analysis project Ga0210057, IMG submission 183968) | Groundwater microbial communities from aquifer - Crystal Geyser CG10_big_fil_rev_8/21/14_0.10 (SPAdes) (version 2) | ecosystem: Environmental > Aquatic > Deep subsurface > Groundwater ...
AAGCCAAAATCCCGGCGGGACGCCCAGGGCTAAAAATAGTCTTGGTGTCCAAATAGAGAAACAACTCCAAGAATCACCTCAAATTAAAGACAAAGCTCAAACTGTCGAGGAAAAACCAGTTGAACCTGAACCTCAACCCCAAATCTACCCTTCAGGGATTGTTCTTAATGAAATTCTTCCTTCTCCTGAGGGACCAGATGAAAAAGAAGAATGGATTGAGATTTTTAATCAAAACAATTTTGAAGTAGATCTTTCTGGATGGCAAATAGCTGATACCGAAGGAAAAACTACCATCTTTATATTTTCTACTGGAACAAAAATTTCGGCCAAAGGATTTTTGGTCCTTTCCCGACCGACTACCAAAATTACCCTGAATAATGACGGCGATGGTTTAAACCTCATTCAGCCCGATGGGAAAATTATAGATTCAGTAACTTATAAGAAGGCTCCCCAGGGACAGTCTTTTAACCGAATTGATTCAAAATGGGCTTGGAGTACAACTATAACTCCGGGTTCAGCCAATGTAATTCCTACTTTAATTTCGGAAGCCAAAAAAACCGAACTCTCTAAAGAGGAAGTTAAGGAAGCTCCTTCTGAAACTAAGGAAGAATCGCTTAAAAAAGAATTAGCCGCAATTGGTTCACCCGCCCAAATTTTTCAAGAGAAAACTTGGGCGGGCAAGCAGATTCCAATTTTTATAATCGCCTTGGCCACGGCTATTTTCTCTGGAATAATAATTTTAACCCTTAAAGGAAAGTTGCAAAATAAGAGAAATTTGTTAAAATAAAATGTATGTCAGGTCACAGTCATGCGCGGACTATAAAGCATCAAAAAACCATTACTGACCAAAAGAGGGGCCAGATGTTTTCCAAAATGGCGAGGGTGATTTCGGTTGCTGTAAAAGAAGGGGGGCCAAATCAGGAAACTAATTCCAAATTAAGAGTGGCTATTGAAACAGCCCGCTCTTTAAATATGCCGAAAGAAAATGTCGAGAGAGCTATCAAACAAGCAACCGGCGGCGGAGAAGAAGTTAATCTAGAAGAGGTTTTATTTGAAGCTTATGGACCAGGAGGAATTGCCATTATTATTGAAGGAATCACTGATAATAAAAATCGAACCTTAGGGGAGGTTAAACAAGTTTTAAATCAGAATAACGGAAAATTGGTTGGCGAAGGCTCGGTGAAATGGATGTTTGAGAGAAAAGGTTGCATAATTGTAGATTTGAAATTGCAAATTAAAAATTTACAAAATAGAGAAAAATTGGAATTAGTGGCGATTGAGGCTGGGGCTGAGGATATTTATTGGCACGAAGATATTTTGGATGTTTATACAAAAATTGAGGAATTGGAAAAAGTGAAGAAAAACTTAGAAGAAAAGGGAATTAAAATTGAGGGTGTTTCTTTAGACTGGGTACCAAAGGAAGAAATTTCTCTTGATGAAAAAACAAAAGAGGCCTGTCAAAAACTTTTTGAAGCCCTAGATGAAAATGAGGCTGTCCAAGAAATTTACTCCAATCTGAAAATATAAGATTTGATGGCAAAAGAGAGTTTAATTAGAAAGAAAGCAATTGAAATTCTAAGGCGCGACAAATGGATTGTGTGGTACGCGCCTAAAGTAAAATTTCACCAAACCGATATTTTTGGAATTATTGATTTGATGGCTCTAAAAGGAAAGAGGCAAAAAAATATTCAATTGACAACACCGCCGAATGTTTCAGCAAAAAGAAAAAAAATACTAAACTTTCTCAAAAAATCTAAAGTAGAATTGCCAGTGGAAATTTGGGCCTGGTCAAGTAAGAGTAAAAGTTTTAAAATCGAAAAAATAAATATTGTTCAAAAAAGGAAATCAAGGGGGCTTGACAAGTCTTTTTGAGAACTTATAATACTTTTATATAACCAACCCCCACGCCTAAATTAGGTGTGGGGGAAAGGTCGAACCAATTGAAAGAAGTAAACTTTAAACCTCTAAAACTATGATTTATGAAGATGTAGAACCAAAAACTGAAGAAGAGGAGGAGGAAACGAAAACAGAAGAGGAAAGTCTTGAGTAAAAAATCTACCCCCACATAAATTATGTGGGGGTTTAAGTTATTTTAATGAATTTCCTTTTCCCCACTTGGATTACCATCCCCTTTTTTATTTGAACATTTTTTTGCCAATTTTCTTGCAAAACTCCATCAAATTTTACCCCTTTTTGTAAAATTAATCTTTTAGCCTCAGATTTTGATGAGGCTAATTTTGTTTTAACTAATAAATCGAGAATATTTAAGGTTTTTTCTTTAATCTTAATTCCTGGAATAGCTGTTGGCAGTTTCTTTTCTTTAAAAACCCTTTCAAACTCTCTTTCCGCTTTTTTGGCGGATTTTGCGTTGTGTAATAAAGTAACGATTTCTCCTGCTAATCTTAATTTTGCTTCTTTTGGCGTTAGGAGAGTTTTATAAACTTTATCCTTTATCAGTTCAATTTCTTTTAAGGGAAGGTTTGTTAAAAGTTTAAAGTAATGCCAAATTAATGTATCTGGTATTGACATAAGTTGGCCAAACATCCTTGAGGGCTCTTCGGTAATTTTAATATAATTCCCGTAGGATTTGCTCATTTTTCTTTCTCCATCAGTTCCGATTAAAAGAGACAAGGTCATTATGTCTTGCTGGGGGAAATTGTATTTTTTTTGGACTTTTCTAGCAAAAAGTAAATTAAATTTTTGATCTGTTCCGCCAATCTCCAGGTCAGATTTCAATTCAACAGAATCATAGCCCTGCAAAAGGGGATAAAGAAGCTCTAACATAGTCACGTCAATGTCTTTCTCTATTCTTTTTTTGAATTCATCTCTTTCAATTAATCTAGCGTAAGTGAAGCGAGAGGCCAAATCCATTAAAAAATCAGCTTTTTTTCTGCCGTACCATTCGCTGTTATAATGAACCTCAACCTTTTCTATATCTAGAACTTTTCCCGCTTGGTTAATATAATCTCGCATATTCTTTTTTATTTCTTTTTCTGTTAAGGGTCTTCTTTTACCTAACCTAGCCGAAGGATCTCCAATCATAGCGGTGAAATCGCCAATTAAAAAAATAACCTGGTGCCCTAATTCCTGAAATTGTCTTAATTTTTTCAAGGGAATAAGGTGGCCCAAATGCAAGTTGGGCGAGGTGGGGTCAATGCCAAATTTTACCCTGAGTTTCACTCCGGATTTCAGTCTTTTTTTTAAATGAATCTTGTTTATTATCTCTTCTACTCCCCAAGTTAAAACCTCTTCAATTACCCGAGCGGTAGCGAAGGGTGAAGATGAACTTCGTTCATCGCCTACCCGAGCGGTAGCGAAGGGTGAAGAAGAGGATTTATCCTCTTTGACTTTTTGAGGATTGGTGATTGTTTTCACCCCGTTAGAAATTTTCATAGACTTTGTTTGTTCCAATACCCCGTTATTTATCTAATTAATACGAGATTTCTAACGGGGTTCATATTTTTTATTATATCAATAAATTGAAAATTGTAAATTTGGCCAAAATCTATTAAAATTAAATTATGCCCCGTTAGAAATTTTGGCATAAAAATTTTCTAAAATAAAATTTTTATGCGCGGTTTTGATGGGGGTAATAAGAATTAAAATTTGCTTCTTAAAACATAGTGTGTATAAGGTAGGAAGCAATTTCTAACGGGGTATGCCTGAAAGAAAATATTACCGGAAAACTTATCAAAAAGGTAAAAATAAAAGAAGATTTGGTTTAATTTTAAAGTTTTTGGGTATTTGTTTTTTATTTTTTATTTTTGGTATTTTATTTTTATTTATCTACTATGCTAAAGATCTTCCTCGGCCAGAGAAATTTATTGAAAAACCTTTTATTCAATCAACTAAAATTTATGACAGATCGGGCCAGGTTTTATTATATGAACTTTATGGGGAAGAAAAAAGGACTTTGGTTCCCCTTGAAGAAACTCCAGAATATTTAAAACAGGCGGTGATTTTAGCTGAGGATGCTAATTTCTATCATCATTTCGGGGTTGATTTTGTGGGAATAATCAGGTCAATTTTGATTAACTTAAAAATCGGAGAGCCAATTTATGGTGGCTCAACCATCCCCCAGCAATTAATTAGGTCAGCTTTCTTTACTCCTGAAAAAACGGCCGAGAGAAAAACTAGGGAAATTATTTTAGCCCTGGAATTAGATAGAAGATACTCAAAGGATCAAATCTTAGAATGGTATTTAAGCCAGGTTCCTTTTGGCCAGAATTGCTATGGAATAGAATCGGCTAGCCAAACTTATTTTAAAAAATCGGTCTCTGAAATTTCTTTAGCTGAAGCGGCTGCTCTGGCCGCCCTGATCCAGGCGCCCAGCCGTCTTTCGCCTTATGGAAAAAATAAAGAAGAATTATCAGCTAGAAAAGATTATATTTTAGATAAGATGGTAAAGTCAGGCTATTTAACTCCCGAAGAAGGAGAAGGGGCAAAAAAAGAGGAATTAAAATTTGCCGAAATTTTACAACCAATTAGAGCTCCTTATTTTACTTTATGGGTAAAGAACATTTTAGAGGAAAAATATGGTGAAGATTTCTTAAGAGAAAAAGGGTGGAAGGTCTACACTTCTTTAGATTATGAATTGCAGGAAATAGCTGAAGAGGTGGTCAAGGAAGGAATCGAAAGAAATAAGGTCTATAGTGCTTATAATGGGGCCTTGGTGGCTATTTCACCAAAGAATGGTGAAATTTTGGCAATGACCGTAGGAACCGGAAATTATTATGCTGAAGCTATACCAGAAGGTTGTCTCGAGGGAAAAACTTGTCTATTCGATCCTAAATTTAACGTCGCCGTTGGTACCAAGGAGTCTCCCGGCCGTCAGCCAGGTTCGGCTTTTAAACCTTTTATTTATGCCACCGCCTTTAAAAAAGGGTACACAGATATTACTCAGGTTCTCGATGCCTTTACCAATTTTGGCCTTTGGGGAGGCAAAGAATATACTCCTCAAAATTATGATGAAAAATTTCGTGGTTGGGTTTCTTTACGGCAGGCATTAGCTCAGTCGCTTAATGTGCCTTCAACTAAGGTTCTTTATTTGATAGGTTCTGAAACCAAGATAGAAAATTTAGGAATTAATAATTTTTTAGGACTAGAAAAGGTTCTCCTTGAGGGTTTAAAGGAAAGCTTAAAAACCGCTCAGGATTTGGGAATAACTACTTTAAATAAACCCTTGCCTTCGTATGGCCCGGCCATTGTTCTGGGCGGAGGGGAAGTAAATTTATTAGAAATGACCTCAGCTTATTCGGTTTTTGCTAATCAGGGTTTTCGAATTCCGCCGGTGGCTATTTTAAAAATCGAGGATTCAAAGGGAAATATTATTTACCAAAATAAAAAAGAACCAAAAAGGGTTCTAGAAAGCGAGGTAACAAAATTAATCAATGATATTTTATCAGATAACGAAGCCAGGGCCCCAATGTTTGGCTGGAACTCGCATTTGTATTTTGAAAATTACAAAGTTAGTGCTAAAACCGGAACGACCGATGATTTTAGAGATTGTTGGACAATCGGCTATGCTCCCTCTCTCTCAGTTGGGGTCTGGGTGGGGAATAACAACAATGCACCTATGATCAGGAAACAACCGGCAGCCACTGTGGCTGGTCCAATCTTCCACCAATTTGTGGAAAAAGCTTTACCCCGCACCACTTTCTAAAACCTAATTTACTCTGAAATATTCTATGGTGAAGTGGTGCGGGGTTTAGCTAGGGAGCTTTGATTGGCATTACCACATAGAGAAAATCCTCGCCCGGGCTGGGTTTTATAAGGGCTGGTCCTTCTTCGCCAGTTAATTCTAAAACTACTTCTGGATTTTTTATTTGCAGCAATCCATCGGTTAAAAAGCGATGATTAAAGGAAATCCCAAAGCCCTTCCCTTTTATTTTGGCCTGGAGAAAGCTTTGATATTTTCCGAAATCAGGATTTTGGCTCTCAATTTCGATTTTTCCTTCTTGAGGGTTAATTTTTAGAGAAACTTCATTAATTTTCCCGCTGAAAAGACTGGCTGATTTTATTTGGTTCAAAAACTCAACTCTCGAAAGAACAACTTGAGTCTCAGATTTTTTGGGAATTATTGCCTCGTAATCCGGGTATTCCCCTTCAATTAATTTGGAGCTAATTTGAACTTGGGGATGAGGCGTTTCTAACATCTGAGATTCAAATAAAATTTGGTTTGGGGAAAAATAAACCTGTATTTCTCCACTCCTTTCTCCAAGAATATTAATTACTTCTCTGGCTGTGAGTTTTGGTAAAATGAAAGCATACTCTTGAGAAAGTGGGGACTTAAAAAAAAGTTTTTTTTCAACTAAACGGAAACTATCAGTAGCTACGATTTTTACTAAATCTTTTTGAAAAGAAAGAAAGATTCCAGAAATTTCTGGACGAACCACCGAGGGAGAGGCAATATCAACTACCTGAGCCAAACCTTGACAGAAAGTTTGGCTATCGATCGAAATTTTTTCGCCTTCTTTTGAAATAGGAATAATAGGGAACTCTTCAGGGTTTAAACCAAAGATGGAGGTGCGATAATTTTCGCATTCAATATCTAAAAATAAATCTTGTTTTTCTAATTTTATTAACTTATTTGGAAGAAAACTAACAAAAGATGAGAAAAGGCGGGCGGGGACGGTAATTTGCCCTTCTTTTTCAATTTTTGCCAAAGCCCACCATTTAACTCCTAATTCAAGGTTTGTCGTAGAAAGGTTAAAAAAATTTCCTTCACTTTTAAGTAGAATATTCTGTAGGATAGGTAGGGTAAGAGTTTTTTGAGCAATCCTTTCAACAGTATTAATACCTTGTTTTAAAATTTCTTGCTTAATTGTTAATAACATATTTAATTAGAATTATTGTTATTGATAAGGTTAATATAAAAAATTTTAAGTTAAACGGCGAAAAAATTTTTAGGGAAATAAGTTGGGGAAGAAAGTGGAAAATCTAAAAGTTTTTTAAAATTTTTATTACTCTTTGTTTAAACACAATTAAATCCCAGTTATTTCCCCAAAAAATCCCCTAGTCGATGAACTTCGTTCATCTTCAGGCTTTGCTAACGCTCGCCTAACTAAGACCGCTAAAAACTTTTTGTTTGATTAAATTAATCTCTTCAACCAAAGTTTCATTTTTTTCTATTTCCTCAGTAATTTTTCCATAGGCATGGATGGCGGTGGTGTGATCTTTGCCTCCAAATTTCCTTCCAATAAAAGGAAAAGATCCCCTTAACTCCTCCCTTAGTAAATACATGGCAACTTGCCTTGGCTTTACAATTTCTCTTTTTCGAGATGAAGACAAGATTTCTTTTTCTTTTAAATCATAAAATTCAGCTACCACTTGAATTATTCTTTTAGCACTCACTACCTTACTCGGAGCCAGCAGGAAATTTTTTAACAAAGATTTAACCGTTTCTAGATCGGGAGATTGATTATTTAATTTTTGGTAGGCAATTAATCTATTCAAAGCCCCCTCTAATTCTCGAATGTTCCTCTGAATATTAGAGGCAATATAATTATAAATTTCGTCGGAAAATTCGGCCTTTCTTTCTAAAGCTTTGGTTTTTAAAATAGCAATCCTAGTTTCTAAATCAGGATAACCGATGTCGGCGATCATCCCGCCCTCGAATCGAGACCTTAATCTTTCAGCCAAAGCGGGAATGGCTTTCGGCGGCCGGTCAGATGAAAGAATAATTTGTTTATTTTTTTCATATAAAGCATTAAAAGTATGGAAGAATTCTTCCTGGGTTTTTTCCTTCCCAGCCAAGAACTGGATGTCATCGATAATCAAAACATCGATTGTTTGATAACGCGATTTGAAATTTTCCATCTCTCGGTTTCTGATCGCAGCTACTACCCCGGAAGTAAATTTTTCTGAGGGAACGTATTTTATCTTTTTTTGAGGGGTCCCTTTAACTACTTCGTTACCAATGGCTTGTAATAAATGAGTTTTCCCCAGGCCCACTCCGCCGTAGACGAAAAGGGGATTATAGACCTGGCCAGGATTTTTAGCTGCTGCCCAGGCAGCAGCTTGAGCCAATTCATTAAAAGGCCCGACGACGAAATTTTCAAAAGTATATTTTGGATTAAGATTGGTTTCCCGGTCAATTTCAAATTCCTGGAATTCCAGCTGGCCGTTTTCAGGGGTGGCAAGAAGAGTTCTTTTTAAAACCTTTAATCCTGATTTTCCAACCTCGTATTTCACTTCTTTGATCCCCTCGTCCAGGCTATGCAAAATTTTAAAAATTACTTTACCATATTTTTGTTCAAGCCATTCTTTAGCAAAAGAATTGGGAACCGAAACAAAAACCCCACCTTCTTTTTGAGAGGCGATTTCGGTATTTTTGAACCAGGTAGCGAAATTAGCTTGAGAGGTATTTAGTTGGATTTGGGCTAAAACCGCCTGCCAGAGCTCCTCCTTAGTCACGATTTTCTTTTTTAATATTGATATATTTTTGGAAGTTGTAATCAACCCTTTTCCTTTTCTAGAATTACAACTTCGGCATAATGGTTGAATATTTGAAATCCAATTTGTTCCTCCTTCACTGATTGGGATAATATGGTCAATGGTTAATTTAATTTCTGGTTCTTTTCTTCCGCATATAACGCAAGTATAATTATGTTCCCTTTTTAGTTCTTCCCACTCTTCCCAACTATAATTACCCTCAGTTAATTTTTTTAATCGGTTATGTTTATTTTTAATCCAACTGCGATACTCTTTATTTTTAGTAATCCCACCCTTCCATTGCCAGTTCCTCTCCCCTCTTAAATTGCTATTTTGCGATATTTTGCTTTTTGTTTCTTCAGATAGCTTTCTCCCTATAAGCTTCCTTCTTCTTTCTTCGGGGATTTTTCTGCCTTTTAGGGCCTTAATTATTTTTTCTACCCATTCTTTAGGAACCTTGTGTCCCTTTTTAAATGAGGTTTGGTTTTTACCCATCTACTTTTTTTATTATATCACACGTCAAGGAAATCTAAAACAGAGATAAAGTCCTGAATTCTGTTAATAATCTGTGGATAGGCTGTGGAGTTGACTTAGTCTCAAAATTTTTTTAGAATAATGATATGTCAATTACTTACCAGCCAAAAAGGAAAAAAAGAAAAAGAACTCATGGCTTTCTGAGACGAAAAAAAAGAAAGGGAGGGAGGCGGGTTTTGGCCAGGAGAAGAAAAAAAGGGAGATGGAGATTAACCCCGTAAGAAATTTGCGACAGAAATTCAAAACATACTAGACATCACAGTTAAACTTCCAATTCTTTTGCGACGCACGTGGCCGAATAGGCCAGTCCCGCTTAGCGGGACAACGCTATTCGCATTAGTGCGTCGCCCTAGAACTCATTGGCAAATTTCTAACGGGGTTAACTGTCTAACTATGTTGCCTAAAACAAATCGGCTTCAAAAAAAATCCGAGATTGAAAAAGTCCTTAAAGAAGGAAAAGGAGGAAGGTTTAAAGAAGGTTTTTTAATTTTAAAATTAAGAAAAAATAATTTAGAAAAATCCAGGTTTTCTTTTATAATCTCTCAAAGAGTTTCAAAAAAAGCCAGTTTCCGCAATAAAATCAGAAGGAGATTAAGCGAGATAGTCCGATTAAAATTAAAAAAAATTAAAGAAGGACGCCACCCGCCCACCGAGTCTCAAGGAATGGATGTGGTATTGATCGCTTTGCCGGGATTGGAGACTAAAGATTTTTGGGAGATTGAAGAAGGCCTAAACAGACTTTTTTCAAAAGCAAAAATTTTAAGCGATGAAGCTAAAACTTCATCTTCACCTTCGCCCCGCAAAGCGTGGCTTGGTGAGTCGATGAGATAAATCTCATCTTCATCTTCGCTTCCTTCGGAAGCTCGATAAATGATGAAAAAATTTATCATTCAAGTAATTAAACTTTATAAAATATTTATTTCCCCTATTCTGGGGAAGAACTGCCGTTTTTATCCAAGTTGTTCAGACTATATGAGCTTAGTAATTAAAAAATACGGATTATTAAAAGGTTTTCAAAAAGGAATTTGGAGAATTTTAAGATGCAATTCTTTTAATAAGGGAGGAATAGATCTACCATGAATATTTTAATTAGTGCTTATCAGACAATATTATATCAACCCCTATTTAACGCTTTAGTTTTTCTTTACCAATATTTACCGGGTCGCGATTTTGGAATGGCTGTGATTGTTTTGACAGCGCTCATTAGAATTCTTTTCTATCCCCTGATGATAAAATCTATAAAATCCCAAAAAGTTTTAAGCGAGCTTCAGCCTAAAATTCAAGAGATTCAACAAAAATATAAAAATGATAAAGAAAAACAGGCCAAAGCAACGATGGAGCTTTATCAAAAAGAAAAAATTAATCCTTTTGGAGGATGCCTTCCCCTTCTAATCCAATTACCAATTTTGATTGCTCTCTATCAGGTTTTTTGGCGGGGATTACAGCCAGAGCAGCTTTCCCAGCTTTATAGTTTTGTCCCCAATCCAGGAGCAATTCACCCCCTTTTTCTCGGGATAATGAATCTTGCCCAACCTAGTTTAATTTTGGCTGTCTTAGCTGGCATTTCTCAATTTTTCCAAACAAAAATGGTAACTCCTAAAACTCCAAAGGTTAAAAAAGACCAAGGGCAAATGGCTCAATTTTCAGGAATGATGCAAAAACAAATGCTTTATTTTTTTCCAATTTTTACAGTTTTGATTCTTTTAAGATTACCAGCCGCCATCGGTCTTTACTGGATAGTCACCACTTTGTTTTCCATCCTTCAACAGTATTTGGTGTTTGCTAAGCGAACACCTGCTGATATTATGCAAAAACATGCTTAGTAAAGAAAATTTAAAAAAAATAAAAAAAATTACTAAAGATTTTTTTGAAAAAACCACTTTTGAGGTTGAAATTGAATTTTTACCCCAAAAGGACCTTACCCTCCCCATTAGTTTAAAAATGGAAGAGCCCCAGATTTTAATTGGAGAAGGAGGTCAGACCTTGGCTGAAATCCAGCATCTTTTAAAAGCAATTTTAAAAAGAAAAGTGATTGAGGAGAACTTTTATATTGATTTAGATATTAACAATTACAAAAAGAAAAAAATTGAGTATTTAAAAGAATTAGCAAGGTCAGCTGCCGATGAAGTAGCCTTAACCAAAAAAGAAAAAACCCTTCTCCCAATGCCAGCTTATGAGAGAAGGATTGTTCACCTGGAATTAGCCTCAAGAGCTGATGTTACTACTGAAAGCATCGGCCAAGAGCCGGAAAGAAAAGTAGTCATTAGCCCTTACCCTTAAAGAATTGACAAAAATTTTCAAGGAGATAAGTTTTATTAGAAAATAAAAGGTGCGACCTCATTAAAAGGTGTTACTTTTTAAGGTAACACCTTTTTTATTATTATTCTTCAAGTACTGTCCCCCCGATTACCTCCAAAGAGTATACACAGGGTTTACGCCACCACAGGAGAGGTCCTACTGCACACCACGTGCTCATATAATCATCTTCTAAATTTCGATCACTTTCATTAAAAACTTCACACCTACCTTGACAATGCTGGTCTTTAAAAACAACAGCTACCCATTGTTTTTCTTCGTTGATCTGAATTGAATAACAGGGTTCCAAATCTTCTGTAATAACATCAGCACTAACCTGAGTTGGCCCAAAAGAGTGTGTTCCCTCCTCTGCATTAAAATCCCGACCTTCATATAAAGTTACTCCCTCTCCTGAGGGATTTTCATTAATAAAAAATGGAGTAGCTGAGAGAGCAGGGGTTACTGACCGACTTTCGGTTACTACTTGGCAGTCTCCTTGCAAAGTTGAATCTCGATGTAAAACTACACCATAACCTCCTACTAAATAAGCATATTGGAGATTCTTACCAATATCTTTTGGGAGACTTTCTTTAGTAAGGACCTTATAACAATTTTTTTCTATTTTTTCCAACATTTCCTTTTGCTTTTCCTTGCTAAAATGTTCTGGGTTTATCATAAATTCTTCAAGGTCAGAAATTTGAGTTTTGCAAAGCCAGACCCCGGGACCAATTTTTACCGCTACTGCTGTTAATAATTCGGTATGAAAGATAACTAATTGAGGATTAATGGTAGTTAAAATGAAATAAGAAGAGAACAAAATAATCATTCCTAAAAAAGCAGCGAGAATTTGATCTTTGGCATCACTTTGGACAGCCGGATTTCCGACCGAAGTTAAATAGCGAATCCCGC
>Ga0210057_1008478_pt1 | contig 12166 bp, 10 predicted proteins | sample CryGeyCG2114_010_2_FD_183968 | JGI IMG/M metagenome (GOLD analysis project Ga0210057, IMG submission 183968) | Groundwater microbial communities from aquifer - Crystal Geyser CG10_big_fil_rev_8/21/14_0.10 (SPAdes) (version 2) | ecosystem: Environmental > Aquatic > Deep subsurface > Groundwater ...
AGCGAGCATCCTGCTGATTTCTTCTCGCTCTGCTAAACTTAACCGTTTATATTTATTCATAGGAATCTAATTTAACATCTTTGGCGCTTTGCGCCAAGAATGTTGCGTTAGATTATTGAATCGAACTTAATTAATGAATATTTATTTCATATCTCCACAGTATATTAAAATATTGTTTCTTTCAAATCGTATATTTTGCTATAATACATTCATTATATAACTTACACAAACAATTATGCTTTCCGTTCTTGTTGCGACAATTGGATATATTTTATTAGCATTTGTTTTTATTTTGGATAAAATAATTCTTAGCAAATCTGTAAACAAACCTGTTGTATACACTTTTTATTCAACAATTTTTTTGTTAACAGTTTTTCTACTTTATCCTCTCGGTGTTCAAACCATATTTGGTGTTCACTTATTTTGGGCTATATTTTCAGGTCTTACTTTTGGTTTTGGAATGTGGTTAATGTTTGTAGCGCTTAAAAAAGGTGAAACTAGTCATATCTCCCCTTTTATAGGAGGGGTTATTACAATTGCAACTTATACAATTTCATATTTTTTACTCAATGAACAACTTTCAAACTTTCAACTTTTAGGTATTGGAATCTTAATTTTTTCATCTTTTCTTTTATCTTTTGAAAAAAGTCGCAAACACAATGGCTTTCATATTGGATTTATTTGGGCAATCTGTGCTGGAATTTTATTTGCACTTTCTCATGTTAGCGCCAAATATATTTATGATTTATACCCATTTTTAACTGGGATTGTTTGGACTCGTGGTACTACTGGTTTTGTTGGGATTATCTGTTTATTTTTTCCTTCAGTTTGGAAATTATTTAAAAAGAAAGGTAAACAAAAAAAGGTAAAAACTATTGAAAAAAAATATGCAACTTCTATTATCATTTCTACAAAAGTTTTAAGTGTTATTGCAAACCTATTAATTCAATACGCAATAGCAATCGGAAGTGTAACTATTGTAATGGCATTAAGCGGATTGCAGTTTGCTCTAATGTTTTTATTTATTTTTCTACTTACAAAATTTGTGCCAAAAATATTTCGCGAATACTTTACTCACAGAGAATTGATTGTACAAACAATAGCAATTTTGTTGGTTGTAGCTGGATATATCTTCTTTGTTTTTTAAAGTAATTTTATTCTATCAAGATACTTACTAACCTCTTTTAGCAATTTTTTACCTTCCAAAAAAGTAATTTTTTCTAGTGCTTCATCAAACTCTAGCCAAGCATAATTACCTATTTCTATTTCTTGTGGTATCACATTTTTATCGCTAGAAATACCTAAAAAGTACTTAACGGTTTTGTCTATTTGAACACCGCCTTGCTCAAAAGAATATTTTTCAAAAAATTCTAAATCTTCAATAATTTTGACATTCTTCAAACCTGTTTCTTCTTCACATTCCCTTTTTGCAGTCTCCAGACCAGTTTCACCAACTTCAGGATGACCTTTTGGAAAAGCCCAATGCCCACCTTTCCTATGCAAATGTTGAATAAGTAAAAATAAAAGTTTGTCCCCATCTTTAAAAATCGGCACAACTCCAAATGAAAAATCTTTCATAAAATTATTGACAAAATTGATTTATTGATGTAATATATCATTTAACTTTGTTCATTCCAAAACAAACAACAAAAAAGGAGACCTAAATATGATAGATAAACAAACATTTGAATTAGCAAACAAGTTGTGGGACTACCACCACGTCAATCAATCTCTTGAAAAATCTGATTGCATTTTAGTTCTGGGTGGTCATGATTTGAGGGTCGCCGAAAGAGGCGCGGAATTATATCTTCAAGGATTGGCACCTATTATAATTTTTTCTGGAGGTCTTGGAAATTTTACAAAAGAAATTTGGGATGAGTCTGAAGCTGACAAGTTCGCAATTGTTGCTATGAATATTGGAGTTCCTCGCGAAGCAATATTGATTGAAAACAAATCGACAAACACTGGTGAAAATATTTTGTTTACGCAACAGTTACTAAAAGAAAATGGTCTTGATCCGCAAAGTTTTATCGTCGTGCAAAAACCGTATATGGAAAGAAGAAGTTTTGCGACATTTAAAAAACTTTGGCCTGACAAAAAGCTTGCCGTAACATCGCCCCAAATTTCTTTTGAAAAATACCATAATGATGAAATTCCGCTTGAAAAGGTGATAAATATCATGGTCGGCATCTTACAAAGAATTAAAATCTACCCAGAAAAAGGATTTCAGATTTTTCAAGAAATACCAAATGAGGTATGGTTGGCATATGAACAACTTGTTAGTCTAGGGTATGATAAACATTTAGTGAAATAAACCGGAGGAGTGAAATATCATATAACAAAGAATATCTAGCTTAAAAATTTTCCACTTTTAAATTTTAAAGGAAAGAAAAATTTTCTCGATCCAAATTCATTTCCGCTACGCTGCAATGAACTTCAGATATTCTTAAACGTTATATTGTAGGAACTTGTTTTTTTCTTGTTTCAATTACAATCACAATAATTTTCCATATCACAAAATTTATTAGATCCAAAAAGCAAAAGCACTGAATTCTCAGTGCTTTTTTATTTCCTAATCTTTTAACAATTCCTCAAAAATTTCAGCTTGTTCTTTTGCATCAAACAAAGCATTGTGTGGCAATTCGTTATCTTCCAAACCATACTCTCTGCGAATTGCTTTTTTACTAATATCTGTCCAAAGCATTTTATTTTTACCCATATAATATGACTTTATATCAACAGGATCATAACGAAAAGGATTTTCCCCAACATATTTGGAAAAATATTGATTTATAAACTGCCAATCAAAAGACGCATTATAACCCAAAAATAAAGGCCTTGAATTTTTTGGAGATACTTCTTTCACCCAAGCATAAAAATCTTCCATAACCTCTCCCGGCTCGTGACCTATATCTTGCAAGGCATAAAGTATGTCGCTTGGTTTTTTATCTCCCATCTCGCTTAAGTGAGCTTGCGTGTCCTCAGAAAAACAATTTCTACACACATCTAACGCCTCTTTTTCAAAATTAAAATTAATAGGTTTTAATTCTCTATAAAACTCTTTGTCACTTTGACCGACTATAACAGCACCAATAGAAAGCATACTATACTTTTCCGGCACTGTTCCTGCAGTTTCTATATCCACTGAAATATAAAATTCTTTTGCCATAATAGATTTATTCATAAATAACTTGTAAGATAAAGCTTTAAATTTCGAACGAAAAGTTTAAATTAATAAAAGATTTGTTAAAACAAGTTTTTTTAATTTAGACTTTGTAGCCGAAATCTAAAGTTTTCGCTAAAAGCTTATTTGTGAATAAGTCTATCTATAGATAATTTAACAATTTGTCGTAATTTATGAAATTAAATAGTTTAAAAAAATAAGAAGTCCAAATTCCAAAACTATTTGTTATAAGTAGTATACCAACAAATATTAAGAATATTCCACCAATAATTGAAATAATGTTTAGATATTTGGATAACTTTCTAACATAGTTGGTTGCGTGCCCCACACTGAAAGCAATAAATAAATGCGGTAATGCCAAACCAAAAGCAAAAACAAACAACAAAAAAGTTCCTTGCAAAACCGTTCCAAAAGATGAGGCCAAAATAAAAATACTTCCCAAAATTGGGCCAATACAAGGGGTCCAACCAACAGCAAAACTCATCCCAAAAATAAAAGAACTTAGTGGTTTACCCGGTTCTATCTTCTTTGTAAAATTTAATCTTTTTTCCTTTTGTAAAAAAGATAATTTAAACAAACCAACCAAATAAAGACCAAAAAATATAATAAAAAATGCACCTATTCTATTTAACCAGATTTGATATGCAGAAAGTATTGAACCTATAAATCCGAATAAAACTCCAAAAAGTATAAAGACAAAAGAAAAACCTAAAACATAAAAAACTCCGTTTAGAAAAATTTTCTTTCTGACACTTTCTCTTTTTCCTTCATCATTTAAATCATCCACCGAAACCCCACTTATAAAACCCAAATAAGCTGGCACAAGTGGAAAAGTGCAAGGTGCAAAAAATGTGAGTAAGCCCGCGATAAAAGCAGAAATAATTAAACCAAAATCCATACTTTTTTATTCTTATAAGTAACATAATTATACACCTCTTTAATTCTCTAAACAAAAAAGCGGATTTTACCCCGCTTTAAAACTTAATATCGAATTTTGCGGATTTGACTCCACAATAATTCTCTACCTTCTCCTTCAAAATGAACTACTATCCCACGACCACAAGACATTCTCTCTACAAAAGTTATTTTATGCTCTATATCCGAGAAAAAAGTTGTTAGAAGAATATTTCTCCCTTTTTCAACATCAATCTTTCTAATTTTCTCTTGTGTCTCAAGAACTTGCAATTTGTGTTCGTCGTGTCTAGACACTATACACTCCTTTGTTGTAGTAAATAGACAGTTTATATATATTACTTTTTTTAAATAATAAAGTCAATAATACCTTGACAAAACCGCTTAAATATGGTATAAATATAAGGTCTTGTTCATTACAGATGATCGCCTTGTCAATTTTGACGGGGAGGAAAGTCCGAGCTCCACACGAGTATTTTATTAAATAAAATATTCCAAAAAGATAGTGGGTAACGCCCACCAACAGACTGGCAACAGTTTGTTAGGGATAGTGCCACAGAGACAATACTAGCCATTTTATTATGGTGAAAGGTGAAAAGTGTATGGATTTATTGATTTTAAAAAGCTTAAGCTTGGAATCAATTCTATCATACTCCACGCATAGTGATATGCGTTGGTGGTAAACCCTATCTGGAGAAAGAACAGCGTTCCCCGACTAAGTCGGGGTTCGAAAAGGTAGTTCGTTTGAGCTTGTTAGCAATAACAGGTCTAGAGAAATGATCATCCCTGCTTTTTGCAGGTACAAAACTCGGCTTATCGTAATTGACAAGACAATAAAAAACACCAAATTTGGTGTTTTTTATTATTCCTAACTTAGTTTTTAGATCTTAATTCTTATTACTCTTTTTTGTGCTCAGAAGAGGACTCGGTCACAAATAAATTTTCTAACGAAAATTTTTCGCGACCCCACCTCATGGTCTTCGCCTTGCCTCTTCAGGCAAACTTAGACATCGTTCCGGCTTTCTTGCCCTCACGAAACTGGCAGTTCAGTTTCTTTCTGAACAAAAAAACTGCTTTCGCGTATTTTGTGCTCAGAAGAGGACTCGAACCTCCACGGGCCTAGGGCCCACAGGCCCCTCAAGCCTGCATGTCTACCAATTTCACCATCTGAGCAAACTAGTCCTCCATAAGACTTCAGCTTTCAGACTTCCGTCAGCATTAAAATTTAAGCTGAAATCCGAAAGCTAAGGTATGAAGTTTATCTCAAAATTTACGATCCTTACCTACTATCATTTTTATCTTACTTTTTGCTAATCTTATTGTAATTCTTGTTTCTTTTGATGATTTTCCATCTACCTCCATTTCAAAAGGTTTATATGAAGACACAGACATTTCTTCAAAAGGAAAAATACTGGGATCCTCATATTTATTGCCAAACCATTTCTTTTTCTTTGCTGGTCTTAAAAATGCCTCTAACTTACCATCTTGTGGATGAACTACAATATCACCTTTTCCTTTTCTTTTCCATACGAAAGGCTGTAAATTACAGACTACTAATTCCATTTTTCCATTAAGCGAAGAAACAGTAAACTTTTCATCGTATTCAATTTTTATATCACTAGCTGGAACATGGAGCTGAGAAATAAAATATCTATTATTAACCCAACCAATATCCAATTTAACTTTTCTTCTTTGGGATAGAACAGTACAAGCTAGTTCACCAATAGGAATACCCAAAACTTCCGCTACGGTATTATTTCCTCCAACCGGAATAAATCCAAATAAAATATCCGTTGCCGCAGACCTAGAAAGAACTTTTGCCACAGTATCGTCGTCTCCAACAATTACAATAGTCTTAGCCCCACGCCTAATCTCATCTTGAATAAGAATTTCTGAATTTGTAAAAGATTGAAGCCGAACTATTTTGCCAGCTACACCAAAGTCTGTCAATCTTGTTTCAATTGCTTTGAGTGTTGACTCATACTTCTTTTGTCTCAAAAAATTGTCGTATAAATAAACATACATAATAGAAACACTATTACTCAATTCATTCGGACCTAAATTAACAACGCCATACCTTATTACTCTGAATCATCAGATCCTTTTTTTGATTTAACACGAGAGCGTGTAGAAGTTTGATTGCTGTTCTTTTCAGGAGCATCAAGACCAGTCATGGATACTTTACCTTGAACTAAAGCCCCAGCATGAACAACCAAAATATCACACTTTATATCTCCGGTTATTCTGGCTGTTGGAGTAAGTTCTAACCTGTTTTCTATTTTTGCATTTCCTATTATTTCTCCTGAAACTATAGCGTCGCCAGCTTTTATATCTGCTGTAACTTTTGAGCCCTCTTCTAAAGTCAGCAATTTATTTGTAGAAACTTTACCTGCAACGCTACCTTTTATTAAAATATTTCCTGCGGAATTAAAATCGCCCTCTACATGGACAGAAGGGCCCACTACTGTTTCTACCTCGTCTTCGTGGTATTTTTCCTCGTTTGACAAAGATGTATCTACTGAAGGTTTTTGGAACATATTTTTACAATTTAAATATGGAATAATTTTCTATAATAGAACTGTCGCCAAATACACTTTCATTAGTAAAATTTCTAAATTTTGAGCGAGACAAAAAGAAAAAATATTTTCTCTGCAAAGCATCATAGATATTCTTTCTTAAAATCGCAACCAAAATTTAGAAATTTTAATAGAAATGGTGTTTGGTGACAGTTCTATAATAAATGTTATTATAACAGACTATACATAAATACGACAAGCTATTGAACACAAATTGTTTACATCTCTTCCACAGTTTCTATGGATAAGATTTCCAGTGCATTTTTTAAAACATTTTTTGTGATGCTGGAAAGTAAAACTCTCCCAACCTTTAAACTAGTAGTTTCTGCTTCTACAATTCTATGCTTCGTGTAAAAATTATTGAAAGCCGATGCCAAATCAAAACAATATCTAGTTATCACAGAAGGGTTATAATTTTCTAAAGCTTTTTTACAAATATCTTCATATTTAGAAAGTTCTAAAAGCAAAACTTTTTCTTCATCTTCTTTTAACTCACCTACACCATTTTCTGTTTCATTATTTTCTGCTTTTTTCAAAATACTATTGATACGCGCAACTGTATATAAAACATATAGTCCGGTATAGCCAGAAATTGCAGTGGATTCTTCTACATCAAAAACTATATTTTTTAACGCTTCATGTTTTTGCATACCAAACTTAATTCCAGCAAGTGTTAGCTTTTTTGTATTTTTATTTATTTTTTCTTCGCTCCAATCTGGATGTCTTTGTTTGGTTTCATTATGTAAATATTCAAAAACTTGGTCATATACATATTTATATAAAACAACATTTCCTTTTCTAGATGACATTTTTCCACTTGGTAAATTTACCAAACCATAACCAATGTGAGTCATTTTGTATTCAAAACTGTTTAACTCCAAAATTTTAAAAAGTTGTTTAAAATAAAAATTCTGTTCAATTCCTGTAATATTTATACTCTCGTCTATGTCTGGATATTTTTCTTTTTTTAATTCTGCCAAAGCCAAATCACTGGTCATATAAACTCCTGCACCATTTGATTTTCTAAGTAATGCAATATCTAATCCATAGTTTTCCAAATCAACAATAATTGCGCCTCCCTCTCCTTCTTTTGCAACTTTTTTTTCAATTAGCTCATCTACTATTTTTTGCCCCTCTTCTTTTATATCACTCTCAAAAAAAGTTTGTTCATGTTTTAAACCCAATTCAGACTGAATTTTATCAAACCCTTCTAGGCTCCATTCTCTAGTTTTTTTATAAAGTTCATATACATCCCCAGACTTTGCTTCTAGTTCTCTTTGTATTTCTGCAACATCTTGTTTTTTTATAGGATCGTCCCCTATTTCGTTACTAGCCTCGGCATAAACTCGCCCTAGCCATTCTTGTTTATTTTCTAATGGTTCGACGCCATTATATAAAAACTTAATTCCCCACAAACACTTGGCAACATGCGCGCCAAAATCATTGATATAATTTACAGGAGAGACTTCATAACCAAATTTTTTGTACAAATTTACCAAAACATTTCCAATACAAATATTTCGCAAATGTCCAACGTGAAATTCTTTGTGTGTATTTTGTGAAGGATATTCAATTAAAACTTTTTTGCCACTACCAAAATTATTTGAACCGTAATTTTCATTATTTTTTACTTTTCCCAAAATTTTTTGTGCCAAAACACCTGTATTCAAAAATAGATTTACATAAGGACCTTTGCTTTCTATCTTTTCAATTATCTCTAAATTTCCTAATTTTATTTTTTGTGCCAAATCGCTGGCAATTTCTGCTGGATTTTTTTGTTGTTCTTTTGCCAAACTAAAACAAGAAATTGCTAAATCTCCCATTTGCTTATTTGGTGAAAAATCTAATTCCACATCAAAAGATAGCAAATCTTGTAATTGTTTCTTCAATTCCTCCAACATAAAAACTTCTGGCTATACTATTTTTACAAAGAATCTTTTTCCTTTTTGAACCACATCCCCAACATCTACTTCATAATCAAAAGAATCTATTTTTTGTTCGTTTACTTTTACTCCACCTTGTTCTATGGAACGACGAGCGTCAGAACTACTATCAACAAAACCCGCTTCTAGCAAAACTGCAACAATGTTATTTTCTGTGGGTTTTAATTCTATTATTTCGTCCGGTGTCTGTTTTTTTGAAAATGTGTTGATAAAATATTCTTTTGCTTTTTGCGCCTCATTCTCTCCATGATACATCTTTACCAACTCTACCGCCAATTGCAATTTAAAATCACGAGGGTTTGTACCTTCTTTCATTTGTTGTGTTATTTTTTCAATTTCATCCATTTTCAAGTAAGTACAATCTATAAAACACTGAATAATTACTTCGTCCGGCAAAGCCATCACTTTCCCAAACATTTCATTTGGCGTCTCGTTTAAACCAATTCCAGTTCCTAGACTTTTACTCATCAACTTTTCTCCTGTGATAGGATTTTCTAACAAAGTTCCGGCGACTACAATTTTTTCTTTGTTTTTATATTGTTTTAACAAAGTTCTACCGGCAAGCATATTAAAAGTTTGGTCTGTTCCTCCAATTTCCACATCCGCGTCCAAAGCTACACTATCGTAACCCTGCATAAGTGGATAAAAAAACTCATGGACATAAAGTGGTTTATTTTCTGCAATTCTTTTTTCAAAATTATCACGTTCCAACATTCTTTGAACGGTAAAGTGAGACGCTAATTCCACTGCATCTTTAAAAGTTAATTTTTCTAACCACTCGGAATTAAACCTAAATTCAATAGGATTTTCTGTATCTTCAAAATTCAAAATCTTTCCAATTTGTTCTTTAAAAGTTTTTAAATTTTCCTGAACCTGTTCTTTTGTAAGCTGGACTCTTGCTGAAGTTTTGTCACTCGGATCCCCTATCATTGCTGTAAAATCCCCAATCAAAACAATAATTTTATGCCCCAAATTATGTAATCTTTTCAACATTATATAATTTGTAGAATGCCCCAAATGTATATAATCTGCCGTTGCATCTATTCCCATATAAATTCGCAATTGTTTTCCAGATTTCAAAAGTTCCTCAAACTTTTCTTTGTTTGGGTAAATTGTATCTACAGATCTGGTCAAAATCTCTTCAATTTTTTGAGCATCAGTATTTATTTCCATATATTTATTTCAAACTTGATAATTGAACATTTAATTTTTCTAACTTTTCTTTTGCTTCTGCTAATTTTTTCTTTTCCACTTCTACAACTTCTGTTGGCGCATTTTCTACAAAACTTTTATTTGAAAGTTTCCCCTCTAAAACCTTTATAAACGGCTTCACAAAATCTATTTCTTTTTGAATTCTTTCTTTTTCTTCTTCTGGGTTTTTGTTACCTTTCAGATCCAAATAAATTTCATAATTTCCAGATATAATTGAAATTAAATTTTCATTTTCTAGAGCTTCATCTACAAAATTTAATTCAGAAATATTGGCTAACTTTTTTATTATCTCACTATTTTGGTTAAATAATTCTTTATGGTCTCTACTAAAAATAAAAGCTATACTTTTTTCTTTTGGATTAAGATTGCAATTATTTCTTTCTGCACGAACTCCTACAATTATTTCTTGTAATAACAAAAAGTCTTTAAATTCATTGATATATTTTTCTTCATCTCCTGTAGTTTCTGGCCATTTTTCTACCATTAAAATTTCATTTTCACCATAAACTTCTTTCCAAATTGTTTCTGTTACAAAAGGCATAAATGGATGCCAAAGTTTAAGAGTTATATCTAAAATATAATTTAAAATTTCTGACTTATCTCCTTCTGTTTTGGAAATTTCCAGGTACCAATCTGCCAATTCTCCCCATGTAAATTCACGTAACCCCTCTCCTATCAAAGATAGGCTAAAAGATTCCATGTTTTTTTGAGAATCACTAACAACTCTGTCTAGCTCACGTAAAATAAACTTGTCAGCTAAAGTTTTTGGCTCTGGTCTTTTAATGTTTTTCTGTGGATTTTCTATGTTCATCAAAATAAATCTAGAGATATTCCAAAGTTTATTGGTAAAATTTCTAAATCCGGCAATTTTTTCTTCTGATAACTTCATATCATTACCGGGAGTTCCTCCAATAAGCAAGGAAAGCCTTGTGGCATCTGTGCCGTACTTTTCTATCATATCCAGTGGGTTGATGATATTTCCTAAGGATTTGCTCATTTTTCTACCTTTTTCATCACGAACTAAACCATGTAAATAAACAGTTTTAAAAGGAACCTCGCCCAAAGTATAAGTTGTCATTAAAATCATTCTTGCAACCCAAAAAAATAAAATGTCATATCCAGTTTCCAAAACTGATGTTGGGTGATATTCTATATCTTTCAAATCGTCTGGCCAACCAAGCGCAGAAAAAGTCCAAATCCCAGCGCTAAACCAAGTATCCAAAGTGTCTGGATCCTGTTCCCAACCTTCACCTTCTGGAGCTTCTACACCAGAATAGACTTCTTCACCTTTATACCAAACAGGAATTCTATGCCCATACCAAATCTGGCGACTAATACACCAATCTCGCAAATTATCTATCCAATGAAAGTAATTTTTTTCAAATTGTTTTGGTAAGATTTCAATCTGTCCACTTTGAACAACTTTTTGCATCAACTCTTTTAGTGTCACCCCTTGCCCATTTTCTATACCAATTAAATTTGATTTTGGAAGTATAAATTTTTTGTTCACATCTATAAACCACTGAGTTTTTGGCAAAGCTTCTACAACATCTTTAAACCTATCAGAAGTTCCAACGTTTTGCATTATATCTTCTGTTTTTACCAAAAGTCCTTCATTTTCTAACCACTCAACAAACTTTTCTCTTGCTTCCAAAACAGTAAGTCCTGCATATTTTCCAGCATTTTCATTCATTTTGCCACCTTCACCTATTACAGAAATCAATTCAATTGGCTCTTCTTTTACTTTTTGTCTTTCATACATTTCATAGTCAACTTTACTGTGAGCAGGAGTCACACCAACAGCGCCAGTTCCAAATTCTGGATCAACCTCTTCATCTGCAATTATTTTTATTTCTAAAGGTTTTAAAGCTCCAACGTCAACTGTAAAGGTTTTCCCAATAAATTCTTTATATCTTAAATCTTCCGGATTTACAGCAACAGCGGTATCGCCAAGTTTTGTTTCAGGGCGCGTTGTAGCGATTTCAATTGGAAAATCTTTGGAATATCTAAAAGTATAAAGTTTTGCAGGACGTTCCAAATGTACTAACTCGTCGTCGCTACAAGTAGATTGACCCGCCACAGACCAATTTATAACTCTATACCCACGATAAATTAAACCATCGTCAAACATTTTTTTGAAAACTGTGTTTACTGCTTTATGTCTTTTTTCGTCCAGTGTAAAAGCTTCGCGACCCCAATCCAAACTTGCCCCCATTTTTTTTGTTTGGTGAACTATTGTGTCGTGAGATTCCTGAGCAAATTGATTTACTTTTTCCAAAAATTTTTCTCTTCCTAATGTTTCTTTTGGTTTCTTCATCCCGCCATCTATCAACATTTTT
>Ga0210057_1008480_pt1 | contig 12163 bp, 12 predicted proteins | sample CryGeyCG2114_010_2_FD_183968 | JGI IMG/M metagenome (GOLD analysis project Ga0210057, IMG submission 183968) | Groundwater microbial communities from aquifer - Crystal Geyser CG10_big_fil_rev_8/21/14_0.10 (SPAdes) (version 2) | ecosystem: Environmental > Aquatic > Deep subsurface > Groundwater ...
CTCTGAAATTTAAAATTGAAAATTTGTTAAAAATTAAAAATTTAAAATTAGAAATTATTGAAACTGGTTATGTTTCTAATCGTGATAAAATGATATTATTAAAAAAGGCGGAAATGTTTGTTTTACCTTCTTTCTATGAAGGTTTTGGCATGCCTATTTTAGAAGCTCAAATGGCTTCTTGTCCCGTGATTACTTCAAATATTTCTTCAATGCCTGAAGTTTCTGGAAATGGATCAATCTTAATTGATCCAAATAATATTGAACATTTAAGCGAAGCGATGTATAAAGTTATTAATGACAAAGAATTTAAAAAAAGATTAATTAAAGAAGGACTTAAAAATGTTAAAAAATTTTCATGGGAAAAATGCGCCCAAGAGACATTTAAAGTATTATTAGAATAAAAGGATGAAAATAGCTTTAGCACATGATTATTTAATTCGTTTTGGAGGGGCCGAGAGGGTCTTTTTAAATTTGTATAAAATTTTTCCTAAAGCGGAAATATTTACTTTGCTTTATGATGAAAATAAAATGGGAAAGTATTTTCCTAATGCTAAAATACATACTTCCTTTTTGCAAAAATTTCCATTTTCTTTAAAAAATCACCGCCTACTTGCTCCGCTTATGCCATCGGCAATAGAATCTTTTGATCTTAGAGAATTTGATTTGGTAATTTCTTCGTCAAGCTCTTTTGCTAAAGGATTGGTGACTAAACCTAATTCTATTCATATTTGCTATTGTCATAATCCAGCTCGTTTTTTATGGGATTATGCTTCTCAATATGATAGCAATTCAGAGTTTTTCAAAAAAATGCTTTTTCATTATTTAAGAATATGGGACCGTTCAGCCGCTAACAGAGTAGATTATTTCATAGCCAATTCTAAAACAACTTCTAGTCGTATAAAAAAATTCTACAATCGCGATTCAAAAATTATTTATCCAGGAGTAAGTACAGAATCATTCTCAATTTTTAAAAAATCTGATTTCAATAAAGAATATTTTTTAATTGTTTCTCAATTAACGCCTTATAAAAGAATTGATTTAGCTATTGATGTTTTTAATAAATTAGAACTGCCTCTAATAATTATTGGTCAAGGTCGCGATAAAAAAAGATTGGAAAAAATGGCTAAAAAAAATATACAATTTCTTGGTTGGCAATCGGATGAGATTGTAAAAGAATATCTTCAAAACTGCGTTGCTTTTATTTTCCCAGGAGAGGATGATTTTGGCATTGCACCTGTTGAAGCAATGCTTTCTGGAAAACCTGTTTTGGCGTATCGCAAAGGAGGGGTGACAGAAACCGTTTTAGAAGGAATAACTGGAGAGTTTTTTGATGATTTGGCGCCTGAATCTTTGGCAGATGGAGTGCGACGCATAAAAATTAATATTAATAATTATAGTCCTTTGGTAATAAGGAAAATAGCTGAAAAATTTTCTCAAGATAAATTTGAAAAAAGCATTAAAAAATTCGTTATAGAAGTTATTGAGAATAATAGATAGTTGTGATAAAATCAAGATATGATTATTGGGCATCAAAGAATTCTTAAATTTTTTAAAAAGAGTATTGAAAATAAGAGATTATCTCACGCTTATTTATTCACTGGTTCATCTCATTTAGGCAAAAAAACTTTTGCTTTTGAAATAATAAAAATGCTTACCGGAGAAGAAATGAATATGGCTGTTCATCCTGACATTATTATTTTAGAACCTAAAGAAGTTGAAACAGATAAAGGCGTAAAAAAAGAATCAGAAATTACTATTGGTCAGATAAGGGAAATACAGCGTCAATTCAGCATGTTTGCCTATAGATCATTGTATAAAATAGCTTTAATTAATCATGCTGAAAGAATGACTTCTCAAGCTGGGAATTGTCTTTTAAAAACATTAGAGGAGCCAAACAGTAAAACAATTTTAATTTTAATAACTTCTAATTCCGAATTAATTTTACCAACCATTGCTTCTCGTTGCCAGAAAATTAATTTTTTACCAGTTGCTGAAAAAGAAATAAAAGAAAAAATAGAGAGCATTCCTGATTTGCCGAAAATTAATAAAGAAGATTTAAATCAAATTATACGTCTTTCAAATGGACATCCTGGATTGGCGATTCAGTATATAAGAAATCAAGAGCTGTTTAAAAAACAAAATAATCTTATAACCCATCTAGAAAATCTTTTAAGAAGCAACATTAATGACCGCTATAAATACGCTGAAGAAATGTCAAAAAATATTATTGATACTCAAAAAACTCTTAGTTATTGGCTTTTCTGGTTTAGGGATTTATTACTTTTATCTGTTAATTGCCATAAATTAACTATTTATAATAATATTGAGAAATATAATAAATGTTATTCATTGCCTAAATTAAAAGAAATTATAGAGAAAATTAAAGAAACAAAAAATATTTTAAATAATTCAAGTTTTAATGCCAGATTGGCGTTAGAAGTATTAATGTTAGAATTTTAAATATATGTATCAAGAATTAATTAAAAATTTAAAAATTGATTTCAATAGAACCATAGAATATCTTAAAAGCGAATTGGCTAGTTTACAGGTTGGCAGAGCTAATCCATCTCTAATAGAAAACATTAAAGTTAATTGTTATAACCAAGAATTGCCGATAAAACAATTAGCGGCTATTAGCGCTCCTGAACCGAGATTAATTATTATCAGGCCGTGGGATAAAGAGGTGATTAGAAATATTGAAATGGCTATAAGAGAATCAAAAATGGGATTAAATCCTATGACGGAAGATGATTTTATTCGTGTTAATATTCCTGCCTTGAATGAAGAAAGAAGAAAAGAGTTAGTTAAAATACTTCAAGAAAAAACGGAGGAATGTCGCATTAGCGTTAGAAGACAAAGAGGCGAGGTTTGGGATAGGATTCAAGCGATGGAACAAGCGAAAGAAATTTCCGAGGATGAAAAATTTAGGGCTAAAGATGAATTGCAGAAAGTTGTTGATGAGTATAATAAAAAGATAGAGGAGATAAATAAGAAGAAGGAAGAAGAAATAATGACGGTATAAATTATGTTTGCAACAATTATAACTTTTATTTTAATATTTTCATTAATTGTTTTTGTTCACGAATTAGGACATTTTGTTTCAGCAAAAAGAGCTGGGATAAAAGTAGAGGAATTCGGCTTTGGTTTTCCTCCAAGAATCTTTGGAATTAAAAAAGGAGAAACAACTTATTCTTTAAATTTATTTCCTATAGGCGGTTTTGTTAAAATTCATGGCGAAGATGGTGAAAAAAAAGATGATCCTGATAAAGAGAGAGCTTTTTATTCTAAATCAATATGGACTCGAGCAAAAATATTAACAGCGGGAGTTGCTATGAATTTTTTATTAGCAGCTTTTCTTTTAAGTTTGGGTTATTGGCTTGGTTTGCCGGCAGTAATCGATAACAATACAGATGGTAATGCTGAAAACGAAAGAATTCAAATCACAAATGTTGTTTCTGGTTCTCCGGCTTATGAGTCAGGAATAAAAATAGGAGATACTATTAATTCATTTATTTTTCAAGGAGAAATAATTGAATCTCCCGGAATTGAGAAAATACAAGAATTTATTGATAATCATAGAGGAGAAGAAATAATAATGGTAATTGGCAGAGGGGATGAAGTTATGGAAAAAAGTATAATTCCAAGGATTGATCATCCTGAAGGAGAGGGTCCTTTAGGGATTGGCTTAACAAAAACAGCTATTGTTTCTTATCCTTGGTATCAATCATTATACAAAGGATTTGTTAGCACAATTGAGTTGACCTATATAATTATTATTGCTTTAGCCACTCTTATTTGGCAATTAATATTAACTGGAAAATTAGCAATGGAAGTAGCTGGTCCCGTTGGTATTTTTGATTTAACGAATCAGGCAACTCATCTGGGATTTATATATATTTTACAATTAACAGCTATTTTAAATATTCATTTGGCGATTATTAATATATTGCCTTTTCCCGCTCTTGATGGAGGCAGATTGCTTTTTCTTCTGATTGAAAAAATAAAAGGTTCTCCTGTGAGCAGTAAAATTGAGGCAATTGTTCATACTTCTGGATTTGCATTTTTAATATTATTAATGATTGCGATTACATGGCATGATATTGCAAAATTATTTTAAAATATGCTTCAATCAAATCTTTTTACTAAAATTACTAAAGAAATTCCTAAAAATGAAACTAGTTTTAACGCGCAAATTTTAATTAGAGCTGGTTTTATAGATAAAATAGGAGCTGGAATTTATAGTTTTCTGCCTCTGGGATTAAGAGTGCATAATAAGATTTGTAATATAATCAGAGAAGAAATGAATGCTATTGGCGGACAAGAGATCTTAATGCCTGCTTTAACTCCTAAAGAATTTTGGGAAACTACTAATCGCTGGGGTAATTTTGATGTCTTATTTAAATTATCAGGAGCTGATAAAAAAGAATATGCTTTGGGAGCGACTCATGAAGAAATTATTTCTCCTTTAGCCAAAAAACATATTTTTTCATATAAAGAATTACCTGTTTATATCTATCAAATTCAGACAAAGTTTAGAAATGAATTAAGAGCTAAAGCGGGATTGCTACGCGGTCGTGAATTTTCAATGAAAGATCTTTATTCTTTCCATACTAATGAAAAAGATTTAGATGATTATTATAAAATCGTTGAAAAATCTTATTTTAAAATATTTGAACGTTGCGGATTATCTGATTTGACATATTTAACTTTTGCGACAGGCGGAGCTTTTTCAAAATATTCTCATGAATTTCAAACTTTGTCTGAAAGGGGCGAAGATACTATTTATATTTGTGATAAATGCAGAATCGCTATTAATCAAGAATTAATTGAAAACCAAAAAGAATGTCCTCAATGTGGAAATGCTAATTTGAGAAAAGAAAAAGCGATTGAAGTTGGCAATATTTTTAAATTAGGAGAACGTTTTTCAAAGCCATTTAATTTTTATTTCTCCGATGAATCAGGAAAAAAACATAATGTCATAATGGGTTGCTACGGAATAGGTCCTAGCAGAATAATGGGAACTATTGTTGAAGTTCATAATGATAAAAATGGAATTATTTGGCCGAAAGAAATATCTCCTTTTCAAATTCATTTATTAAGATTAGGGGATAATAATAAAGTTGAAAATATTTCTAATGAAATTTATGAAAAATTAGAAAAGAATAATTTAGAAATTCTATATGACGATAGAAAAGATAAATCAGCTGGAGAAAAATTTAATGAAGCTGATTTAATTGGCATTCCTATTCGTTTAGTTATTAGCGAAAAAACTATAGCTCAAAATTCAGTTGAGATAAAAAATAGGAATAGCGATAAAACAGAATTAATTAAAATTGATAATTTAAGCAAAGAGAATATATTGAAATATGTTAAATAATATTCTTGGCATTTTTTCTAAAGATATTGGAATAGATCTTGGCACTGCCAATACTTTGGTTTATGTAAAAGGGCGGGGAATAGTAATTAACGAACCTTCGGTTGTCGCAATTAATCAAAAAACAGGTCAAATTCTTTCAATAGGACAAGATGCTAAAAAAATGGTTGGAAGAACACCGGGACATATTATTGCTTCTCGTCCGTTAGTAGCTGGTGTTGTTTCTGATTTTGAAGTTACCGAACAAATGCTTAAATTTTTCATTGATAAAGTTCATAAGGAAAGTTTTTCTATACTTCCCAGACCAAGAGTTGTTGTTGGTATTCCTTCTGGGGTAACTGAAGTAGAAAAAAGAGCTGTTGAAGATGCTACTAGAAATGCTGGAGCGAGAGCGGTCTATTTAATAGAAGAACCAATGGCGGCAGCAATAGGAATTAGACTTCCTGTTCAAGAAGCGGCTGGCAATATGATTGTTGACATTGGAGGAGGAACTACTGAAGTGGCTGTAATTTCTTTGGGCGGTATTGTTGTTAGTCGCAGTTTAAGAGTTGCTGGAGATCAATTAAATGAAGATATTATTCAATACGCAAGAGATGAATTTAATCTTCTTTTGGGAGAGAAAACAGCAGAGGATATAAAGATAAGCATTGGTTCCGCTTATGAATTAGATGAATTATTAGAAACATCAATGCGCGGACGCGATATTGTTACTGGTCTTCCTAAGGAAATTATTGTTAATGATATTCAAATAAGGAAAGCTTTAAAGCGTTCAGTTAGGTCTCTAGTTAATTCAATAAAAAGCGCTGTTGAAGAAACACCTCCTGAATTAGTTGCTGATATTATGCGTCGGGGGATATTTCTTGTTGGCGGAGGAAGTCTATTAAGAGGATTAGATAAATTAGTGAGCGAACAAACTGAAATGCCAGTTAAATCAGTAGAAGATCCTTTAACCTGTGTTGTTAGAGGGACTGGAATTGTTTTAGAAGATATTGACTCTTTAAAAAATGTTTTAGTAACTACTCAATACGAAGAACTTCCTAAATAATTTTGGTTTTAAGCAATAAAAAAATAAATAAAATAAAAAAATATGAAATTTTTAAAAGATATCTTTAATCCATTACGAATTATTTTTTTCGTTATCATTATTTTAATAATCATAGCAATGCTTGCTACTTTTTATTTAATAAATGGTTCTGCTGAAATTAATCCAGAAACAGAGTTTGGAGTTACATTTAGCCAAATAACTGCTGAAGAAATGAAAATAGATTGGAAAAATGCTTATGAGGATATTGTAGATGATTTAGGAGTTAAGAAAATAAGATTGATTGCTTATTGGCCTCTTATTGAAAAGAACAAAGGAGAATATTCTTTTGATGATTTAGATTGGCAAATTAATAAAGCTAAAGAGAATGAAGTCAAAATTATTTTAGCTGTTGGAAGCAAACTTCCTGGTTATTCTGGATCTTATCTTCCTGAATGGGCTAAAGAATTAAATGAAGAAGAAAAAAAAGAGAATGCTTTATTATTCATTAAAGAAGTTGTCGCTCATTATAACGTAGAAGAAACAATAAAAGTATGGCAAATTGAAAACAATCCCTTTCAAAAATCTTTAGAAAATTTTTTAGAAATAGATAAAGATTTTTTAAATCAAGAAATTTCATTAGTTAGAGAAACTGATTTTTTAAGAAGACCAATAATGCTTACTGTTAAAAATAAATTAAGTAATTGGTTTAAACCAGCGGCTTCGTCAGATATTCTAGGAATATCTGTTTACGAAAATAATTGGAGTGAATATATAAATTATATTAATATCCCTGTTAATCCTATTTTTTACAAAAAGATGTCTGGTTTAGTTAAATACTTAACTGATGTTGATAATATTATAATTATTGATTTTCAGGCGGAACCAAGAGGACCAAAATCTATTTCTAAAATGACTTCTACTGAATGGGAAAAATCAATGAGTTTGTTAAAATTTAAAGAATCAATTATTTATGCTAAAAAAACAGGCTTTGATGAAATTTATTTAACAGGAGCTGAATGGTGGTATCATCTAAAAAAAGACGGTAATAATGCTTTTTGGGATGAAGCAAAAAATCTTTGGTCTAAATAGTTTAATTTTATGCCTGAACTTCCAGAAGTAGAAACAATTAAAAGCCAGTTGGATAATAAGATAAGGGGTAAGAAAATAAAGAAAGTTGAAGTTAATTTGTCTAAGCTCGTCAGGTATCCTTTAAAGAAATTCAAAAAGATAGTTGAAGGGGAAAAAATAATTAGTATTAGCCGCAGAGCGAAATTATTAATTATAGAATTATCTAATGGATATTACCTTGTTATTCATTTAAAATTAAGCGGGCAATTAATATTTAACGGAGAAAAGAATAAACACACTCATCTGGTGTATTATTTTACTGATGGAACAAAATTGCTTCATAATGACCTAAGGCAGTTTGGTTTTGTTAAAGTTGTTTCTAAAAAAGAATTCAACCATTTTTTTGAAAAAGAAAATTTTGGATTTGAACCCTTATCTGTTAAATTTACCTTGAAATCTTTTAAAGAAGCGTTATTTAAGAGAAAAAAATCAAGAATAAAATTATTGCTTATGGATCAGTCATTTATTGGCGGTATTGGCAATATTTACGCTAATGAAATTTTATTCTTTGCTGGTGTTTTGCCTGATAGAAGAGTTGAGACGCTTAAAGATGTTGAAATTAAAAATATTTTTCAAGGAATTAAGAAAATTTTATCTTTAGCAGTTAAAAAACATGGCAGTTCAAATAGAGATTATGTTGATGCTTTTGGTAAAAAAGGAAATTTTGTTCCCTTGATTAAAGTTTATCAAAAAGAGGGAAAACCTTGTTTAAAATGTAAAAGTAAAATTAAAAAAATTAAATTAGGCAATCGTTCTTCTTTTTTTTGTCCAAAATGTCAGAAGTAATATGTCAAAAATTTTAAAATTTCCAAAAAATTTTCTATGGGGAGCGGCAACTAGCGCGCATCAAGTTGAAGGTGAGAATAGAAATGATTGGTCTGAATGGGAAAAGAAAAATGCCCCTCGACTCGCTTTGCTTGCTCGGGGTAAACAATGGCAGGATTGGCAGAAAGAAAGATTTCCAGAAATGTTTGATAAAAAAAACTATATTTCCGGAATTGCTTGCGATCATTATCATAAATTTAAAGAAGATTTTGATCTGGCTAAATCTTTAGGACATAACGCTCATAGGTTTTCCATAGAATGGTCTCGAATAGAGCCCGAAGAGGGTAAATTTAATGAAAAGGAAATAGAGCATTACAAACAGGTTATTTTAGCCTTGCGTGAAAGAGGAATTGAGCCATTTGTTACTTTATGGCATTGGACAATTCCTATATGGCTGGCTAAAAAAGGAGGTTGGTTTAATAAAGATGCTCCGAAATATTTTGAGAGATATGTTGAAAAAATAATTACGTCTTGCGATAATGTAAATTTTTGGATAACTCTAAATGAGCCAATGGTTTTTATCTCATATGGATGGATGGGTCTTCGTCCGCCGAAAATTAACGGTTTTCTGCAAGCATTTAAAATTTTTCGTAATTTAGTTTTAGCTCATAAAAAAGCATATAAAATTATTAATAAACATGGCAATCAATATCAAGTTGGAATTGCCAAACATAATAAATCTTTTATTGCTGGTGATAATAAATTGCATAACAAAATCTTTACTAAAATTTCAAAATTTTTGTGGAATGATTACTTTTTGTGGAAAATTAAAAATCATCAAGATTTTATAGGTTTAAATTATTATAATTGTGATATGATAAAATTTTCTTGGAAAGATACAAGGAAAGGGTTTTATAATCTTCATAATTCTCCAGAGGGATTTTATTATGTTCTTATTGATTTAAAAAAATATAAAAAACCAATTTATGTTTTAGAAAATGGAATTAATGATTCTACTGATAAAAATCGTTTAGAATTTATAAAAAGTCATATTACTTTTCTGGGAAAAGCTATAGAGCAAGGAGTAAATATAAAAGGATATTTCCATTGGTCATTATTAGATAATTTTGAATGGGAAAATGGTTTTGAGCCAAGATTTGGTTTGGTTGAGGTTGATTATAAGACGATGGAAAGAAAAATAAGAAAAAGCGCTTATGCATATGCAAAAATTTGCAAAACTAATGAATTAGATTTATGAATTGGATAATAATTGCAATTGTTTCCCATTTTTTAACAGCAATTGTTTATATCTTAGATAAAATTGTTGTTTCAAAAACAGTTATTCGTCCTATAATCTATAGTTTTTATATAGGTATTTTTGGCGGGTTTACTATTCTCTTAGCTCCGTTTGGTTTTGAATTAATGCCATTAAAAGAAGTTATTATCAGTTTTATTGCTGGAATTCTTTTTATTTTCGCCATTCTTTATTTCTATAAAGCGATAAAAATTTATGAAGTTTCAAAAGTTATTCCTATTATTGGGGGAGCAACAGCATTTTTTACTTTGATTTTATCTTATTTTTTTCTTGAAGAAAGATTAAATTTTTATCAATTTCTTGCTTTTTTAATGTTTGTTTTTGGAGGAATAATTATTTTTTGGCCTAAAAGAAGTGAAGTAATAATTAATATTTTTTCTTTTAAATATATTTTTTTTATTCTTTTGCCAGCTTTTCTATTTGCTAGTTCCTATGTTTTAACTAAACTTATTTTTGAAAAAGAGTCATTTATAAATGGATTTATTTGGATTAGATTAGGCAGTGTTTTGGGGTCTTGCTTGCTTTTAATTTCATATAAAAATCGTGAGAAAATATTTAAGACAGGTGATAAAATTAAATTAAAAATAATCGCTTTGCCTGTTATTTCCAAATTATTATCCGCATTTTCTTTTATTCTTCTTAATTGCGCTATTTTCTTAGGAAAAGTTTCTTTAGTTAACGCTTTGCAAGGAATTCAATATGCTTTTATACTAATAATAGCTTTTTTCTTTTCAGTTAAATTTCCTAAAATAATTAGGGAAGAAATTAATAAAGGGAGTCTTTTTAAAAAAATTGCAGGAATATTATTTATTTGCCTAGGATTGGTATTCTTAACATTATGAAATTATTTAATTCAATATTTAAATATATTTTACGAACAATTTTTTTATTTTCCATTATTGTAATAATTTGCGCTATTTCTTTTTTAATTTACATGTTTACAGGTGAAGCTAAAAAATCTCCAAATATTAATTTTGGAATTACATTTAGCCAGATTTTTGCGGAAGAAATGGGTCTTGATTGGCAACGTGTTTATTTATCAGCTCTTGATGAATTTAATATTAAGAAATTGAGATTAGTCGCTTATTGGCAGAAAATTGAACCTAATCAAGGAGAATATTTTTTTAATGATTTAGATTGGCAAATTAACGAAGCGGGCAAAAGAAATGCAGATGTTATTCTAGCTGTTGGACAAAAACTGCCTCGTTGGCCAGAATGCCATATTCCAGAATGGGCAAAAGATTTAAGCAAAGAAGAAAGAGAAAACAGAATTTTAATAATGTTGACTGAAATTATTAAACATTATCAAGATAATGATACAATAAAATATTGGCAGATTGAAAATGAACCCTTTTTGAATTTTGGAGAATGTCCTGAATTTGATAAAAGCTTTTTATTAAAAGAGATTTCCTTAGTTAGAGAATTAGATAAAAAAGGAAGACCTATTATTCTTACAGCTAGCGGAGAATTAAGTAGTTGGACTAAACCAGCATTATACGCGGATGTTTTAGGAACAACTCTTTATCGTATTATTTGGAATGATAGAATAGGACATATTACTTATCCTATTCCTGCTGTTTTTTATTATAAGCGGGCTAATTTAGTTAAAAAAATTACAGGGATAGATAAAATTATTATTATTGAACTTCAAGCGGAACCATGGGGTCCGAAAATGATTTATGAAACTGATGAAAAATTTCAGACATTATCAATGGACCTTGATAAATTTAAAGGAATAATAGATTATACTTACAGAACTGGATTTGATGAAGCTTATTTATGGGGATTTGAATGGTGGTATCAGAGAAAAGAACAGGGGAATGATGCTATTTGGTCGGAAGCTAAGAAGCTTTGGGATTGACAAATTAGTTCTTTTTTGTTAATATATATTTAGTTATTTAACTTTTAATAAGGAGGAGAGAGATGGAAAAAGAAAAAATGATGGTTCTGTTCCGAGAGATGGTGGCAGAGAAGTTTTTGGATAGCGAATTAAACCTGAAGCTTCCAAGAAGTTCTCTCATGGATTTAATAGTAGCATTTAGAGAGAAATATGTTGTTGATATTCTTTCTGTATGCGACTATTCGGATCTTGCGGAAACATTTGCTGAGTGTGCCAGCATTTACACGGCGCAGTCAATGTTTCGGTTCGACCGGAAGAAAAACAAGTTTTACATCGCTTCTTCATCAAAGTATACTACCCCAGCCATGATGGATGGTGCTCGTTGTGCCGATTACCGGCATCATCAGGTGCTTGGGGGCGATTATTAATATAAAGGGCTGAAACCTTAATGGTTTCTAGCCCTTTTTTCTTGCTAATGATTAAAATAGCGTTTAGAATTAAAAAGATGAGTTTTTACGTGGTTTGTGACAATATACGAAGCTTGGAGAATATCGGCTCTATTTTCAGAACGTCTGATGCTTTAGGCGTGGATAAAATCTTTTTGTGCGGAATTTGCGGAAAACCGCCTCATGATAAAATTTCCAAAACAGCTTTAGGAGCTGAAAAAAATATTCCATGGGAATATCATTGGCAAGCTTGGAGAATTATTGATAAATT
>Ga0210057_1008485_pt1 | contig 12157 bp, 5 predicted proteins | sample CryGeyCG2114_010_2_FD_183968 | JGI IMG/M metagenome (GOLD analysis project Ga0210057, IMG submission 183968) | Groundwater microbial communities from aquifer - Crystal Geyser CG10_big_fil_rev_8/21/14_0.10 (SPAdes) (version 2) | ecosystem: Environmental > Aquatic > Deep subsurface > Groundwater ...
CCCCGCCGATGTAGGCCCAGACTTCGTGCCCATTTGTTAGGCGCACACGAGCAACTTTGCGCAAAGCAGAGTTTGGCTTCTTCGGTGTCTTGGTGGTAACCTTCACACATACTCCGCGTTTGAACGGTGCATCTTTTTCATAATTTCTGGTCTTAAGATTATTTGTGATGCGTTGCAACGCCGGCGTCTTAGTCTTGCTAGTCGTCTTTACGCGCGGCTTACGGATTAATTGGTTGATTGTAGGCATTAGGCAAGCTCCTTCCAGTTGCTTGCAATTATCAATTTACAATTCTCAATTATGCCTACTCCGCCGAAGTAGCTTTGGCTACGAAGGCCGGGCAATGAATTATCAATTATCAATTTACATTTATTAAATGAAAAATGTGAAATTAATGGTAAATGGTAAATGGTAAATGGTAAATTTTTCATAATATTATCACTTTACCGCCTCTTGTGCAACTTCTTTGGTCTCTTCGTCAGCCTGATAACCGGTCCCGACTGGAATTCGTCGGCCCAAGATGACGTTTTCTTTCAAGCCAAATAAGTGGTCTACTTTTCCGCTGGTTGCCGCACCAATTAATACTCTGGTAGTGTCTTGGAAGCTTGCGGCACTTAGAAATGAATCGGTAGACAACGAAGCCTTGGTAATACCCAGTAACAGCTGATCGCATTTAGCAGGTTTCTTACCGGCTTTAGTCAGTAGCTCGTTAGCTTCAGCCACGGCTAATTTGCTACAAATATCACCAGTTACGAATTCGCTATCGCCAGGTTCTTCTATCTGTACACGGCTAAACATCTGTCTAACAATAATTTCAAGGTGTTTATCTGCGATATTTTGGCCTTGAGAGGCAAAAATACGCAAAATCTCGTTCATTATGTAACGCTGAGTGGCTTCTACTCCCTTTAGATCCATAAGTTCGTGCAAATTAATTGAACCGTTAGTTATGCGTTGTCCGGCTTCAACTTCGTCGCCGTCTTTGACAACCAGCTGTTTGTATCCAGGGATTATGTAGCTCTGAATTTGTTCGTTAGACGGAAGAATTGTAATAGATTTTTTGCCTATATCAACCTTGCCCGCGATTGTAGCTACCAATGGTTTAGTACTGTTTTTGCCGCTGGCAATAACATCGCCAATCGTTACGGCTGAACCGTTAGCTACTTGTGCTTTTCGGCCTTTTAGATCTAGTTCTACTCGTTTGCTTTCTTTAGCGGCAATTTGCATTACATAGTGGTCGCCTTCTTCTCTTACGTGGACTACACCGTTGATTTCAGATAGATAGGCCTGTCCTTTTGGTGCCCGGGCTTCAAAAAGCTCCTCAACACGCGGCAAACCGGTAGTAATGTCTTCTCCAGAAACTCCTCCGGAGTGGAAAGTTTTAAGCGTTAACTGCGTGCCAGGCTCGCCAATACTTTGGGCGGCAATTACGCCAATTGGGTGATGAGAAGCTACGAGTTCGCCTGTAGCTGGGTCAAGACCGTATGATTTTCTGCTGACACCTCGAACGCTAGAACAACTTAGTACGCTCATTATTTTAACGCCATCTATCTTAGGATCGGCTTCAATCAATTCAGCTGTTTCAGGAGTAATTAGCTCGCCGCGTCTTTTGATATATTTATCAACTTTTTCTGCCGCAAAGCGCCCTTTTAATCTTGATCCGTAATTTACGCCTATTTCATCTGAATCGGCGCGATAAATTTGGAATCCTGCGTCGGCAACATCCTCGTCTATAGTAAATACGTCTTGGCTGACGTCAACTAAACGGCGTGTAAGATAACCAGCGTCGGCGGTCTTTAAAGCCGTGTCAATCATACCTTTTCTGGAACCTCTGGTAGCTGTAAAGTATTCCAGTGGATTCAAACCTTTTTTATAGTTAGATTTAATTGGCAGCTCGATGTCTCGTCCGGTAGCATCGGTAGAAATACCAAACATTCCTACGGCTGTCATAACCTGGCTGATATTTCCTCTAGCTCCTGATGTAACGGCAATGGCCATAGAACTGTCGTCCTCAGCAAATTGCTCACTTAAGACTTTTTGAACGTTGGCGACAGTGTTTTTCCAGCCTTCAACCGTTAACCGATATCGTTCATTATCGGTTATAAAACCTTGCTCATACTGTTCGCTAACTTCGGTAGATTTATCCTCGCCTTTTTGAATTAGTTTATCCAAATCTTTAATGCCAGCAAAATCGCTCATACCCATTGATAGGCCTGATTTCGTAGCGTATTGAAAACCAATTGTCATTAAGTCGTCAGCTATCTCAGCGGTTTTAGCCTGGCCGTATTTTTGATAAATTGCTGTCATAACTTGCTGCAACTTCTTCTTTGTCATAGCTTCGTCTTGGTATGTAAAGTCTTCTGGTAGGATTTCGTTAAACAAAGCTCTCCCAAGGGTGGTATTTCTATTTTCATCCCTAAACGGAAGGCGAATGTTGTCTTGAAGTTGAACACGCCCTCTGTCAAACGCCATAATAGCTTCATCAATCCCTGAATATGCCTTAACCTTACTACTGCCCTTAGGTCGTTTGTAGGTTAGATAATAACAGCCAAGCACGATATCTTGTTCAATGTGTAAAATTGGCGAACCGTCGGCTGGTTTTAGCAGGTTCTTATTGGCAGCCATAATATCGCGTGATTCTATTTGGGCGTGGTCGCTTAGCGGCAAGTGCACAGCCATTTGGTCGCCGTCGAAGTCAGCGTTGAAACCTCTACAAACCAGCGGATGAAGCTGGATAGCCTTACCTTCAATTAATACTGGCTGAAAGGCCTGGATGCTCAAACGGTGAAGGCTTGGCGCGCGGTTAAGCAAGACATATTTACCTTTAATGACTTCGTCAAGAGCGTCCCACACTTCAGTTTCGCCCATTTCAATCATGCGCGTGGCGCTGCGGATGTTATGGGCTTTTTCGTTCTCTATTAGTTTTCCTATAACAAATGGTTTGAATAACTCTAGTGCCATCATTTTAGGCAAGCCACATTGGTTTATCTTTAACTCTGGGCCAGCTACAATGACTGATCTTCCAGAATAATCAACTCGTTTGCCGAGTAAATTTTGGCGAAAACGCCCTCGCTTACCTTTTAGCTGATCGCTTAAGCTTTTTAGGCGGCGGCGCTGTCCTGTGGCTGCCACAGCCCTACCGGAACGCGCGTTGTTGTTATCAATCAGCGCGTCAACCGCTTCCTGAAGCATTCGCTGTTCATTGCGTCGGATAACTTCAGGCGCATTCAAATCTATTAACTTCTTAAGTCGATTGTTGCGGTTGATAACACGCCTGTATAAATCATTTAGGTCGCTTGTAGCAAATCGTCCGCCTGTCAACTGAACCATTGGGCGCAGATCCGGCGGGATAACCGGCAAGATTGATACGCAAAGATAATTTGGTTTTATTCCGGCGCGGTGCATATTTTCTATCAAACGCAGGCGTTTCATCACCTTCTTCTTGCGTTGACCCTTAGCTTCGTCGGCTTCTTTTTCCAAGACTTTTATTAGGTCGGCTAGATTAATTTCATCTAATAGTTCCTTCAGTGCCGAGCCGCCCATGCCTACTTTGGCCAGGTTTTGGATATCCTCAGGTAGATTACGATAATCTGTTTCACTTATTAAACCGTGCTTATTAATAGCTTGTAATTGATCTCTTATAAGCTCATATTCAGTTGTTAACTCTTCTAATTCCTTAGTTTGAAGTTCGGCTAGAGCTTTTACATCAGCATCTTCTGGCGAGGCTTCTTTTTCGTAACGCAATCTGATGGCTTCTTTGGCCGCGTTAAACTCTGCTTCTTTATCAACCAGCATTTGATCGCGTTTTTTAACGTCAACGGATTTAATGATATAGCTGGCAAAGTAGGCAACTCTTTCTAGGTTTTTGACAGTCATCCCAAGTACTAAGCCAATTGCAGATGGTGTGCCGCGCAGGAACCAAATATGCGCCACGGGACTTGCCAAAGTAATATGACCCATTCGTTCTCTTCGGACAATGCTCTTTGTGATAACTTCGCCGTTTTTATCGACGGCTGCTTCGCGGCTGCGAACACCCTTAAACTTAACATCGTTAGGATTTATATCTTTGATTGGTCCAAAAATCCTCTCACAGAACAGACCATCGCGTTCTGGTTTTTGAGTGCGATAGTTAATAGTTTCTGGTTTTGTCACCTCGCCGTGCGACCATTCCATAATATCTTCGGGGCTAGCTACTGCCAAGCTAACGGCGTCGAATTCTGCAATATTTGTTCCGGCTGAATTATGTCTCATTATGCAGCCTCCTTTTCGTCTACATTCTCTTCTGTAACCGTGATTGTCTCTTTTTCGCTCGTCTCTTCGTTGTCAAATGATTCGCCCTCGCTAGGCATTTGATCTTCAACCGTTATGACGTCAAATTCATCTGTTGAGGCATCTGTCGTAACATCAACGTCCGAGGCTTCCTCGGCTGGTACTTCTACATCGGCTAGTTGTTTAGTTTCTATCTTAATATTTTCAGCCAGTACATCTTCCGCGTCTACCACAATTTCTGAGGTCTTCAAGTCTACTTTTAGTACAAGACCTTGCAATTCTTTAACAAGCACCTTGAAGCTTTCTGGAACCTTAGGACCAACAATTTCGGTACCCTTAATTATGGATTCATAGGCCTTGCTTCTTCCGTAAACATCATCAGACTTAATGGTTAACATCTCTTGGAGCGTGTAAGATGCGCCGTAAGCTTCAAGCGCCCAGACTTCCATCTCGCCGAAGCGCTGTCCGCCGTTTTGGGCTTTTCCGCCCAAAGGCTGTTGTGTAACCATAGTGTACGGTCCGGTAGAACGGGCATGAATTTTATCAGCAATCATGTGGTTCAATTTGTTCATATACATATAGCCGACAGTCGTCAATTCTTTAAAGGCTTCGCCGGTGCGTCCGTCGTAGAGTTGTTGCTTGCCGTCTTCTGGCAGTTTAGCTTCCTTTAACAAAGATCGAATTTTAGATAATTCAACTCCGTCAAACGGCGGGCTGGCAACTTTAATTCCGAGCACGCTGGCCGCCATGCCTAGGTGAGTTTCAAACAGCTGGCCGACGTTCATTCTGGAAGGTACGCCAAGCGGGTTCAAGACGATGTCTACTGGAGATCCATCAGCTGTAAATGGCATATCCTCAACCGGTAAAATTCGGGCAATAACACCTTTGTTTCCATGGCGTCCGCCAAGTTTATCACCTACGGCTATCTTGCGCATTTGAGCTACAAAAATCTGAATTTGCATAATAACTCCGGCTTTTAATTCATGTCCGTTGGCGCGGCTGAAAACCTTCACGCCGACAACTTTGCCGTGTTTGCCGTTGCTCATTCGCTGAGAGGTATCGCGCACTTCTTTTGCTTTTTCACCGAAGATAGCCCGCAGCAGGCGTTCTTCACTGCTAAGTTCTTGCTCGCCTTTTGGAGTAATCTTTCCCACCAGAATATCGCCAGGGTGAACATCAGCACCAATCCGTACTATTCCGTCCTCGTCTAGATGGCGCAAGGCTTCTTCGGATACATTTGGAATGTCTCGGGTAACAATTTCTGGACCTAGCTTAGTCTCGCGAACTTCTGTCATGTAATCAATAATATGTATAGAAGTTAGCGAGTCGTCTTCAACTAATTTGCGTGAAATAATAATGGCGTCTTCAAAGTTGTAGCCTGACCATGGCATAAAGGCAACTCGTAAATCACGACCTAGTGCCAATTCGCCGTCTTCAATGGACATTCCTTCAATCAAAATGTCGCCTTTTTTAACCTTATCGCCAGCATTAACAACTACTTTTTGATTGATGCACGTTCCCTCATTGCTACGGACAAAATGCTGCGGATTGTAAGTCGTTATATGGCTGCCATGTTTGATTTTTACTTCATTAGCGTTGGCAGTAATAACGCTGCCATTATCTTGAGCGTATACAATTTGACCGGAGTTCTGTGCAGCAATTGCTTCCATGCCCGTACCTACAATCGGCGCTATGGGGTTTATAAGCGGAACGGCTTGGCGCTGCTGGTTACTGCCCATTAGTGACCTATAAACATAGTTTTTCTCAATAAACGGAATTAATGCCGCACTGGAGCCGATAATTTGACTTCTTAGCCCGTCCATATGAGTTACGTCATTAGCATCAACTTCACCTGTAACTAGACGGTTTCTGGCACTAACTCGCACATTTTTAAAATAACCTTTATCATCAATTTCTTCGTTGGCGCTAGATATAATTGATTGGCCCTCATCGCTAGCATCCATATATATAATTTCGTTGGTAACTTTTGCCCGTACCGGCCAAGTAACTTGCCCTTTTACGGACGCTAACTTCTTAGCGCTGGCCGCTGTGATGGTTGCACCGGCTTTTACGATAACTTTGCCTTTTTCGTTTTCTAGGTTCACGGCGGCAATATGTCCAGCAGATTTAGTGGCAGTTACAGCGTTAATGACTTTTCGATACGGAGTTTCTATAAAACCGTAGTCGTTAACACGGGCATAACTGGCTAGATTCAGAACCAAGCCAATGTTGGCGCCTTCCGGAGTTTCAACGGTACAAATTCGGCCGTAGTGGGTAGCATGGGCATCGCGTACTTCAAAGCCGGCTCGTTCGCGGCTAAGCCCGCCCGGCCCCATTGAGCTAAGTCGGCGCTTGTGTGCCAACTCTGATAAAGGGTTAATTTGATCCATAAATTGTGATAACTGGCTGGATGCAAAGAACTCACGGACAGCCGCAACGATTGGACGCGCGTTAATTAGTTGGGCTGGAGTAACAGTTTCAATCTCGCTCATACTCATGCGGTCTTTAGTGTTTCGCTCCATGCGTAGCAAGCCGATGCGGAATTGCCTCTGGACTAGTTCGCCTACAAGTTTCACTCGGCGGTTTGCCAAGCTGTCTATGTCATCAGCCGGTTCTTGTGTGTTATTCAAGCGAATTATTTCTTCGATAATTGCGGTTAGGTCTTCCAGACGCATAATGCGGTTTTCTATGGTGTTTTGAACTTTTAAGTCTAGACGTTTATTAATTTTGTAGCGTCCAACACGGCTGAAATCAAAACGTTTGAAGTTGTAAAACATGTTTTCCAGCAAGTTCCTGGCGTTATCATAAGTTGCCAAGTCGCCTGGACGCAGACGGCGATAAACTTCAATCAAAGCATCATTTGTGCCTCTGGTTGTATCTTTTTCCAGAGTAGCTTCAACGTAGTTTAGAGTACCCTGATCAACGTGTTTAAATCTGTCGCGAATTTGCGTATCTGTTACACCCAAAGCTCTTAATAATGTAGTGATAGGAATCTTTCGCTTGCGGTCAATCTTTACGAAAATTGCACCAGAAGCTGCTGTTTCAAACTCTAGCCATGCTCCACGGCCCGGTATAACTTTGGCACCGTATAAGTTGGTAGCACCGTGCGTATCGGCCGTAAAAAAAACGCCAGCTGATCTTATCAGCTGGCTTACAACTACTCGTTCGGCGCCGTTAATCACAAAAGTTCCGCGATCGGTCATCCACGGGAAGTCGCCTAGATAAATTTCTTGTTCCTTGACCTCGCCGGTAACCTTATTTGTTAATACGACTGTCGCCTTCAGCGGCGCTTCGTAGCTGACGTTGTTTTCGTGGGCCACGGCTTCGGTTGTTTTTGGCTCTTCGAATCTATAATCTTTAAACGATAGAGTTAGCTTTGTGCCGGTATAGTCATCAATCGGGCTGATTTCAGCCAATAATTCGCCAAGGCCTTCGTCTACAAACCATTGAAATGATTTGTTTTGATGGTCTACCAGATTAGGTATGCTGATTATATCTTTAGTTTTAGTAAAATAAACGCGTTTTTTATTGCTTGTGCTGACGGCGGTGCTTTTGGCCATATTAAATAACTACTCCCGATTAGTATTTATACTTTCTGGGCTTTTGTTTTGTGTCTATAAATTGTTTTTGCTAGCGAAGTTTACTAAGGGGATAGCAATTTATTATTTTTGATAAACTACAGCACCGCCCTTACACTACTTCTTGAATACAGAATATAGGTTTATCTACTCATAGTCAACCCTTTTTATTTTTCACACATCTCACACCAGCCAGCCTGCTTTCAAGCGAAGCTCAAAACTCCGCTGGCTTCTTGACTATTACGGGCTTGCCCCTTTACGGTACACAGTCTCCGTACCATTAAGTACGGTTCCTTTGCGTTACGCAGGGTCGCACCCAAACTAGCCCAAGTGTGAGATGTGTGTTATTTAGAAATAGTCGAGTTTGTGATTATTTTGTCAACCAAACCGTATTTCTTTGATTCTTCGGCTGTCATCCAATAATCTCGTTCCATATTTTCTTGTATTCTTTTTACGCTTTGACCGGTGTTTTTGGACATTATTTCATTTAAGCGATGTTTTATGCGGATGCTTTCCTTAAGATCAATCTCCATATCCGTAACCTTGCCTTTGGTTCCACTGCTGGGCTGGTGGATCATCACGCTGGAATTAGGCAACATAAAGCGTTTGCCTTTGGTACCGGAACTTAGCAAAAACGCCGCTGCGCTGGCTTGTATGCCAATTCCCACGGTTTGAATGTCGCTTTTTACATACTGCATAGTGTCATAGATAGCTAGGGCATCATATACGCTGCCGCCGGGGCTATTTATGTATAAGAATATATCTTTGTTTGAGTCTTCATTATCTAGGAATAATAGTTGGGCAACTATCAGGTTGGCCGTGTGCGGGCTAACGTCTTCGCCAATAAATATAATACGATCTTTAAGCAAACGGCTATATATATCGTAAGCCCGCTCAATCCGCCCGTCTGTTTCAATAACTGTTGGTACTAGAGTTGAGTTAATCTTCATAAGTCTCCTTAACAGTTCTATATTAATAAATTAGCAGTCAAGAGTCAAGAGTGCTAGTATGCAGGTTCAATGGTGTATAGATAGCAGAATTCGCTATAAGATGTGTGCCAGCGGAACTGTACATCTAGCACTTTGACTCGCAGTCAAGAGTGCCAATTTATTATTATTGGCTTGTTCTATCTTTTCTAAAATGATGTATTAGTCCGACGACAGTACCTACTGCAATTAAACAAAGACCTCCGATTCCAAAAGTTTTTGGCATCATATCAATATTACCTGTTGCAGCTTCTGCAACTTCAGCAATAATCAATCCTGCACCAGTTAATCCTACTGCACCGATAAGACATTTATCTTCTCTTGAATACGTTTCTGGTCGTATTAGTTCATGATCGATAATAGCGTTATTCAAAATAATCTCCAATGATTAAACCATATATTAACATTGTTGTGAAGTATTTGCAACTATTTTGTGGCGTAGGCCAGGAGTTTGTTTACTGTCTTGTCGGCCATTAGTCGACCCTCAATATCGCGTTGGTTTTCCGGCTTGTCCAGTTCTGCCTGCATAGCTTTATCCGTATATTTTTGCTTCAAAAGCTGAATCTGTTCAGAAATCTCTTCTTCTGTAACAGTAACTTCTTCTAGCTTGGCTATTTCTGTCAGTATCAAACTTGTTTTAACATTTTGTTTAGCAATCGGGCGCTCGCGCTTGCGATATTCCTCTTCGGTTAGTTTTTCGCTTTTCAGATATTCTTGCCAAGTTTGTCCACGCTGTATTAGATTATTTTTGAAGGCTTGTTCAGCTTGGTCTGCCTGGCCGTCAATGATTACGTCTGGGATAGCAACGCTGGATTTATTTACAATCTCCTGAACAATCTCATTTTTGAGCAATCGTTCGGCTTGGCCTTGTTTCTCGGCTTTTAAGTGTCTTTTTATATCAGCCCGCATTTCATTTACGGTTTTGAACGGGCCAATTTTTGCTGCAAACGTATCATCAACAATTGGTTCTACCAGTTCTTGAACTTTTTTAACATCAACGCTAAATGATACTTTTTTGTTTTGAAGACTTACAGCTCCGTAATCTTTAGGAAATTTTATGGTAAAAGTTTTGCTGGCTCCGCCTTTAAGCCCTATCATTTCTGGTTCAAAGTCCGGAATAAATGTATTGCTTCCTATAACCAACGGGTAATCCCTACCCTCTGCGCCGCTAACTGGCTGGCCTTTTTCGTCTTTGCCGACGAAGTCTATTACTACTTCGTCGCCATCCTTTGATGCGCGAGTAACTTCGTTTCTGGTTGCTTGAGATTTTTTGATGCTATTTATTACGTCATCTATCTCTTTAGCGGTTACACCAACCGGTTTTAGAGTTTTCTTGATATTTTTATAATTAGCCAGTTTTACTTCGCCGATGATTACAAGTTCTGCCTCAAATTCAACGGTAGTAAATGGAACAAACTTCTTTAGATCTATCTTAGGTTGATCTATCGGCCGTAAATTCTCGCTTTTGACGGCCGTGGCGTACATTCGGTTGATGGCTTCTTCTAGGAATTCTTTTTGCAATATGTTAGCGTCAACGTTTTTTTCTATTAGGTTTAGCGGTGCCTTACCGGCTCTAAAACCTGGCAGTTTTACGTCTTTACTACCCATCCGACGCAGTACTACAGTTTTAACCGAATCTATGAATGCTTGATCGGCAATAACTGTCAATTTGATTTGAGTGTCTGATAATACTTGCTTTTTTACTTGCATAGAGTCGTACTATAACAGATGTACGTTCAATAATCTACTTTCAAATTACTAAACACGCATTCACACTTGAGCTAGTTTGGGTGCGACCCTGCGAAGCGCAAGGGAATCGTACTAAAGGTACGATGACTGCGCCTCGTAAAGGGACAAGCCCGAAATAGCCAAGTAGCCTGCTTGCGATAGGCAGGCCAGCGGAGTAATCAGCTTCGCTTATGAGCAGGCCTGCCCGCTGTGACAGCATGGCAGGCAGGCTGGCTGGTGTGATGCGTGTTATATGTGGGAACTAAGGGCAAATACAATTCCAAAGAACCATAATAATTCCATATATATTCCCCATGGGCGTTCGCCCCACTGAATTTTGGAATGAAATTGCGTGATTATGTCTACAGGCTTGTGTGTGACTTTGCCGTGTATTTCTTTCCAAAACCGAGGGAACCACATCAAATCCGGCGCGGCGCAAACAATTCCACAAGCCATCATAAGTAGCCAATAGTTTGGTCTTGTGAGTAATAAATAGCCAAGAAAGCTACTCGCCACTACTATATCGCTGCAAAGAATTACCATATACTTTTTGGTTGTGTGCGAGACTTTTCCAAAATGCGGCAGCGCGTCTAGTACAATGTGCGAGACAAGCGCCAAAGGCAAAACCACGGCCGGGTTATGAATATTTGCCGCTATCAGTGCGCCGGTTACAACGTGGTTACTTGCTGTCACGATATTTTGCGATTAGATCTATTATTTTTGTAAGGCTTAGGCTTTTTTCGTCGCCGGTATCTAAATCTTTTAGGTTAAAGCGTTGTTTTCGTAAATCATCTTTACCGATAAAAACGCAGTAGGCAATGCCTTTTTTGACGGCCGATTTTATCTGAGCAGCTGGTTTTCGGCCAGACATATCAACTGCCACGTTTAATCCGTTATCACGCAGTTCGCCAATCACTTTTTGAGATTCTTCAAACACATCGCCAACAAGCACAACGTATAAGTCGGTTTCTGTCTTTAGTTTAGGCATTAGCTGGTGTGATTCTAAGAAGTTCTGAAGCGTTACATCGCCCATCCCAAAGCCAACGGTTGGTAATGGTTCCACGCCAAACATACCTACTAATCCATCGTAGCGTCCGCCGCCAAACATAGCACGGTTATTCTCTGGATCGTTATCGACGACTTCAAAAACAATGTCCGTGTAGTAGTCCAGCCCGCGCATCACAGAAAAGTCGTATTCAACATTCTTAATTCCGTTTGCTTCCAGCAAATTAATTAGCTTTTTAAGCTCGGTAACTGAAGAATGTTTGTATATTTCTTCTGGTAAATCTTTAATATCATCTGCTTTTACTAGCTCTAAAAGCTTTTTAAGGCTGCCATCTTTTATTTGGCTGGGTTTTAGTATTGCCTCGGCTTGAGGTTTAAATTCGCCTTCCGCCATTTTTGGCATTCGGTCTATTAACTTAATCATTTCGCGCGTTTGCAAATCGCTAAGCTTTAAATACTCCTCTAAACAGGCATTGATTAGTTTTCTACTGTTCAATTTTATGGTGTATTGGCTGCGTTTGGCGCCATATGCCTGCATAACGGCATCTGCCAGTGTTATCACTTCTTGCTCAGCTTCTATACCCTCAATGCCGAAT
>Ga0210057_1008487_pt1 | contig 12156 bp, 11 predicted proteins | sample CryGeyCG2114_010_2_FD_183968 | JGI IMG/M metagenome (GOLD analysis project Ga0210057, IMG submission 183968) | Groundwater microbial communities from aquifer - Crystal Geyser CG10_big_fil_rev_8/21/14_0.10 (SPAdes) (version 2) | ecosystem: Environmental > Aquatic > Deep subsurface > Groundwater ...
CTGATTTCAATCATATCAACTAATCTTTTTGTTTATTCAAAACATTCTTTCGCTCAGATGATGTTTACTACATTCTTACTCCTCTCTTTTTACCTTTTGAAGAAATATTCCCAGAGTGCACATTGGGTGCACCTTTATATGTCAGGAGTAGCATACGGAATAGTTACCATCGTATATAATCAAACTTTTCTATTGCCGGCATTACCCTATTTTCTATATTATATTTTCCTGCGTAAGAAATCAAAAAAAATCCTCCGTGACGCATGTATTTTCATCACGGGAGTAATTCCTTTTCTGATTCTATACTATTTTTTTGAAAAAACTCGAGGCTTAGGACTTGAAACTCCTGCATTTGCTACTTCATATGCAAAAAACATTGTTTCTTTGCCAATTGGCTCCATCCTTGATGCTTTTTATATCCAATTACTCAGTCCGGGAAGAAGTTTTTTTCTCTATTCTCCCATCCTTTTAATCATGCTTATTTATTGGCATAAGATTAAAAAATCAATATATCTTGAATTGATTGTGGCTATCCTTTTGTTTGTTATTTACGTTTCTTTTTACGCTACTGCGATAAATTCGGAAGGGGAATGGGTGGGCCACGGAGAATACAGTTGGGGGCCCCGGTATCTTTTACCCACCATCCCATTCGCCATGCTGACTGTCGGATTCATATATCAAACATTGAAAAAAAGAGCAAAAGTGTTCATTTTTTTTCCTCTTGTCTTGTTTGGGTTATATGTTGAGATCCTAGGCGTTACGATGCCATACCAAATAAAATTTCACGATCTGCAAAGTCATTTTACTCTGAACGAAAAATGGTATACGGCGGCTTTTTATTCGAATCTTTTTCCTCGCTATTCTTCGATATTTATGATGTCAAAAAAAATGGTGAAACTGATTAAAAATTTACCAAAAACTTTGGACCATGGACCTTATGACGTAAAACTATACGATGGAATTGACTTTGCATTTAACCTTGGCGGATTGGACCGATGGAGAGTAATAGAGCAAAAAGGGTATATTAGTTTCTCGGATAAAAAAACTGATCCTATTAAAAAAATCACATTCAGATTAGTTAACCACCCTCTGGTAAATGATGCCAGTTCCGAAGCCCATATTAATTTTTTCTTAAATGGAAAACCGCTCTCTAAAAATAGAAATATAATTCAGGTGTATGAAAAGAAAAACATCGAGCTTCCCGTTCAAAAGAATGAGTTAAAATCCAAAGGGAATGAGTTGGTGATCCAAGCTACATATGACGATATGAATGTCATGGAAAAGAAACTCCAATTTGTCGCTCTTATCTCAATGTCGATAAACAATACGGAAGTAAATAAAGAGAGTATTGATGTGCCGTATTTATCGGAGTTCGGACCCAAAATGGTTGGAGCTGTATATCGGAACTGGGGGACTCATTCTCTCCCATGGGTAAACTGGCATAAATCCTGGGATATCCATACACAAATATTTGAAAGGGTTCCGGATTTTTGGTGGGCAAAAGTTATTTATTACTGGGATCTGCCTAAGAAGACTTCTATATCTTTACTTATTATAAACATACTGTCTGTTATCTATTTTGGTTCTAAAGTACATGAGGAGTCAAAAAGAGCCGACTAGAACGCTTACGGAAAGAGTCATCCACGGGAGTTCAATTATATTCTTCTTTACTATTTTGACTTCTCCATTGGGTTTTTTTATCAGAGTTTTATACTCCCACTCACTATCGATAGAAATGTACGGTCTTTTTTATGCCGTATTATCATTTTTTGGTTTTTTTTCGCTATTTAGCGATTTAGGTTTTGGATATAGTGTTATTTATTTTATCCCCAAATACCTAAAGAAAAAAGACTATGCCACTTGCTGGAATTTATTCAGATACAATCAGATTGTAGTATTTTTGACTTCCATAATTGTCATACTAACGTTATTTGTTTCGTCGGATTGGCTATCGAAAAATTACTTTAAAGTCAACCAAGCTGGCACCTTAATCCGCATACTCTGCATTTATTATCTTGCGGGATGTTTTGTAAATACATTAGAGAAATTTTTCATTGGATTGCAACAAGAAATATATTATTCATCTATTGAGTTTATACGACTTGCTTTTACCCTATTGTTCTCGCTATTGTTCTGGACTTTAAAATTAAGCACGGTTTACTATTTTGCTTATTCCTGGGCAATTGCATACGTATTAACGGCGATGATTTATAGCTTTATCGCTTATCAGAATAATAAATTAGTAGATAAGCCGTTCTACTTTGATAAAAAGCTATTAAAAAAAATGTACGATTTTGCTGTACCGACTTTATTGACCTCTGGAACAATTCTATTAACTGGCTCCATGGACATTTTTTTTCTGACTTTATTTAAAGGCGTGAAAGAAGTCGGTATCTATAATATTGTTTTACCTCTGGTTGCCATATCAAGCATCTTCCTTTCGCCTTTTAAAGTTTTCTTTTTACCTCTTATATCTCATTTTATGGAGGATGACAAAAAGAAGGTCAGCGAAATTGTTGAGATGATTTTAAAATTTATCCCGTTTATTTCTTTTTATTTTGTCTTATTTACTATCACTTTTCCTGCGATATCGATTGAGCTATTGTTTGGAAAAAAATGGGTAGCATATGTTGAATTACCATTAATTATTCTTTCGTTTGGTTATATTTTCGTTAACTTAACAACATATTTTGTGAATATAATAGCGGGAATGGGCTTTGTTAAAGAAAGATTAAAAATTTCCATTATTATAGCAATTTTAAACATCGTTCTCAGCTTATTTTTAATAAAAATTGCAGGAGTCATCGGAGCTGTAGTTGCAAATAGCCTTATTTATATCATTTCCGTCATTCTCTATCTAAAATTTATAAAATCGACTATTTCTTTACACCTTCCTTTTCGTTTCTATTTCAAACTGTTTATTTTCGGCCTGGCCTTTTACGGCTTGACCCATTTTTTGAAGATAGCGCCAACCAACTGGCCTGAATTTATAGTTTATGGTATTTTATACACAGGAATCATGGCTTTATTTAGCCTCTACCTAAAATTAATCAATAAGAAAATGATAAAATTAGTTTTCAAAAGAAAACTATGAAAACCATCATTCTTTGTGGAGGAGCAGGTACCCGACTTAAAGAAGAAACGGAATTCAAACCTAAACCAATGGTATATGTAGGCGGTCAACCAATTATATGGCATATAATGAAAATTTATGCATATTATGGTTATAACGAATTCATATTGGCTTTAGGGTATAAAGCAGACTATATAAAGGATTTTTTTTTAAACCAGAAATCCTTCACTTCCGATTTTACTCTTGATACAAAAACTCATAGAACAAAATTCTACTTAAACAATAGAAAAGAAGTAAATAATTTTAAAATAACTTTTGTGGATACGGGCCTTGATACGGCTTCCGGCGAAAGGATTCTACGTTGTCAAAAGTATATTCAAAAAAAGGACAAATATTTTATGATTACTTATGGAGACGGGGTTGCCGATATAAATATTCTTAATCTTGTTCGCTTTCATAAAAAACAAAAAACAATAGCTACCGTGACAGGGGTACACCCCCGAACTAAATATGGACTATTAAAGATTAATGCTAAAAATATTATTACCAATTTTGAAGAAAAACCGGTTTTATCCGATTGGGTAAGCGGAGGATTTATGATAGCGGATAAAAGATTCTTTAATTATTTAAAAAAAGGTGAGATGGACATTGAATCCATAAAAAAACTCGTCGACATTAAACAAATATCGCTTTATAAACACAACGGATTCTGGTTTGCCGTAGATACATATCGCGAATTAAACGATTTAAATAAAATTTGGAATTCCGGAAACGCACCATGGAAAATATGGTAACAAATAATAATTCTTGGTCGGTTTAAGCAATGTTTAATTTTAAGGGAAAGAGCGTATTAGTAACAGGTGGAGCTGGATTTGTTGGCTCCCACCTTGTCGAAGAACTTATAAAATTAAAAGCCCATATCGTAATTATCGATCAAGTTATCGATCCATTTTCCTATCTTATTTCTAAAGGACTTCACAAAAAAGTGATGATAATACAAGCGGACGTTTGCGATTTCGAAAGGATTTTTGACATTGTCACCAAGTTCCAAATACAGTATATCTTCCATTTAGCAGCACAGCCTCTTGTTGAAGTAGCCTATCATAACCCAAAACAAACTCTTTATACGAATATAATAGGAACGATTAATATTTTGGAAAGTTCCAGATTGTATCAAAAAATAAAGGCTGTCGTTATTGCCTCATCAGATAAAGCCTATGGTAAACTCGGCAAAAAAAAGTATATTGAAACAGACCCTTTGATAGGGGATCACCCGTATGAAGTTTCCAAATCTTCAGCAGACTTAATAAGCTCTTCATATTTTAAAACATATAGGGTGCCTGCGGTGATTACTAGATTCGGTAATATTTATGGCCAAGGTGACTTAAATTTTTCGCGTATTATTCCTGGCATTATGAAAGCACTCATTGAGAAGGAAACGCTCGATATCCGAAGCGATGGCAAATATGTCAGAGAATATTTATATGTGAAAGATGTTGTTAAGGGTTATTTATTACTGGCAAAATCTATCGAAAAAGTAAAAGGACAAGCTTTTAATTTTGGGTCCAATGAAGTATTTTCGGTAATCGAGATTATTAAATATATTGAAAAAAAATTAAGGAAAAAAGTCCACTTCAGAATTTTAGATATTGTCAAAAATGAGATACCTTTCCAAATGTTGGATTTTAAGAAGGTTCACAAAGAAATTGACTGGAAACCAAAATACACTTTAGCTGCCACTATTAATAAGATTTTAAATTGGTACACCAAATATTATGAAATGCAGGGTGTGTAACAACAAATTGGTTAAATTCCTTTCACTCGGTAAAATGCCTTTGGTGAATGCATTCCGTAAAAAAGAAAGGGAGAAGGAAATAAAAATAGAACTGAGCGTCGGATTCTGCCAAAAGTGTTATTTAGTGCAATTAATGAAAACCGTATCCCCAAAGAAGTTGTTTACAGATTACATTTATTTCTCCTCCAACTCCAAATCCTTTCTTGAACATTGCGAAAGAACAGCGGCGCACCTTATCGCAAAATTAGGCATCAACAGGAATCATCTGGTAATAGAAATCGCAAGTAACGATGGTGCCTTTTTGAAAAATTTCAAAAAACAAGGAATACCGATACTTGGAATTGATTCTGCAAAAAATATTGCGGAAATTGCCAATCGAAAAGGAATCTATACCATTGCGGATTTTTTCAATTTTTCCTTAGCTAAGCGTTTAGAAAAAAAACATCTCACGGGAGATTTGATTTATGGAGCAAACGTTTTAGCCCATGTCCCCAAGATAATCGATTTCCTAACGGGAGTAAAAACTATCCTAAAGAAACATGGCAGTGCGGTCTTTGAGTTTCCCTACGCTAAAGGCCTTTTTGAGAATAAATTCGACATTATTTACCACGAACACGTATTTTATTTCAGTATTTTAGCTTTAGTAAACGCTTTTGAAAAGGCGGATTTGGAAATATATGATGTGGAATTTACCCCTATGCAGGGAGGATCCCTTCGAATTTTTGCCTCTCATCCGGGTACGTTTAAAAAACGTAAACGTTTGGCGACACTGATCGTTAAAGAACAACAACGTCGGTTTCATCACTTTGCCACCTATACAAAAATGAACGACTCGATAATGAAATTAAGACAATGTATCAGAAAAAAACTCAAGGAGCTGAAAAAAGGCGGAAAAAGAATTGCCGCCTATGGAGCACCTGCAAAAGGAGTAATCTTGTTGAATTATTTCAAAATTGAGAAATATATTGATTTTATCGTGGATAGAGCCGTGGAAAAACAAAGTCTTTATGTTCCGGGCACACGTTTAAAAGTTTACGACCCGAAAAAAATATTTTCCGATAAACCTGATTACATTTTTATCTTGAGCTGGAATATCGCCGATGAAATAATGAAACAATTAGAAGAGTATAGTTCTTTGGGAGGAAAATATATTATTCCAATTCCAGAATTGCGAGTTTTATAGATTTATGATATTTAAAAAAACTGATTTTAAAGGGGTATATATCGTTTCTTTGAAACCAATTTGTGATAATCGGGGTTATTTTATGCGAGCTTTCTGTAAAGAAGAATTCAAAAAACATGGGATAAATTTTAACGTACATCAGATCAGCAGATCGTTTAACATCAAAAAGGGTACGTTAAGAGGAGTACATTTCCAAAATATTCCTTATGAAGAAAATAAATTCATTCAGGTACTGCATGGTGAGATATTTGATGTTGTAGTTGACTTAAGAAAAAATTCAACTACTTTCGGAAAATGGATCGGAGAAAAGCTAAGTAAAAAAAATAAAAAAGGATTCTATATTCCGAAAGGGTTTGGTCATGGATTCCAAACACTTACTGATAATTGTGAACTCGAATACCTCATAGATCAACCACATTATCCTACTCATGCAAAAGGGATAAGATGGAACGATCCTTTTTTTTCTATAAAATGGCCGATTAAAAATCCGGAGTTATCCGATAAGGATAAGAACTGGAAACTTCTATGAAAATTTTTTTAATTGGAAAAAATGGTCAACTAGCACAGGAAATAATTAAGGAGTCAGGAAAACAACGTTTTAAGATTTTCGCCTTTAGTAAGAAGGAACTTGATATCAGAAACTACTACGCTATAAATAAGGCGGTAGAAAAAAAGAATCCGGATTTCGTCATAAATACTTCCGCATATCACGTAACTTCAGAATGTGAACTCCACCCCGATAAAGCATTTGAGGTAAATGTGTTTGCAGTCAAAAATCTCGCTCTCATTTGCAAAAAAAACAATGTGAAGTTTGTTACTTACAGTACGGATTATGTTTTTGATGGTAAAAAGAATAGGCCGTATATTGAAGACGATCAACCAAATCCTCTACAAATATACGGGTTGTCAAAATACGCAGGTGAAATAGTAAGTCTAAATTATAATCCAGACGGCGTAGTTATAAGGACTTGCGGAGTTTACGGAGGTTCTGAAGGAAGCCCTTCTAAAAAAGGAAATTTTGTCTTGAACATTTTAAAAGAAATGAAAACTAAAAATAGAGTTGAAATTTCTGCCGACCAAATCATTAGTCCAACCTACGCGGTCGACCTTGCAAAAGCAACCTTGCAATTAATAAAGAAAAAAAATACTAATGGTATTTATCATTTAATAAACGAAGGGTATTGCTCATGGGCTGAATTTGCAAAAAAAATAATTGATTTGAAAAAAATAAATAGTAGAATTATTCCCATTGATAGAAAAGGATTTTTCGAAATTAATAGACCTTTGTTTTCAGCTCTTAAGAATTCGAGGGCGGCTGCCTTGGGTATTCAATTACCGTATTGGAAAGATGCCTTAGAAAAATATTTACAATTTTTAGATTAATACTATATGAAAAAACTGAGTTTCCCAAAAGAAAAAGAACGTACATATATTGAAAAATTTGTTTTAAAAAGAAAAAGGAAAAATATAAGGGAATTAAAGAAAAGGGGTCTCGAATGGACGAAAATCTCATGGGAAAATAAAATGGATTACGAAGTGACTTGGCTCGGAATACCAATTATTCAAAATCCTTATGATATGGTTCTCTTACAGGAATTGATATTCAAACTTCGACCTGACGTCATTATTGAAGCGGGGATTGCTCATGGAGGATCATTGATTTATTATGCTTCGCTTTTAGAACTTCTTGGGAAGGGCAAAGTCATTGGAGTTGACATAGAAATCAGAAATCACAATAGAAAACTTATAGAGAAACATCCGATGGTTAAAAGAACCATTATGATTGAGGGCGATTCTGTAGATAAAAAAATCGTCAGAAAAATTGAAAAAATGATTAAACCTAATGATTGTGTACTTGTTGTCTTGGATTCGGACCACTCAAAAAAGCATGTTAACCAGGAATTAAACACATATAAATATATCGTTACAAAAGGAAGCTACATCGTTGTCTTTGATACGCTTATGCCGAAATTGTTTGGTCTAAAAGGAGCGCGAGAAGATTTTTACTATAACACTCCCTTACATGCAATTAAGGAGTTTATAAAACAAAATAAAAATTTTTCTATCGATAAAAAATATAATAAATTTTTTGTTGGAAGTTGTCCCGATGGATTTTTAAAAAAAATTAAATAAAGTGAAACATCTTCACCCATTAGTGAGCATAGGTCTTCCTACACGAAATGGTGCTCGATCTATTAGACACATCCTAGATTCTTTACTTTCTCAAACATATCCACATTTAGAATTAATTATTTCTGATAATGCATCAACTGATGATACCGAAAAAATCTGTCAAGAATATGCAAAAAAAGACCCAAGGATAAAATATCTAAGGCAAAAAGAAAATGTTGGAATATCCGATAATTTCAGATTTGTACTAGACCAGGCAACAGGTAAATACTTTATGTGGGCTGCGGATGATGATAAATGGGAATTTAACTATGTTGAAGTTCTCAAATCTGTTCTTGAACGAAACCCTACTCACGGAGTAACAATGAGTTCAATAGTACGAATTTACGATAATGATGTCTTTTTTGATAAAATATTACTAACGGGTAGGAATGACTTGACACATCTTGGATATATCGCTGTTTTCAATAAACTATTGCAGGGAGTCAAAATCCATTTATTCATTTACGGTTTATTTCGAACAACTCTTATAAAAAAACTTATGAGTAGACCATTCCCAACATGCATCGCGGGAGACAGAATTTTAATCTCAGAATTAGCCTTAATGACGCATTTTTATTCCGTGAAAGACATACTGTTCACAAAAACAATTGCCAAAAAATCAATAGCGGTCCGCTATAGCGATGAAAAATTAGGAAAAGAATGGAGAAGCCCAGCAAAAAACTTACGTTTTGTAATAACTATGATAAATCGGCTGTTCACTTCTCCTTTCATTCCCCTACAAAGAAAATTGTATACTGTACCCTCATTGATTTTTTTCATTTTTATCCATATACCCCATATAATCAGGGATCTTATTCCCTTTAAAAGAAATATTATTAGTTTCTATCGCAAATTAACAGTTTTTTAAAAAAATATGTTAACTAAACATATGAAAACCATAAAATTTGGAAGAGGCACTATCTCTGAAAATGGACCTGCATATTTTATTGCCGAAATAGGACATAATCATCAAGGGAATCTTAACACTGCCATGGAGATGATTACGGTTGCAGCTTCATGCGGAGCAAATGCAGTTAAATTCCAAAAAAGAGATAACAAGACATTGTTTACTAAAGCACAATACGCAAAACCTTATGAGAACGAGAACAGTTATGGTGCAACATATGGAGAACATAGAGAATTTTTGGAATTCGGAAAAAAGGAGTTCAAGAAATTAAAACAATGTGCAGAGGAGAACGGAGTCGAGTTCATGTGTACTGCCTTCGACATTCCTAGTGTCGATTTCCTAGATGAACTCGGAATCGAATCATATAAAGTCGCGTCTGGAGATTTGACGAACATACCGCTTCTCACCTATATAGCAAAGAAGAAAAAACCCATGTTTGTCTCAACCGGAGCAAGCACTTTAAGAGAAGTAAAAATGGCCTATGACGCCATACTAAAACACAATAAAAAATTGTGTTTGCTCCATTGTTCTGCCGGTTATCCGACGGACTATCCGAATCTGAATCTTGGTGTTATAGAAACTCTCAAAAAAGAATTTCCCGAAGCGATTATAGGGTATTCCGGACATGACGATGGACTTTTAGCTCCGATCATTGCCTATATGTTAGGCGCAGTCGTGGTTGAAAAACATTTCACGCTAAGTCATTCATGGAAGGGAACCGATCATAGTTTTTCTCTTGAACCGGAAGGGTTAAGAAAACAGATTATCAACCTGAAAAGAGTAGATCTCGCTCTTGGGGATGATAAAAAAATTATCCGCGATTTTGAGAAAAGTGCTCGTCAAAAAATGGGGAAGAGCATTTATGCGAAAAAAGCGTTAACGGCCGGTACGGTATTATCCGAAAAGAATATGTGCATAAAATCACCTGGTGGGGGATTACCACCGTATTATTGGAACGAGCTAGTCGGAAAAAAACTAAAAACACCACTTGAAGAAGAAACACTGATACGCATGGAACACATTAAGTAATTTGTTTTTTAAGAAACCAAGAACCTTACGGCCTCATATACTGTCCCAACTGGTGATCCGGAAGATTTTAATACAAAAGGAGGTTGGGATAGGCTTGGTTTATGGAACCGCGTGCAGTTTGTAAAACTATAGGGGAAACTCAAAATTCCTTTATCATTCCCATCCGGATTATCTCCAAAGAAACCAGCATTTCTTTCATTGATCCTTAGCATATCTAAGGCTCTACGGGCGGCTTTTAATTTTCCATCCAAAGGTTTTCCATCTTCAGAATGCATTTTTTTACTCACATGTACAAATGGTTCATCGTTACATACTACATTATAGCCTTGAGGTTCCAAGGAATATCTGAATTGCTCCAAATACCTTTTTCTTTCTCCGGCTTCCGCGGGAAAAATTACCGATACTTTTGCTCCTTCAATAAACACCGTATCACCATACTCTCTGGCCCGTTCCAATGCTCCTTTAGAAACTAACCCCTTCCAATCTCTATTAAACAAAAAGTCGTGAAATACTTTTCTCGATTCTGGATCAGGATCGTTAATCTGTAGACTCCGATAGGCATCTATTACATTCGATGCGTCAGAGTCTTCCATGTTAATTTGATATATGGGCTCTAAAGTTATTCCATCCGAGTCAAAAGTGGCCCTACTCAAATTCATCCCATTTCCTCCACTTAAATAACATGACAATGGAGAAGCCGTTGAGCCTAGACGAAACCTCTCCGAAACAATCCCGCCAATTATATGAGGCAACGCAGCACCTCTTGAACTCATAATTAAGAAGACTATCTCTGATTGAGTTGTTCTAAAACCGAGTTCAACGACCCGTTCATGTCCGTAGCGTGGATCCTTTGGGTCGAACAAAGTAAGATCATAATCAAAACCCATTAACTTAACGCCATTTGCCTTTAGTTCCTTGAGTTTTCTTTCTGATTCAGAATATTCCGCTGACAGATTATGTTCTGGATAGTAAGCTTCAGTAGTCATTAAATGATGTTATATTATATAATATCGCAAATAAATATGAACCAATGCATTGTAATTCGCAAGGAAAAAATCTATAAAAGTTTAAAGACGCGTCCAACTCCAGGAAAAAAGTTATTAAAGCTTTACAATAGATCGGATTCTGTTAAAAGACTTCCTTTAAATATTCTTGAAGATAATAAAATAATCAATGATGCAGAGATCCATAAACAAACTGGTGATTTATTTTTTTGCCTAGAGGGAGAAGCTATTTTTATCTATGGTGGGAAGTTACATGGTAAAAAAATTGCCGGCGGTAAAGAAACGGTACTGAAACCTGGAGACTGGTTATGGATTCCGCCAGGTCAACCTCATCAACACAAGTGTTTAGGCGTAACAAGATTAATCATTATTAAAATTCCAAGTAGGAAATCGTAATCGCATTATGAATAATTTATTTAGTCTGCGTAATAAAATTTGCATCGTAACTGGGGGATTGGGACAGTTGGGACAGCAGTATTCAACCGCTCTTGCTTCCTATGAGGCACGAGTCGCAATCATAGACGTTATATCTTCTCCAAAAAAAACGCTGTTGGAATTCGAATCATTTAAAAAACGCGGGCGGATAAAAATATGGGTAGCGGATATTACAAAGCGGGAAGAGTTGGAGATGGTTCTGAATCAAATACAAAAAAAGTGGGGGACACCGGATGTTCTGATAAACAATGCCGGGATCGATTCTCCCCCCAACGCTCCCGCCTCAGAAAACGGACCGTTCGAAACATACCCGGAAAGTTCGCTCGACAAAATCATTGCCGTTAACCTTAAGGGAACATTTCTTTGTTGTCAGGTATTTGGGGGAGCAATGGCAAAAAAAAGGAGAGGAAGTATCATAAACATTTCATCAACCTACGGAATCCTGTCTCCTAATCAGGATATTTATGAGTACAAAAGAAAAGGCGGTCAGCAATGGTACAAACCTGCGGCCTACTCTGTGACTAAATCTGCCATTCTTAATCTCACCAGATATCTCGC
>Ga0210057_1008489_pt1 | contig 12152 bp, 14 predicted proteins | sample CryGeyCG2114_010_2_FD_183968 | JGI IMG/M metagenome (GOLD analysis project Ga0210057, IMG submission 183968) | Groundwater microbial communities from aquifer - Crystal Geyser CG10_big_fil_rev_8/21/14_0.10 (SPAdes) (version 2) | ecosystem: Environmental > Aquatic > Deep subsurface > Groundwater ...
CAGTGTCGGAAATACGACCACTGAAGCTGTTCAGCATTACATTGCTTCTTCTCAACCTTGGGTTTGTTAGTTTTAACATTTTTTTAATTCAGATACCTCGCGCTTTAGCGCGGGGTTATTCATTTTTATCTAATTTTTAAATACTACCACACAATTATTTGTAAAATTCCTTGTTTTTGAGAACCATCTATATCTAAATATCTAATAGGAAAGTCTTTTACAAAAATATTTAAATTTTTATCATTAAACTCTGGACCCATAATTGTTCCATTAGAATAAATAAATTTAAAACTAAAATCATTATTAAGAGGAATACTAAGATAGGTCATCAATTCAGAATATGCTCCTTCATATATATTAATAAGATTATTTACTGCATCCAATGAAACAAGATCCATAGTTAAATTTGAATTTATTGAATAGTCACTTCCAGATAAGCTACCACAACCTACTTCTCCAAGATTATGCTCAAAAGTTGAATTAAAAAAATAAATTTTAAAATTTCTATTTGAGCTAAATGCAAATTCTGCATTTCCAGAATTTTGTTTTGAATCTATAACATTATTATCAAAATCCTTTACAATAAAATCCCTGTTTGAATAGGGATTTGAAATATAAACACAGCTTCCAGAACCTTCAGGCAAAGAATAACTATTATTAATTGAAATACTTAAAATATTAACTGGAGACACTATTTCTTGCTTTAATTTTATTTCAAGATAATCCATAACAACCTGTTTATCTGTTCTAGTCATAAATACTGGCTGGGAAATAAAATATAGAAAAATTACAAATCCAATAAAAAGAACCATTGAAACAATTATTGATACATGGGAACCTTTTTTGTTTACCATTTTATCCAAAAATAACATTCGCTCCTGTTGCTATTAAAAATGACATTAACATTAATGCAAAGGAATGCCGAATACCTGCCTTCACATCACCTTCAGTTAATTTTCCGATAGTTAGTCCACTAAAAAATCCTTGAATTAAAAGTAAATACAAAAATGCGTTTGATATTTCATTTGGATTAATTGACACTCCTCCACTGCCACTGCCAAAACTAATTCCAAGACCCCCCATTCCACTAGAACTTGAATCTGATCCAGACATTCCACTAACCATTGGGACAATTTTAAACTGCATAAGTAAAATTATCACTATAAATACAAAGAAAATGATATATCCTTGAGTAGCAAGAGTTTGAACCGCTGCCTGCCTTTCTTTTTTTAATTTATCAGATAAACTAACAGCTCCTGCAACAGACTCTAATATTTGACCAATGTCTCCACCAGCACGTTCTGCCTGGCCAATAAGAATAATTGACCTAGAAACTGTTTTATTATTTACTTCATCTGCAAAAATTTGAAGTGCTGTTCCAAGTGGAATTCCAAGAGAAATTTGATTTCCAAGTTTTTGGATATATTTACTAAGTGCCCCATATGGTTTATCTTTTATATTAATAATAGTTTTACTAATCGGTGTTCCAGTTTTAACACTTTCAACAAGATCTCTTGAAAATTCTAAAAACATATCCTCTTTTTCTTGATTATCTTTATTTGATTTCATAACAGCTAAAACAAAAGGTAAAACAGCTGCAACAATTCCAATTCCAAAAATCAAGAAGAAAAATTTTGTATTTCTAAGAATAAGGGAAATTACAATTAATACAAAAGCAGTTTCAAATCCAATCCAGTTGGTTTTTTTTAATTCCATTATTCGTGAGGTTGTTTTAATTGTAAAAATCCTAAAAAGACTACATTGATTAAAAATACAGCTAATACTGTTATAAGTGTGATCGAAGAAGTGCTTAATCCAAGCCCAAGGCCACTTATTTTCATCATTACCATAAGTAACATTAAAATCATTGGAGATGCAATAACAACACTAATGTAAATATCCATAAATGTTTCAGCAGATTTTGAGCCTTTTTCTCTTTCTATTCTATAATCAAACATAAGTGTTTCAGCTCTTTTCTGGAAAAATTCAGGTAAACTTCCTCCAGACCCAATTGTTGTTGCAAGTCCGTTCAATAATGCAGAAAGTTTTTTACTTGGACTGTTTAGAGAAGTATTCTTTAGGGCAGTAATTAGGTCATAACCATAAATATTTATTTCATTAATTAATCTAGTAAACTCTCTGGCCAAATATGGATACTCCCCTGTTGAAACCATAATATTAAATATCCTACTTGGATCAATCATGGATCCTGATATGGCTGCCATATGAATTGTCGCAAAAGGCAATTCTTCATTTATTCTTGCAGAAACAGAACTTTCTTCCATTGAAGGATAATAATACATAAACAGAAATGTTCCAATTGGAGCAATTAATATTAACCAAAAAACTTTTACTAATCTTGTCAAAATAGGATCAACAGAGAGTGTTATAATTGGCAAATCTGCACTAATATTAAAAAATAAGAAAAATATGAACAATAAAATGCCAATAAAAATAGATAGGGTCGTTGTGAACAATAAAATCGAGATATAGCTTGAAGGAATGAATTTTAACTTTGATTTAATCATTGCTCTTTCAACTTCTGAAAATTTACCTGTACTCAGCAATTTCTTTGAAGTTTTTGCAAAAAATCTATTTGCCAATTTTACATAGCCATTTGATTTTTTCTTGCTTGAATTTATCATTTTTTTGTCCTTTTTTCGAATTCTTTTAAGAGTCTCTTTTTCCATTTCAATATCCAAATTTTTCCTAGACTGCAATTTCATAAAATTATCATGCAACATTTTTTCGTTATGTGCAGGCTGTTGAAATTCAAATGGAATTTTTTTATTCTCTGTTGCACCTTCCAGACTTTTTGCAATGCCAATTTTAGAAAGATTATTCAAATTTTCTATAGCCTGGATTTCAAAAGATTTTCCAAGAGATTTTATTTGAGAATTTAGCATATTTTTCTCTGAATCTGTTCTTGACTTTGCAAGGGAACTGTAATGTAAATCTATTTCAGAAAGTATTTGTTTTTGTTTAGCAATATTCTTCTTAATATTTTCAATATTTTCTGAAATCATTTTTTAACAATATCAATTATTTTATTCTGTAAATTGATTAATTCTTTTTTAATTTGAATTGCAATAGAAGAATTTTTAGAAATATAAGCCATTTCCAATTTTGAAATATTTGCATCCATGGCTTGAATTAACTGATTTAAAATACCTTCATCCTCTCTTTTCATATCCTAAAACAGGTAAATCTCTTTATTAAATATTTTGATTAGAACTATTCAACTCCAAATTGTTTTAAAACTTTTTCAGGACGCTTATAATACTCATCAATTATATTTTGAACTTCTTCAAACTTGAATATTTTTTTTTGGAAAAGATTATACAATAATTGGGACCTTTTTCTAAATTCCAGTTCAAGTTCTTTCATTGGAGTTCCATATCTTTTTGATATTTTCTCAAAGACCTTACTTCCTTTTTTAAAATAAAATTGATCACTTGCAGAATTCCAAATAAAAGGAGTATTTGTAACAGCAACTCCTTCAGGAGTAACATCCACAACCTCCACAATGGCCCTAAGCTTTCGAGTTTCTTCTTTATTAACAACAGCATGAGTCATTATACAAACAGAATCCAAAACATTTAGTAAAGTTGGTGAAAGTTCAATAGGTGGAGTTTCCAATCTTTTAATTACAGTGTCAACAGAATCTGCGTGAATTGTACTAATGGATGAATGTCCAGAAGCCATACCCTGGAAAAGAACATAGGCCTCCTTCCCTCTAACTTCTCCAACAATAACATAATCTGGATTTTGTCTGAAAGAAGCTCTTAGTAATGTGAATAAATCTATTTCTCCAATATTTCCAATACCTGTTGCAGTTCTGGCAACACTTGGAAGCCAGTTTTCTCTAGATAAGTTCAATTCACGAGTATCTTCAATACTTACTACCCTTGATTCTGGAGAAATAAAGAAAGCAATTGCATTAAGCAAAGTTGTTTTTCCAGAAGAAGTACCTCCAATTATGAGGAAATTAGATTTATATTGTAATGCTAACCACATGTACGCCAGCATCTCGGGACTAAGTGTTTTAAATGCAATCAATTGAATTGGGCTCCAAGGAGTTTTTGTAAACTTTCTTATTGTAAATGTTGGTCCACGACTTGTAATATCCTTAGTATAGGTTGCATTTACTCTACTTCCATCTGGTAGACTTCCATCAAGTATGGGATTGGCATATGAAATATATTTACCACATCTTTGAGATAGTTTCTCAACAAATCCTGCCAACCTATCAAGATCTTTAAATACCACATTTGTCTTTAAATTTCTATATATACGATGAACAAGATAAATTGGAGTATCCATGCCATTACATTCAATATCTTCAACAAAATAATCTCTTAAAAGTGGCTCTGCTTCATTAAATCCAGCAAAATCCCTAACTAAATAATAATATATTTTTGTGTAACTTTCATAGGATAATTGAATGCCTAATTCTGTTGCAAGAAGTTTAAACCTTTTATCAATATAATCTAATAATATATCCTGTCCTTCACCAACAATTGTTTCAAAATTAATTAAATCCCTCATGGCAGTGATAAGTTGTTCCTTATAGATTTTTTCTTGTTCTGTCAAAAGAGGTTCTTCTACTTCATAGATCATTTCATAAGCCTTTGAATCCCAATAAATATGAACATAGGTAAAAGGAGCAATCAATGCATAACGAACATTGACCTTTGTTTTATCTTGAACTTTTTTTAATGGAGGTATCTGTGGGTTAAAATCTATTTCAACTCTTGGATATTCTTCCATAATTGATTTTGGCATTTTATCCTAATTCAAAATTTATATTAGTTGGACTTCCACCATTATTTGAAATAAACAGTTTATATGGTGAAGCAGATTGGGAAATTGTTTTTAATTGATCAATACCTTCATAGGTTATATTATATCCATTTGAATAATCTCCAAATAAAATTATTGTGTTTAAGTCACCTTTTTCCTGGGTTGTTACATTTAAACTACCATAGTTTATGCTTTTTCCAGGTTCACTATAAATATAATCGCTGTCCATTTGAAATATCAACCTATCATTAACCCCATCAATCACCAATTCACCCTTTTTTATTGTAATTTCAGTAAGCCGTTTATTTCCAGGAATTCCAATATTTAAAATAACACTTTTTAAATTTTCAAGCATACCTGCAGATTGTTCTAAAATTGCTTGATCCTGAGCCTCTCTTATTTTTGGATTTGCAAAATATAAAATTAATCCAATCATAACAAATGCAATGAGAGTATAAATAATAGTTTCTACCCAAACCTGCCCCTTTTTTTTCATAAACCAATAAACTGAAATTACTTTATAATTCTTTCTTTGAATATTAAAAATTTATGGAAGAACAATAGAACAATCACCAATACTTTCTATTTTATCAACAGCATCACATTGTTTAGAACCCACAAGAGGAGCAATTTCTACACTAATAGAAGAAGGCACACTTGACCAACTGTAATTATAAGTTAGACCAGTATTATTTCCTGGCATAACTACACCAGTAGAACCATTATAATAAGTCAATCCACTACTTGGAGTTTCATTTAAAATAATACTTCTAGTTGTTCCATCTCCAGAAAGTTTAATAATAATTGCATCTATTGCAACATCGCCCCTATTTATTGAAAAAAGAACATAACCACTTGTATCTACACAGGTATACGCAGAATTTAAACTAACTTTTTCTAGAACATCAACGCAGGATCCAGCATTGTCTAATTTTCCATCAACTAAATTTTTAACACCTGCCCAGACAATTATTCCAACAGCAAAAACAAGAGCAATCATAATAACTGTTCCAATAATTGAAGACAACCCTTTTTTATTCATATTTGGTTAAATTGTTTTTTATTTTTAAATGTTTACAAGTTGAGGTTTGTACCATATTTTTCATCACAAATATAAGTTGATTCACCTTTTTTAGAAGTTCCAATTAAAACTGGAATTATTTTTACACTTGTTTTTCCAGAAACCTTAGAACTAATATCTCCAGAAAATGCATCTCCAGGACTTAATCCTATTGAATCCCAACCAATATTTAATTGTTCAACTGAAAGAGTGCTATAAGTTCCATCTCCAGAAAATTTTAAATTTAAACTATAGAGTGGAACACTTCCAGTATTTGAGATAGATAATATTCCAGAATTATAGGATGCTTGGAATTTTACATCATTGCAAACAATCTTAATATTTTTATTTCCAAATTTAGTTATAGCTTCTTCTGTAAATCCCTTAAACCAAAAAAATATTAGGGTCGCAATAACAATTACAATTGCTATAAGTAATATTGTTGCAATTATTGGTGATACTGCTTTTTTATTGTTTATTATCATAATCATTGGGACCCATAAATAAATATAAATTGACAGGAACTATCATTAATTTCTTCCCTTACTTTTGAATTTCCACAACTTACAAAGTTTAATTGATTATTTAACTTTTGGTATCTTCCAGGAATTACCTCAATTAAATATAATTGTCCAAGATTTACAGGATCTCCAAGATTAAATGAACTTTGAATTTCATCTCCAGGAGAAATACCATTTGCAGAACTTGAACCATAAATGACTGCCCCCCCTGCAGCAATTCCACCAGAATTTAGATATTCAGAAATATCTCTTGTAGCTAAATCCTGTCCTGAAATATTTGAAACATGAACAAAATAACCTGCAACATCAAATTTCCCATTGTTTTTTAATGTAAAATTCAACCAGGTATTATCACATGAATATGATTTAATATACAACGAAGTGTCATCTGGACATCCAGGTATATCTGAAGGAATATAGGTTTTCAATGTTTGATAGACTATAGTTCCCATAACGACTGCAATACTAATTAATAAAACATATCCAATCATTATACTTACTCCTTTTTTATTCATTTTTCTATTTTTCATATATTTCCCACAAAGACATATTCATTTTCATTAGTTTTAGAGTTTATTAGGTAATAAAAGTTTTCCCCTTCATTTAAACTTATCAAATGTTCTACTCCACCAATATTTAATGTAATTGGGTCTACAGAAGAAAAAGTTTCAGAAGTATAAATTCCTTCTGGAATATTCATTTCCTGACCATTTACCAATATCTTTTCATTTGTTTTTCTATTATAGGCTGAAATAATTGTTGTGGAAGAAGTTCCAAATATAAAATATAAACTTTCAACATTTGAATATAAAGAATAATTTTCTGCAAACTCATTCAATTTACCAAGGATTTCTTCTTCAGACAGCCCATTATAGGAAGTATATTCCAGAACATTCTGGGATTCAATTTGAAGTTCTTCTGAGGCAAAATTAAAATCATCAATATCTGGTTTTTTTATTGAATTAGACAAAGAAGCAAAACCAAGAACAATGCCAACAAGGATAATTGCAGCTATTAAATAAAATTGCCCCCTTTTGTTCACCATAAATCTCCATGTAAAATAAACTTTATTAATCTTTAGAAATATTTTATGTAGGCCCAAAGGTTTGCTCAGGAATCATCAAAAAGCTACCTTTATTCTTTCTCAGTTCTGCGACCCATCAAGCATCTGAACATTTGTTTAGGGCTGCTCCGATCAAGGTCTGACCCGATTTGCAAATGCAAGATCAAGATGGACAAAACCTCAACGTTAGAGTAAAGACTTTTTAACTTTCCCATCACTTACCTTCTTGCAGTTTGCCTAAAGCCCATTTGCAAACAGCGGAGGGCTAACCCGCCAACCTGGCCTACATAAATAGGCATTTTCTTCTATATTTAAGTTTTGTGTATTAGTAATTCTGCCATAGAACCAGGTCGCCTTTGTCATCCCTAAGAAATAAAGTATCGCCTGTTCTTGTCCATATATAATTCCTGTTCCAATAGAGAATATTTTCAGAATTAGAGTAATTTCCAACTAAAATTTCAATTCTTTTATTAGCTTTTAATTTATAATTTTCAAAAATAAATTTTTTTCTACCTTCATCTTTTATTGTCCAATTGGAAAGATCACATTCAAATGGGCAAATATTTTGAATTTCAACCAACTGCTTTTCATGTTCGAACTTACTCAGTTTTATACATGCTTTTCCACAAAAATTGTCTGTAACTTTGCAGAGATTCTCATTGGTTATTAGACATTTATTCCAAGCTTCAAAAAAAGCAGAGTAATAGCCATCCTTACCAGAAGGAAAATAAGGATTTGCAAAACCTTTAGAAATCATCTCTAAATTTAAGTTCTTGTTTCCAATAAAAGCATATGCAAGTGTCCTACCATATAGGTCTGTTCTTTCTTTTCCAAATTTTAACTGAGCTGTTTTATTAAGAACCATTAATTCCATGAATTGTTTTGCCTCTAGAGAATATTTTTCACCTTTTTCAGGAGTATTTATTCCAAGAAGTCTTATTGAACTTTTATTAGAAACAATTGTATCACCATCAATAACTCTTTCGATAAAAATTTCTTTGTCTTGTGAAAGAAATTTATTTAATTCAAAATCTAAATAAGAATAATTTGCAGAAAATAATAGAATAAATAATAATATTAATAGAATGAGATTTTTCTTTTTTTCATTCATAAAATACAATGAATAATCTTACTTAAATAATTTTAGAAAAGTGTAGGAAGAAAGGACACCAAAGCATCCTAATGTAACCGAAGTCACACCTTCCTACAAAATTCTTATAATTTTAGACTACTTAAAGCTACCTATTTGGATAAATTAGGCTAAAAAGCTACAAGAAAGAAATCTAGTTTTTGCTGGCTTTTTTTGAAAAATCTATGTGGGTGACAGGGTTCGAACCTGCGTAAGCACTAAGCTACAGGATCTTAAGTCCTGCCCGTTTGACCACTCCGGCACACCCACAAATATTAAGTGTTGGACTGAACCAGCTTGTCTGAAACTATCTGGCACACCCACATAAACATAAATCCTACATAATTCTTGTTTAAAAAAGTTGCTTATTAAAAATAAGGAAAGCCTCAGGAGGGAATCTAACCCACGACCCCTTGCTTACGAAGCAAGTGCTCTAACTCTGAGCTACTGAGGCATTGTTTGTCCTTCTCAAAGGAAGGGTTATTGTAAGGGAAACCTTTGGTGTCCCTCATGAGGCATTTGTTTGTCCTTCTCAAAGGAAGGGTTATTGTAAGGGAAACCTTTGGTGTCCCTCATGAGGCATTTGTTTGTCCTTCTCAAAGGAAGGGTTATTGTAAGGGAAACCTTTGGTGTCCCTCATGAGGCATTTGTTTGTCCTTCTCAAAGGAAGGGTTATTGTAAGGGAAACCTTTGGTGTCCCACATAATAATAGTTTAGTTTAATATAAATTTTTCTTTTTAATTTTAAAGAACAGGTTAGTAAAAATCATGGTCTATTCTTGAATAAGCAAAAATTTATTAATGTTTTTTGACAACTTAATCTATGAAAGAGGATATAATAAGTTTACTTAACCCAATTCTCAAAGCTAAAGATATTAAAATCTCTAAACAACAAATAGACAAGATGTTGGAAATTCCTCCATCAGTAGATATGGGAGATTATGCTTTTCCATGTTTTTCTTTTTCAGATAAATTAAAAATGTCCCCCCATGAAATTGCTTTAGAAATAAGACAGGAAATTGGAAATCATGATTCAGAAATTTTTGATGATATTCAAGTCAAAGGACCCTATGTAAACTTTTTTTCAAATAAATCTAAAGAAGTACAGGAATTTGTTTATGAAGTTCTAAAAACAAGAAATAAATTCGGAAAATCCAATTTTGGAAAAAGAAAAACAATTGTTCTGGAATTTTCTTCTCCAAATATTGCAAAGAAATTTGGTATAGGCCATTTGCGTTCAACAATAATCGGAAATTCTCTGGCAAATATTTGTGAATTTCAAGGATTTACAACAAAGAGAATAAATTACATTGGAGACTGGGGAGCTCAATTTGGACAGCTCATATTTGGATTTAAAAAATTTGGAAAAGAATCAGAATTAAAAAAAGATCCAATTAACTATCTACAAAAAATATATGTTAAAGTTAATAAAAATAAAGCCTATCAAATTCCCTCAAAAAAAGAATTTCAAAAACTAGAACAAGGTGACAGAGAAAACTTAGCTCTGTGGAGAAGGTTCAGAGAAATAAGCCTGGAAGAATTTAAAGAAACCTACAAAGATTTGGGAGTTAATTTTGATGAAATTGTTGGAGAATCAGATGCAAATAAAAATGTTGAGAAAATAATAAAAGAACTAAAAGATAAAAAATTAGCAAAAAGAAATCAAGGAGCATTAATAGTTAACCTAAAGAAATATGACCTTGGTGTTGCAATAATTCAAAAAACAGATGGAACCAGCACCTACTGCATAAGGGACATTGCAGAATTAATAAGAAGATATAAAAAATATAATTTTAAACAAATTATTTATGAAGTTGGACAGGAACAACGTTTACATTTCAAACAAGTCTTCAAAATATTAGAATTGATGGGCTATGAATGGGCAGTAAATTGCAAACATGTTGACCATGGATTATATCTTGGAAAGGATGGAAAAAAATTATCCACAAGAAAAGGAAAAACAGTAGATATTTTTGACATAAAAAACATGTTGATTTCTTCTTCTAAAAATGAAATAAAAAAAAGATTTCCAGAATTAAAAGCTGAAGAAATTAATCAAAGAGCAGAAAAAGTTGCAATCACTTCTTTAATCTATGGAGATTTGAAAAACAATAGATCAAAAGATATGATCTTTGATACAGATAGTTTTGTATCTATGAATGGAAATACTGGTTCATATATTATGTATTCATATGCAAGAGCTTCCAGCATGGTTGATAAATCAAAAACAAAAGAAAAATTTAAGTTTCCAAAAGAAATGGAATTTAAAGAATTGCAATTATTCAAAAAGATGAATGAATTTCCAGATATTGCAACCAAAGCCTATCAAGATTTAAATCCCTCCTTGATTGCAACCTATCTCTACCAGCTGTCTAAGATATTCAATGAATTTTATAATTCCCACCCTGTCATAGGGGATAAAAAAGAAGCATTTAGAATAACTCTTGTGGAAGCATTTAGGCAAGTAATGAGAAACGCATCCAATCTACTTGAATTAAATCTTTTAGAAAAAATGTAAATTTTATATAGTCATTTTATTTATTATTAAAGATGAAGATTAAAAAAGAGGAAGTAAAAACTAAAAAGTTAAATGAATCTGATTTAGCTTCAAGAATTAAAGAGCTACATTCTCTTGGAGAATTGTTGAGAGTTCGACAGGAAGAAAAACAATCCATCCTAGATGAATATAACAGTGAAAGCAAAAGATTTTTTTTAGGAAAGCTTTCTGAAAAAACAGTTAAATCTTCAATAAAAAAAACAAAGGAAGAAATAAAACGACTTGACTTAGAATTGAAAGATATTATAAATCAATCTTCTAAAAAAACAGATGAAATAAATAAATTAATTCTATCCCAGAAACCAGAAAAATTTAAAATTAATTTCTCAGGTGCCTATCATAGTTCTAAAAAAAGGTGAAAGGAGGTAAAAAATAAATGGCAAAAGCGAAAATGATGAATGAATCTGAATTTGCTAAGTTAATCAAAGAATTTAATGCAGTTGGTGAATTAATTCGTGCTAGACAGGAAGAAAAACAATCTGTAATAAATGCCTTTGAAGTTGAAAGGGGAAGATATAAGGCAGGGAAAATATCTAGAAAAACTCTTGATTCTTCAATAAAAAAGACAAACAATGAATTTATAAGGCTTGACAAGGAAATAAGAAAAGGAATTGCAAGAGTTAATTTCCTTGGAACAGGGGCTAAGCAATTGGCTTCAAAACAAGCACCAATAGTTTTCAGAGCAAGTTCAGCTGGAGTGACTATTCTAACAAAAAAGAAAAAATCTGTAAAAAAGAAAGCTGTTAGAAAAAAGATAGTTAAAAGAAAAGTAGTCAAGAAAAAGAAGTAAGCTCTATTTTATTTTTATTTTTTTATAATTTTTAATTCTGTTTTTAATAAGAACAATTTTTCTTATTTCGTATTTTCTAGTGATTTTTTTATAATTGTTTCAATCCTCTTCTGTTTTGTCTCAGGTAGCTTTGCTTTCAATAACCATCTATAATATGTTTTTTTAATTGATGGAGAAAATTTGTTAAAATTAGATCTTGCTTTTTTACTTTTTTCCAAAGCTATTTTTAA
>Ga0210057_1008490_pt1 | contig 12152 bp, 14 predicted proteins | sample CryGeyCG2114_010_2_FD_183968 | JGI IMG/M metagenome (GOLD analysis project Ga0210057, IMG submission 183968) | Groundwater microbial communities from aquifer - Crystal Geyser CG10_big_fil_rev_8/21/14_0.10 (SPAdes) (version 2) | ecosystem: Environmental > Aquatic > Deep subsurface > Groundwater ...
AGTAATTTTATTTTTCGCAGTCTATACAATTATTTGGATTGTAGTATTTGGTCTTAAAATTCCTTTTCTTTCTTAACTCTAACTCTTTTAATTGTTTCATCAAGTTCTAAAAGTTCTGTCTTTTTCTCGTTCCTCTTCTTTAGCTCAATCTTCTTGCCAGTCTTATCGCTTATTACTAATCGATTCGGAATCCCAATAAGATCTGCGTCGGCGAATTTTCCGCCTGCTGAAACCTCTTCCCTATCATCATATAAAACTTCAATACCATTTTTTTCCAATTCCTTATAAATCTTATCCGCTTCCTTTTTGGCATCTCCCAAAACTATCAAATGAACATCATATGGAGCAACTGTATCCGGCCAGACAATCCCCCTTTCATCATGATAAACTTCGATAATTACCCCCATTACTCTTGAAATCCCAATGCCATAACATCCCATTTGAACATACTTTTCTTTACCGCTTTTATCTTTATAAGTAAGACTAAAGGGCTTAGAGAATTTATCTTTCAGGGGGAAAATATTACCAACCTCGGTAACTTTTACTCTTTTCAAAGGACCATGTCCTAAATCACACTGCTTGTTTTCCAATTTTTCCGGATTCTCAATTATTTCAACATTTTCTGAGAAATCTCCCCCCGGACAATAAATAATCTCATCTTCCCCGCTTTCACAAATTACCTGATATTCATGGGAAAAATCAGAAAATGTTCCGCCGGCTGCTTTGGTTTCAATTGCAGAAAGTCCTAATCTTTTGAAAGTATTTATATAAACTTTTTTCATTTTTTCATAATACTGCATCAAATCTTTTTCATCCAAATGAAAAGAATATAAATCTTTCATCAAGAACTCTCTACCTCGCAAAAGTCCTGCTTTGGCCCTTGCCTCATCTCTGAATTTATTTTGAATTTGGTAAACATAAATAGGTAAATCTCTATAGGAACTGATAAATTCTGAAACTAATGGCACCAAAACTTCTTCATGGGTCGGGCCCAAAGCATATTCTTTTTCAAACTTACTGGTCAATTTAAAAAGCGCATCAAAACTTTCCCACCGATGAGTCTTGTCCCAATTTTCTTTATTTTGGAGAGCTGAAAGCGACAATTCCTGCCCGCCGGCTTTATTCATTTCTTCTCTGACAATTTGAGCAATTTTTTCAAGAACCATAAGTCCAAGCGGAAGAAAATTATAGACTCCAGCAACTTCCTTTCGGATAAATCCGGCACGTATTAAAAGTTTGGCATTAATTGATATTTCATCTTTTGAGATTTCTTTTATGGTTTTACCAAAAAGCTTAGAATATAACATAACTTGTCCTGAGTTAATCGAAGGATAAAACGAGTATAGCATATTTAAAAAGTTTGTTATATAATTTAAAGCTGTATGCCGATTAACAAAGAGGTAAGCGCGCAATTTATCTTTCCTCAAAATGATGAAAGATTAATTGGAATACAAATTGAAAACAGAGAGTTAGGTTTGTCCGATTTGACAGAAATTGCGTTTTTTGCTTTGGATTTTGGCTATAAATTGATCATTACTGATAAAAGGGGAACTTTTTATATTTACTCTTCGGGCGCACTTAGAAATCACCTAAACAATCAAAATCACCACGACTGGAGAAGAAAAGTAATTGAGGAGATGAGGAACGGAAGCGTTATAACCCTAGCTGATCCCTTATGACAGCCACTGTCATAAAACCTACATTTTGATAAATTATCCAATAGCATATTTGTTTTTTTTGTTATATAATTTCAATTTACCATATATAATAAATGCCAAACCCAAAAGAATTACATCTTCAAATAGGTAAAACTAAAGACGGCAGAAAAGAGTTAACCATAGACCCTCTGGGATTTTCAGAGAAACCTTTACGTGCATTATTAATACATGAAATTAATTCAGATAAACCAAGAGATTTTTTGCTACAGCCAAGATTTGGTGAGCCTATAGGCTTTCTTATTCCTTCTGGACAAATTCAGCAAGTAAAATCACTATCAGCTGCTGATCAAAAAAAATTTATAAATACTACAGTTGCGGCAATAATCGATTGTGAATGGATAGCGATGCAAGAACCTAAAATAGATGAGAGATAATAATCCTGAATTTATATTTCTCAGACTATTAAATCTCCAATTTGCACTTCTTCTGAGGGTTCAAGAAGAATGGCCTTGTCGTTGCTGTTTACTGCCACAAGCATTCCCTGACTTTCAACTCCTTTAAATTTCCGGGGTTCTAGATTTATAATAAAAGGCAATTTTTTTCCGACTAAATCCTCAGGCTTATACCATTTCGCAATTCCTGAAACAACCTGCCTGCCGACAGGCAGGTTTGTCTTTGGATCTTTTTCTCCGAAATCAACCTCTAGTTTTAATAGATTATCTGCATTCTCCACTTTCTCAACAGATAAAATCTCCCCAATCTTTATATCCAGTTTCTTAAAATCTTCAAATGTAACATTCATAATTTTATGTTAGAATATCATAGTGGAAAATATTTATAAAGAGGCATTAAAAGTCCATAAAAAGTATAAAGGCAAAATAAAAATCACACCTGTCTCCCCTATCAAAAACAAGCATGATCTCTCACTGCTTTACACACCCGGCGTTGCCGAGGCAAGCAGACAGATAGTCAAAGATAAAAAATTATCATTCGATCTGACATGGAGAGGACGAGTTGTTGCAGTAATTTCTGATGGATCTGCAGTTCTTGGACTTGGAAATATTGGTCCTGAGGCCGCTTTACCGGTTATGGAAGGAAAAGCGCTGATTTTTAAACAATTCACAGATGTTGATGCTGTCCCTATAGTTATAAACACTCAAGATGTTTCCGAGATAATTCAGTTTGTCAAAAATATTGCACCCTCATTTGCAGGAATAAATTTAGAAGATATAGCCGCCCCTGCATGTTTTCAGATAGAAGAGGCTCTTCAGGATATCGGCATACCTGTGTTTCACGATGATCAGCATGGAACTGCAATTGTAGTTGCGGCGGCACTTAAAAATGCTGCAAAAGTTGTGGACAAGTCTTATAGCTCGCTCAATGTTGTTGTAGTTGGTGCTGGCGCAGCGGGTCTTGCCACAACCAGAATGCTTCTAGGGCTTAACTGCTCAGCCGATACTTGCGAGATTATTCCCGAACACTCGAGAGTAAAAGATGTAATTGTCGTTGACAGGAACGGTGCATTATTTTCAGGACGCGAAAATCAAAATATCTATAAACAGGCAGTTTCCGGAATTTCAAATAAGCAAAAAATGAGTGGGTCATTATCAGATGTCATAAAAGGGGCTGACGCTGTCATCGGTGTCTCAGGACCAAACCTTATTACCCGCGACATGATAAAAAGTATGGCAAAGGGCGCAATTGTTTTTGCTATGGCAAACCCCATTCCTGAAATTATGCCAAGTGAAGCCCTTAAGGCCGGTGCAGCAATTGTCGCAAGCGGAAGAAGCGATTTTCCAAATCAGATTAATAATGCACTTGTTTTTCCGGGTATTTTTTTAGGTGTGATAAAAGGAAGACTTGCAAAAATAACCCAGGAAATGAAAGACAAAACATCCAATATGCTTGCTTCTTTAGTAACTAATCCTTCTCCAACAAATATTATTCCTGATATGTTTTATCCAAAACTCGCAGAACATATTGCTCAAGCGATACTTCAGAATAATAATAAATAGTATGGACAACTCAAATATTTACCAAAAAGCAAAACAGGATTTATTAGAAATCGGTAAAAAATATAATCTTCCTCAGGATAAACTGGAAGAATTTCTAACACCTGATCGAATAGTTGAAGTCAAAATTCCTTTAAATCTGGGATCTGAAATTGTCGTCTTCAAAGGATACAAAATTCAGCATAATAATAAACTTGGACCCTATAAAGGCGGCTTAAGATTTCATCCCCTGGTTAATAAAGATGAGACAATGGCTCTTTCTTTGTGGATGAGCTTAAAGGCAGCAGTTGTAGGACTTCCATTTGGAGGTGGAAAAGGCGGAGTTGCTGTAGATCCCAAAGTTCTGACAGAAGAACAACTGGAAAAATTATCAAGAGAATATGTAAGAAAAGTTTTTGATATTTTGGGCCCTGAAAAAGACATCCCTGCTCCGGATTTAAATACAAATCCCAAAATAATAGACTGGATGGTAGATGAGTACATAAAATTAAGTCAAAAGTTAAAAGTCAAAATTCAAAAGTCTAAATTATATGCGGCATTTACGGGTAAAAAAACTCACGGCTTGTCCGGAAGAGTTGAGGCTACAGGATATGGAGGCGTTGTAATTCTGGAAGAACTTGTCAAAAAATTAAATTTGAATCCGAAAGAACAAGAAATTGCAGTTATGGGATTTGGAAATGTCGGGTATCATTTTGCCGATTTTGCCAGTAAAGTCGATTTTAAGATAGTTGCAGTCTCCGATTCAAGAGGAGGAATTGTTAAAAACAATAATGATAAATTTATTCCGCTTGATATTCCTCTTGTTGATCAGTGTAAACAGGAAAAAGGAAGTCTTGCAGGATGTTATTGCGCAGGGGGCGTTTGCGATACAAGGGGCGGACAGTTGATTACCAATGAGGAATTACTTGAACTTCCGGTTGATATTCTTATACCATCTGCTTTGGAAAATGTCATAAATGAAAACAATATGCAGAACATTAAGGCCAAAATCATAATTGAAATGGCCAATGGCCCTATTGCACCAAAGGCTTATCACTACTTAATCCAAAAAGGAGTAATTATAGTTCCTGATATTCTGGCAAATTCAGGGGGAATTATCGGTTCTTATCTTGAATGGGAACAAAATTTTAAAAACATGAAATTTACCAAAAATGAAGCGCTCAGTGAGATAAAAACCATAATGCAAAAAGCATTTGAAAATATCTGGAAGACATCAAAATCTCACAAAACAAATCTCGTCGAAGCCTCATATCTCCTTGCCCTTGAGAAACTAATTTCTAATGACTAATCTCTAATTGCTAATTGCTAATAGCTAGTGGCTAGTTGCTAGTTGCTAGTTGCTGCCTTATTATTTGGGGAGAATAGACTGACCGGAAATAAGCCGAATAATATCACTTAATGTAATAAAAGCGATAAGTGCTAAAAGAACTGCCATACCGATGGCATGAGCATAAGCTTCAAATTTTTGCGGAACTTTTCTGCCCGTCACACCCTCTACAAGGATGAAAAATAATCTTCCCCCATCAAGTGCGGGAATCGGCAGTATATTTAAAATTGCCAGATTTAAAGAAAGAAGTGATACAAGAGATAAAACAGCTTGGGGTCCATATTGAATAAATTGTCCTGTCAGTTGCGCAATACCCACAGGCCCAGCTACCCCTTTGGGAATTTGTGCATGAAGCAAAAGCTGAGAAACCACCATGCCAAGACCTACGACAATAGCCCATGATTGATTAAACGCTTCCAAAAGTCCGACAAATGGTGCCTGATAGAGAGGATATTTTTTAGTGATTATGTCTGATGATATAGAAATTCCCATTGGTCCTTCATTTAAAGGATAATTTTTTCTGGGAATCACAACGATATTTTTTGATTCCCCTGACTTTTCCTGAATTACAATTGACAGATTTTCTCCCAGATGACTTTTGGTAACTGTAACAAGTTGTTTTGGACTTGTTATTTTTATATTATTAATCGTCTTAATAATATCTCCACTTTTAAGTCCTGCTTTTTCTGCCGGAGAATTTTTGACAATTTGACCCACGATTACTTTGTCTCCCGGAGTCTGGACGCCGGCAATTCCGAAGAAGTAAGTGATAATAGCAGTTGCAAGAAGAAAATTCATCACAACCCCTGCCACAACTACTATTGCCCTTTGCCAGACCGGTCTTGCAAAAAAAGCTCTTTCTTTGTCTTTAGTAATTGGGATTTGGGATTTGGGATTTGGGATTTTTCCGCTACCTGCTTCATCTTCTCCATAAAGCTTTACAAACCCGCCGATGGGTAGTAAATTAATCGAATAAATTGTTTCCCCTTTTTTAATTCCAAAAACTCTGGGCGGTAAGCCAAAACCAAATTCTTCAACTTTAATCCCTAATTTTTTTGCCACAAAAAAATGCCCTGCTTCATGAATGAGGACTAAAACACTAAGAATTAATAAAAAAACTAAAACTGTTATTATCATAAGCCAAAAGGCAAAAACCAAAAACCAAAAATTGAAAGTTAAAGTAAAAAGTTAAAAGTTTTGAATTTTGAATTGCAATTTTGAGTTTTGCATTTTGAATTTTAAATTTGGAGGAGTTCTTCTTCCTTTTTCTTCCCCATCCCATCAATATCAAGTATCAACTCGTCCGTAAGTTTTTGGATTTCTTTTTCCAGACGCGAGATTTCATCCTCTGAAACTTCTTTTTGTTTTTTTATATCTGTCATCGCTTCATGTCTTATCTGACGTATCATTATTCTGCCGTTTTCAAGTTTCTGATGCATAAGATGAATCAATTCTTTTCGTCTTTCTTCAGAAAGTTGCGGAATAGAAATTCTTATTACCTGCCCATCATTAGAAGGATTAAGGCCAACATTTGCCTCAATGATTCCTTTTTGAATCTCTCCGATTATCGAAGCATCAAACGGTGTAATCACTAAAGTTTGTGAATCAGAAGTCGTAATTGTCGCAAGCTCCATTAATTTTAGTTTTTGAGTTCCGCCATAAACAGACAGAAATATATTTTCAATAAGAGAGGGGGTTGCGCGACCGGTTCTGACAGTTGCAAGATCTGATCTTAAAACATCCAGGACTTTTGCCATTTTTTGCTTCACTATGTCCAAATTCATACGAATTATTACTCCGAATCTTTACAAATATATTTTGAATTCAAAATTCTGTTAAATATCAGCTTATCAGTTCTAAAATTTGCCAATATTCCCAATTCTAAATTATTTGCCGTAAGATATGCCAGAATCTGCTTAAAATCTTTAGGCTTTAATTTATCAACCGTCTTAATTTCCAATACTACCTTATCTTCAACTAAAAAATCAAGAAAATATTTTCCTATCTTTTTATCATTATACTTTAAATCTACCGCTAATTCTTTCTTAAAACTTAACTTTTCCTGCTTTAGCCCTTCTTCAATCGCTCTTTGATAATACTTTTCCTGATACCTGTTGCCTAACTGGTTGTGAACGGAAAATAAAATGCCCATTATCTTATAGGAGAGTTCTTTTTGAACAATTTTGGGCATACTTTCTTCTATTCGGGTATATTTGGATTAATCATTCGGATCCAATTCGTATCTGGTGAATCTTTTCACCAGAATATTCTCGCCAAGTTTTCCTATGGTTTGTTTTATCAGTTCTTGAATTGTTAAAGAAGTATCACGAATATATTCCTGCTTGAGAAGTGTGTTCACATCTTTAGGTGACATTGCCGCAACCTGCATGGCGATTTCATGCGCAAGATTTTTAAACTCATCTGTTCTTGCCACAAAATCTGTCTCACAAAGTATCTCAACCATTGCTCCAACTTTTCCATTTTGATGAATATATGCTTCAACTAATCCTTGCGAAGTTTCACGATCTGATTTTTTTTCTGCTTTTTCTGCGCTTCTTTTTTTAATAAAGACAAGTGCTTTTTTGTAATCATTATCGGATTCCTCCAAGGCCAATCTGCAATCTGCAATTGAGGCCGCAGTTTCATCACGAAGTTTTTTGAGAAGTTTTATATCTGCTGATGCCATTTTTATTTATCCTCGGTCTTTTTTTTTGAAACAGTTTTACTTTTCTTTACGGTGGTTTTCTTACTAGTAATTTTTACCTTTGTCTTTTCTTTCTTAGTTTCCGTCTTTTTAGTCTTTTTAACATCTTCTTTTTTTACTTCAGCTGTCTCTTTTTTCTCGTTTACCTTTTTCTCTTGTTTTTTTACAATATTTTTTCCTTCAATCCATGCATCTATTATGTAATGAGTAATCAGTTTTATCGAACCGGTCGCATCATCATTTGCAGGAATCGGATAATCAACAACTTCAGGATTTGCATTGGTATCCACTATTGCAACCGTTTTCACATCTTCCTTCAGTGCTTCTCTTATTACAAGATCTTCCAAATGTGAATCTATAATATAAAGTACATCCGGCTTTTGTTTCATGTTGCAAATTCCACCGTACAATACTTCAAGTTTTTGTTTTTCCTTAATCCAAAGTCCTATTTCTTTCTTGGTATATTTGGCTTTTTCTTCTTCATCTTCAAGACGCTTTGATAAATCCTTGAGTTTTTCAAAGTTCTTTGAGATTTCAGAAAAATTGGTAAGAATTCCGCCGATCCAGCGATTTGTTACTGAAAAAAGTCCCGCCTGTTCTTCCCCGATTTGTTGAATTGCTCTTTTTATCTCTTCCTCCACAATACCACGGGCTTGTCTTTTAGTACCTACAACTACCAATACTTTATTTTTCGCTGCCTGATCACGGATGAAATCTCCTGCCTCTTCAAGACCAGATTTGGTCTTCACCAAATCTATAATATGGATACCATCACGGGCTTCAAATACATAATCCCGGGCTTTGGGGTTTCCTCTGGTGACTTGATGACCGAAATGACATCCGGCTTCAAGAAGTTCTTCAAGTGTAATTTCTTTCATATGCTCTTACTTGACTCGCCGTAGTTGTAAACGCAGGCGACTCTCCTCCACTCGTTTTGGTTTTACAACCAGAACATTTATTTCGAGTGTGTGTATTGCCTGTAATAATAACAAAAATTGAATAGAAAAACAATAATCAAAATTTCTTGACTTTTGATAGAAATTATCCCTACAATTAATGTAACTTCAGATGAAAAAAATAAAAAAGAAATTTCGTATTCGTAAAAACTCAAGAGGCGGAATCGAGACAATTGTTCTTGCCATTATAGTTATTGGCAGTATCTTTATGATTGGCGGTTTTAATTTTGCCAAAAAAAATAGAACTTCATCTGCTCCCGGATCTTCTTCATCCGGTTATCTTTGCTGTGATTCGGGAGATGGAGACTTATGCAAAGTAAGTGATACTGTAAGATTTACGTGGAAAGGAGCTGAATATGCTCTGCTTAAAAGCGATATTGCGCTATCGGAAGGATCCGGTCATCTTGCTTCGGCTCCTGCCCCAAATGATCAAACACCAACCGGAGAAAAAATATTTCTAAATACAACGTCTGAAACATATCCTGATGGATATCCTGGTCATGAAACTACTTGCCCTGCGGGAAACGATTTTGTTTTTGGTCCATCTGGATGTGTTGGAATTCCCAATGATGAAATAATCTATGTATGTAAAAGCGGCTGTTCAGACTCTTCGGGAACGGGAAAATTTGATGCTTATTTTAGAACAGCAGACGGAGCAATTCCGGATGTAATCAAAAACTGTACCAAACCGTCATCAGGAAGCGGAGGAGGAGACGGAGGACAAGAAATTATAATTTCTCCCGGAGATTCAAAGAAAAATTTACAGTTTAGAACTTTCAAAATTGTTGAAAAACCGCCCGCAGCTGCTGCCAGTTGGCTCTCTCCTTATTGTAAACCCGCCATCTATCTTTATCCTGAAAAAGAAACAGATGTGCACGTTGGTATTGCACCAAAAGGAAAATTAACTTATACAATACCTTCTTATCCTTCATCCGGATGGGATGTATTAGCCAAACCAAATGGAGATATTGTCTACAATAATAATGGCTATGATTATCTTTATTATGAAGCGGAAATTCCTGATTCGGAAATTACCAAACCTACGGAAGGATTTGTGGTAGAAAAAGAGAAGATTAAGTCTTTGCTTGATACTATACTTCCGAAGTTATCCTTAAACAAGAAAGAAGCAGATCAGTTTACCAAGTATTGGCTTTCTGTTCTTCCTGATTCTCCTTTCTACTTTGTAGGTATTGTTTCGACATCAAGCTTAGATTCAATTGCACCTCTTTCAATTTTACCCAAACCTGATACTATTATCAGAGTTACTCTTTATTTTGAAGCTTTGGATAATAAAATATCTCTTCCCCAACCTCAAATTGTCCCTATCAAAAGACAGGGATTTACCGTAGTTGAATGGGGAGGAATCTTCAAAAGAGATAAAAACCACAATTTTTCTTGTTTACAGTAGAAAAAGTTTTGTTGACAAAAGAAGAAAATTGATGCTACGATTCATTTGTGGTCAAAATAAAACGGAAAGGTAAAAAAATCTTATCCGGAAAAAGCTCAACGGGAATTCTTCTTATTCTTCTTACCGTAGGACTTGCTCTTCTTTTTTCAGGAATTTTGTCCAATAAAAAATTCTCAAGAGGTCCGATCACCGGAAGCGTATCAGCCTATTGTTGCGATACGGGAAGTGGAGACAATTGCAAGCCTCAAACCGGTCCGGGTCAAAAACTTACTTTCCAAGGAGCTGAATACGGACTTCTCCGAACAAAGACTGCTCTGGTTGAAGGAAATCTTCATCTCAGAGATACGGGAGAAACATTTGACGGAAAACCGATCATAGAAAATTCCTCCGATACTCATATTATACCCGCTCCTTATGATACGCCGAATTGCAGGACAGAACCAAAAGATAAATATCTTAAAAGCATTCCTCCTCCTCCAATTGTAGTTGGCTCGCCGGAGTCTATACCCTACTGTACATCAATTCCCGATGATGAGATTATTTTTGTCTGCAAGAAAAACTGCCATCCCGCAACTTGCCCACCTGGTTGGTCTAATGTTACCTGCTATGGAGATGCAAATTCCGAATATGATGCTTACTTTCGCTTATCAGACGTTACTTCCCCGGGAATTCCGGATTTTGTCAAAAACTGCGATATGTCAAATATACCTACCGGCACTTCTTCTAATGGAAGTCAAATTATCATAACACCCACAGGACAAACCGGGGCAAAGAAAAATTTACAGCTTGAAACTTTTGGAATAAAACTTGAGACACCACTCGTCCCTTGGCTTTCACCCTTTTGTAAACCCGCCATCTATCTTTATCCTGAAAAAGAAACAGATGTGCACGTTGGTATTGCACCAAAAGGAAAATTAACTTATACAATACCTTCTTATCCTTCATCCGGATGGGATGTATTAGCCAAACCAAATGGAGATATTGTCTACAATAATAATGGCTATGATTATCTTTATTATGAAGCGGAAATTCCTGATTCGGAAATTACCAAACCTACGGAAGGATTTGTGGTAGAAAAAGAGAAGATTAAGTCTTTGCTTGATACTATACTTCCGAAGTTATCCTTAAACAAGAAAGAAGCAGATCAGTTTACCAAGTATTGGCTTTCTGTTCTTCCTGATTCTCCTTTCTACTTTGTAGGTATTGTTTCGACATCAAGCTTAGATTCAATTGCACCTCTTTCAATTTTACCCAAACCTGATACTATTATCAGAGTTACTCTTTATTTTGAAGCTTTGGATAATAAAATATCTCTTCCCCAACCTCAAATTGTCCCTATCAAAAGACAGGGATTTACCGTAGTTGAATGGGGAGGAATCTTCAAAAGAGATAAAAACCACAATTTTTCTTGTTTACAGTGAGGTTCTGGTAAGGTCAACGATCGTCACTTCGCACCCATTATTTCCATTTGCTCTTTCACGATCGTCTGGTATTTTTTCCGCATAAAGAGCCTCTCCGGAAAAATAAGTTTCATCCTGCATAGACTCTTGAACTATATTTGGCTGAATTTGCCGCGCCAGTTGCTCTTGGATCCTTTGTCTTCTTCTTTCTGCTCTTTCTATTTTACTTTTTGGCTTGCCTAAAACCCGACGTTCTCCCTCCAAAATTTTTCTCATCATACTCTGATTCAATGAATGACTAATGAATGGACTTCCACTCGCCATTATTACTCTCCTTGTTGATTTTGTTTCAGCTACCATATGTTTCTATTTAATTTCAAATTATTAATATTAATCTATTATTCTATAATATTTCAATTCTATTAACTTGTCGATGATTAAATTTTCGATTGACTCCGATTATATCGGAGTGAGTAGGCTGAGATACATCGGTAACACTTCTAAGGTAGAATAACTATCCTAAGGAGGTGAATAAAACCGATGTATAAACAGAAATGGAGAAACTATTTCTTTGAGGCAAAGCCAATAGATATTCCGGATAAATGGATTCTTCTAAGAAGCCTTGGTAAAGATACTCTTTCTAAGATTGCCCAGGAGAAACTTGGATGGATTATCTTCTACCAGAAT
>Ga0210057_1008491_pt1 | contig 12150 bp, 13 predicted proteins | sample CryGeyCG2114_010_2_FD_183968 | JGI IMG/M metagenome (GOLD analysis project Ga0210057, IMG submission 183968) | Groundwater microbial communities from aquifer - Crystal Geyser CG10_big_fil_rev_8/21/14_0.10 (SPAdes) (version 2) | ecosystem: Environmental > Aquatic > Deep subsurface > Groundwater ...
ACGGCAAAAAAAGCGTTGGACTTTTTAGAAATTGATAATATGGGTCTGGAACCGGCCGACCGCAGGATTTTAGAAACTATAATCAAGAAATTTAACGGCGGACCCGTGGGAATCCAAACTTTAGCGGCCGCCGCCCAAGAGGAAGAAGACGCTGTTTTGGATATTTACGAGCCCTATCTAATGCAGTTGGGTTTCATTGAAAGAAGCCCGAGAGGAAGGATGGCCACTAAACTCGCCTACCAGCATTTAAAAATAAACATCTCTAGTTCTCAAAAGTCGTTAATTTAATGCCGACAAAAACAAAAAGCTCTAAAAAAAGAAGTTTTTCTTTTTTAATTATGGGTCTTTTTTTGTTTTTACAAATACCCTTTTTAGTAAAAGCGGCTGATTCCTTAAATATGGTAATTAATGAAATCGCCTGGATGGGAACACAAGAATTCACCAATAACGAATGGATTGTATCCACAATACAACCAATAGTTTTAGCTTATTTGTAACTACCCACCTCCCTCCAAGGAATGATGTAAGAAAAAACACTTACGCTGAAGTAAATTGACGCCGAGAATCATTCTCGGTTTTATTTGTGATTTCTAATATACAATTTTATAATCTTATTTTTAATTTTACTTGTATTGCCATGGCTCAAAAGACCAAAATAAGAAGCTAATGTTTTTGGGTTATAAGTATCACTTATTTTCTTCAAAATTCTGTTCTTTGTTGTATTTCTTAAAATTCTATGATCTGAAAAATTAGCCCACCCAAGGAAATCAACGCCGGAAGAAAATGTTTTAATAAAAATTTTATTAGGATGAATTTCAAGTTTTAATTCATTTTGTAAAAAACCTTGTATAATTGGAATCATATCCTCTAAATAACTACTATTTTCTGACAGAATAACAAAGTCGTCCGCATATCTGATATAATATTTTATCTTTAATTTGTGTTTTATAAACTGATCAAATTCGTTCATATATACATTAGCAAAAAGCTGAGAAGTTAAGTTGCCTAATGGTAAGCCAATTTTTTGTTCTGTGGAATAAAAACCAAAAATTATTTCTTTTAAAATATTTACAATGTCTTTATTTAGTATGTGTTGCTCTAAAATATTTATTAAAATATTTTGGTCAATACTATCAAAAAACTTTTTAATGTCGCATTTTAAAATCCAACAAGTTTTTGTATTGTTTTTTGAAATGATATGTGTAAATTTTCTAAATCTATTTATTGCTTTATGCGTTCCTTTACTGTTCCTGCAGGAAAAAGAATCGGAAATAAATATTTTATCAAAAAAAGGATATAATATACGATAAACAGCGTGATGCAACAGCCGGTCGCGGACGCTGGCCTTATGGATTATTCTTGGTTTTGGGTCGCTTATTTTGAAACATTGATAACCGCCATGTTGGTATGTGTGATTTTCTAAGTCTCTGCACAATGATAAAATATTATCCATCAAATAAAATGAAAAGAGCTGAACATCTTTTTTATTCTTCTTTCCCTTGATAAATTCCTGCCAGGCTAAAAGCAGATTATCAATACTAATTATATTTTCAAAATTATGGCTCAATTGAATTTTCATAGTCAAAATAATTATTCCTCTAAGCCCCCCCCCTGGCCATTTTAGCTTAAGTATAATTCAAAAGCTAACTCAGGTTTACAAATTGTGGCACGAATATCTGCCTAACTTTGCAAAGGATTCAAGATATACTCTTGGTTCAAAAGTTGATTCTTTATTTTTAGGAGTAATTGAAGAAATAATAAAAGCAAGTAGTTCAGACAAAACAGAAAAACTAATTTTTCTTAAAATTGCTTCTGTTAAGTTAGATTTACTCAAATTTTTCTTGCAAATTTCATGGGAAATAAAATCATTGGGTAATAAAAAATACATCTTACTTTCTGAAAAAATAAATGAAATAGGAAAAATGCTGGGAGGATGGATTAAATCATTAAAGTAAAAACCACCCAAAAGGGTGGAAAAAACGAAGAGAGTTGCGACGGGAGAACACGAAGCGATTGTCGGAATTCCAGACGTTGTCAGGCTTGTCATAGTAGCTGTTAAGCCACAGGTCGGAATCATTCCGCTTCACGTTGAACAGCTTGAGGTTGCCATCCGAGTCGGTAATGCATAAAGCGTCACCCATGCCACTGCCCTTCGAAGTTATAAAACGATCTCGGGGCTGTATCTAATTCGGTATCTAAAATACTCTAACGCTTTATACCAAGTAATCTTCATTTTTCAAAAATCAGGAATGACTCTCCCAGAAGCCGTAACCGCTGGAAATCTGCATTATCCTGAAATATAGAATTCGGCCGTCTGAAGCCTTGACCGCAGACATATTAGCCTACTATCCGATTTTAATTTTATCATATTGAAAGAAAAAAAGAACCCCCCTTTGCATTTTTTAGGTGCTCGGAGGGGTTTTGTCGCCAAGGGTTCAAGAAACCAAGGTCTAATGAAGAACCAAGTTTCCAAGTCCCCAAGGAACTTGAAGATTACTTGCGACGGGAGAACACGAAGCGATCGTCGGAATACCAGACGTTGCCAGGCCTGCCATAGCAGCTGTCAAGCCACAGGTCGGAATCACTCCGCTCCACGTGGAACAGCCTGAGGCCGCCAACCGAGCCGGCAATCGGCTCCATGGCAACGATAAGCCATTCGCCGTTGGGCTGATCCTTGTACTGCAGACGCAGTTGAGGACCAACCTCAGCGGGGCAGAGATCCAGACCGAGCTCCTTGGCTCGGGCGTAGATCTGTTCACGAGTGGCTCCGTTCTTGAAGCCGAGCTCAGCGACGCTGGCGACGACCAGATCCAGTTCAATCTCCTCGGCGGCCGCCGTGAAAGTGGGCTTGCCGAGAATGTCGTTGGCGTAGTCGCCGATGCTGAATCCGTTGTCCTTGAGGAACTTACGGAAGTCGTCGGCGGTCTTGAGACCGTTCGTGCCGAGCCTGATGGTCTTCCAAGTCGACCAATTACGGTCAACGGGTTTGACCACCAACTCGCCCGACAAGAAACGACGAACACCGTCATCGCCACCCAGTTTGTTAAACACCGCCTCAACCTGTCCGAGAGTCCAATCATTGTACTTCATGATACACTTCCTTTCTCCAGCTTATAGCCGGAAGAATTACCTCTGCCCGAGGTTAAAGGGCTTGACTAAAGTAGTCATAGCCAAAAAACAACAAATTATTATTGGCTTTTGGCTATGACCACCAAACGCAAGTAAAAATATGGGTATAAAAGAACTAATTTACTATGTTTATATTATATCATATTGACAAATCTATGTCAAGCTCGCTTATATTTTAAACAATACCGAAATCATTGTTTTTATTGTATAATTAATGAGTGAAAAAGTTTTTACTTTTAGTTTTTGCTTTTTTAATCTTTCCGTTTTTTGTTTCGGCGGCGGACAAAGTGGAAATCAATACGGCATCACTGGAACAATTGGATAGCATAATAGGAATAGGGCCGGTGTTGGCGCAAAGAATAATAGATGCAAGGCCGTTTTTATTAGTTGATGATTTGATAAGAGTAAGCGGAATTGGAGAAAAAACTTTACAAAAAATCAAAGACCAGGGGTTAGCATATGTTGATGGCCAAGGTGCACAATCTATATTCCAAACACCCCCTGAAACACCACCTGAGGTGCCCTCTGAGGCTCCAGCCGAGCCGCTTGATGTATTTTTGCCAGCAGAAACACCTCCGCGAGATGTGATCGCCCCAATAGTTTACCCATCAAACATAGTAATAAATGAAATTCTTCCATCTCCAAATGGTCCTGATGAAAAAGAGGAATGGATTGAGATTTTTAACCAGAACAATTTTAAGGTTGATCTCTCTGGCTGGAAAATTGAAGATGTTACAGGAAAAACCACAGCATATCTTTTTCGGGAAGACGCAGAAATCCCGGCTAAGGGGTTTTTAGTCTTACCAAGAGCAAAAACTAATATTACTTTAAATAACGGCGAAGACGGACTAAATATCTTCCAGCCGGACGGCAATATAGCAGACTCGGTTATTTACAAAGAAGCTCCTCGCGGACAATCTTATGGTAAGTTTAAATCTGGCTGGGCTTGGACGGCCACCTATACTCCGGGGGTCGCAAATATCCAATTCCTCCCCAAAATAGAGGAAGACAAAAAACCAAGAACAGACAATGACCCGATTTTAAATTCTGACGGCGAGGATAAAATAAATAAAGATTTAGCGGCGGTTGGCGAATACTTCCCTAAAAGATCTAACGCGGAAATCATTTTTCTGACGGCGGCTGGAATCGCGGTTTTATCTGGCGCGGTCTTTATTTTTCTTAAAAAGAAGATTAAAATTAATTAGAAAAACATGTCGGGTCATAGTCATTTTAAGACAATTAAATACAAGAAAGAAGCTTCAGACAAAAAACGAGGAAAAGCCTTCTCTAAAATGGCGCGCCTAATCTCTATCGCGGTGAAAGAATTGGGCCCCGACCCGGAAGCCAATTCAAAACTGAGGTTAGCCGTTGAAACAGCCCGCTCTTTTAATATGCCGAAAGAAAATATTGAAAGAGCGATCAAAAAGGGTTCTGGTGAAGCCGGGGAGGAGCATTTAGAAGAAGTGATTTATGAAGCTTTTGGTCCCGGAGGAGTCGCTCTGATTATTGAAGGTATAACCGACAATAAAAACAGAACCTTGGGAGAAATAAAACAAATTTTGAGCCAAAACGGCGGAAAGTTGGCCCAAGAAGGGTCGGTAAAATGGCTTTTTGAAAGAAGAGGGGTGATAACTATAAGCAGCGAACAACAATCCTTAAGTAGAGAGGATTTAGAATTAAAGGCGATAGAAGCCGAAGCAGAAAATATCTATTGGCACGATTTCCTGTTAGATGTCTACACAAAGCCCGAGGATTTAGAAAAAGTCAAAAAAAGCGTTGAGAACCAAGGGATTAAAATTGAAACAGCTTCTTTAGATCTGGTTGCAAAAGATATGATAGCGGTTTCGGAAGAAGATAAGAAGGCGTGCGAGGCGCTTTTTGAGTCGCTTGATGAAAACGACGCGGTTCAGGAAATATATTCAAATCTCAAGGAGTAAAAATTATGGAATGCATTTATGATTATTTTAGGTATTGATCCGGGCACAGCAACCACGGGTTATGGTGTTATAAAGAGTCTCTCCAGAGAGGGTTGTCACCAGAAAGGGAAGAAAAATCAAAATCCCTTGAAGTGTTTAGGTTTTGGGTGTATCAAGACTGATTCAAAATTGGCAACCGGAGAGCGTCTAAAAAGGATACATAATGAGCTTAATAAATTAATAAGGGAGTATAAACCAGATATTATTTACGTGGAGAATGTTTATTTTTTTAAAAACTTAAAAACCGCTATGCCGGTGAGCCAAGCAAAGGGGGTTATTTTATTTACCGCAGCCAAGAAAAAAATTCCAACTTATGAAGTAGCGCCCTTAGAGGTAAAAATGAGTATTGTTGGTTATGGCAGGGCCGAGAAAAAACAAATCCAAAAAATGGTTGAGAATCTACTTAAATTAAATACCCCCCTAAAGTCAGACGATGCCGCTGACGCTTTGGGAATAGCTATCTGTGGGGCCTTTAAAGAATCTTTCAAGAGAAGGCTTGACAAACAAAAATTCACTAAACTATAATTGTAAGAGAGGAAACCCCGCCCTCTAAGCTATATGTAATTTTCTTATGCTTAGAGGGCGGGGCGACCGAACGAAGCAACTATGCAAGCAGTCTTACAATAATAAAACCCATATAGAATAAAAGGTCGATTCTATTCACAAGTTAAATATAAAACATGGAAAACGAAATTTTCAAATTCTTCATCAGCCCAGATGAAGAAACAGAAGAAACGGAAGAGATTAAACCAGAAGAAGAGGGCGAAGGAGAAAACCCAAACCTCGGAGGTGAAGAAGAAATTGAGTAAGACTATAAGCCCCGCCCAAAAGGCGGGGTTTTGATTTGCCTTTGTTTTATAAGTTTAGTAAAATAACTCTAAAATCTTTATTTTTAGCCAGTAATGAGGAACGAAGGTCGCACTAAAAACAAAAGGAAAAAACTATTTTTAAGGATTGCTAAAATCCTGTTTTTCTGCTTTCTATTGTTCGTTTTATCTACACTTCTTCTGTTTGTTTACTATACCCGCGACCTGCCTCGCCCGGAGAAGTTCACTGAAAAACATTTTATCCAGTCAACGAAAATTTATGATAGAACGGGGAGTGTTCTACTTTACGAAATATACGGCGAGGAAAAACGAGAGGTGGTTTCAATCTCTCAAATGCCCGATTATTTAAAGAAAGCTGTAATAGCTGCTGAAGACTCTAGTTTCTATCAACATATCGGCCTGGATTTTCGAGGAATATTAAGGGCGGTCTTTGTTAATTTGAAATTATGGAAACCGGTCCAGGGAGGTTCCACTATCACCCAACAGTTAATCAGGTCTACTTTTCTCACAAGAGAAAAAACACTGGATAGAAAAATCCGAGAGGCTGTTTTAACCCTGGAATTGGAAAGAAGGTATTCTAAGGAGCAAATTTTGGAGTGGTATTTAAATCAGGTTCCTTTCGGAGAAAATAGTTATGGCGCGGAAGCCGCCAGCCAAGTTTACTTTAAAAAGCACGTATCGGAGATTTCCCTAGCTGAAGCCGCCGTTCTCGCCGCTTTAATCAGGGCCCCTTCTTATTATTCCCCTTACGGCCCCAATCTTGAAGGACTTATAGCGAGGAAAGACTATATTTTAAATAAAATGGCGCAGTCTGGTTGTATCACCGAAGAAAAAAAACAGCTTGCCCAAAAAGAGAAATTAAATTTTTCCGGCATTTCAAACCCTATAAAAGCCCCGCATTTCTCTTTATATATCCAGAGTTACCTTGAAGAAGAATATGGAAGAGACTTTTTAATAGAGAAAGGGTTAAAGGTTTACACAACAATCAACTGGGAACTTCAGGATTTTGTGGAAACAACCGTTGAAGAAATATCAAAGAAAAATAAAAACTACAATGCCAATAATGCCGCGGTGGTAGTAATTAACCCTAAAAATGGAGAGATTTTAGCAATAGTCGGTTCAAAAGATTATTTCGGAAGCTCTTATCCCGAGGGGTGCGAATCTATCAAAAAAGACTGCTTATTTGATCCTCAATTTAATGTGGCTATTTTAGGGAAGCGCCAACCAGGGTCTGCCTTTAAACCTTTTGTTTACGCCACCGCCTTCAAAAAAGGGTATACCCCAAACACTGTTCTATGGGATGTAAAAACGGAATTCAACCCCAACTGCGATCCGGCGGGAAACCAAGAAAAAGACCAATATGAGCTATCCTGTTATCATCCCCAAGATTACGACGGGAAATTTAGGGGAAAGGTTTCCCTTCGCCAAGCATTGGGCCAGTCGCTTAACCTCCCTTCGGTAAAGATTTTATACCTTGCCGGAATAGAAGATAGCCTAAAGACGGCTAAAGATTCAGGGATTACAACGTTAACCGATCCTAATCGCTACGGCCTTTCTTTAGTATTAGGCGGCGGAGAAGTCACTTTATTGGAAATGACGTCGGCTTTCGGCGTTTTTGCCACAGAAGGTTTAAAAGTTCCGCCGGTTGGTATTTTGAAAATAGAGGATTGGGAAGGAAATATAATTGAAGAGAACAAAAAGGAGATGAAAAGAGTTTTAGATATTCAGACGACGCGATTAATAACCGATATTTTGTCTGACAACGAAGCTAGAACGCCAATGTTCGGACCTAATTCGCTTTTATATTTTAAAGATTATCAGGTAGCCGCCAAAACCGGCACAACCCAATATTTTAATGACGGTTGGGCGATTGGATACGCCCCTTTTGTGGCGGTCGGTGTCTGGGTGGGAAATAACAATAACGCGCCTATGGTCAAAGAGCCCGGTATCGTTTTAGCGGGTCCGATTTTTAATAAAATTATGTGGAAAATACTTTCATCCCACCCTAAAGAATATTTTAATAAACCCAATTTTTCACCCTCAAAAAATCCAATTCTTGACGGAATAATTGATGACCCGGAGCCTCATAGTATTTTACATTACATAGATAAGAATAATCCCTTAGAAAAACCAGAGTTCCCTGAAACAAATCCGCAATACTTATTATGGGAAATAGGGGTTAAGAACTGGATTAGCGATAATCCGCCCTCTAATTGAAATACGCTTAATAAAATTAAAAAACCCGCCGCCGGCGGGTTTTTTAATTCTTGAACCAATCTCTCTAAGTCGTTTTAATGGGCATCGCGATATAAATATAACTTGCGTCCCCTACTGGCCTCAAAACAGAGGGGCCATCTTCTCTGCTTAAGCCGAAAATAACCTCTGAGCTTTTAATATTTAAAAGCCCGTCAATTAAAAACTTATAATTAAAAGATGTTTCAATTAATTCTCCCTCTATTTTGGCCGACAAAACCGATTTAAACTCTCCAATATTGGGACTTTGGGCAAAAATTTCTATTTCCTTTTTTTTAGGGTTGATTGTGAATTTCACCTCATTAATTTTTCCGCCGAACAAGGCAGCGGCCCTAATCTGATTTAAAAACTCGTCTTTTTTGACAATAATATTGGTTTTAAATTTTTTAGGAATGATTTCTTGGTAGTTCGGATATTCACCCTCAATAAGACGAGATAAAACATGAACTTGCGGATGAGAGGTTTCTTCCATGGGGAATTCAAACAACACCTGGTTTGACGAGAAATAAATTTTAACCCTTCCTTTTCTTTCCCCTAAAATATTTATTATTTCCCTTGCTGGTTTTTGAGGTAAAATAAAAGATCTTTCCTTGTTATTTTTTTTATCTAAGAGAATAGTTTTTTCAGCTAAACGGAAACTATCAGTAGCTACCATTTTTATTGAATCTATTAAAAAACGGAAATAAATACCGGATATCTCGGGTCGCGCCTGGGATGGAGAAGTAACGTCTACTATTTGTGATAATCCAATAGAGAATCTTTCGCTATCTACTTCAATAAAGTCTAAATCTTTTACCTCTGGAATAATTGGGAAGTCGTCAGGATTAAATCCTTGAATTTGTGTTTTATAGTTTTTACATTCAATTAATAAAGCCTGATTTTTCTCTTCTAGAATAATTTTTTCTTCTGGTAGTAAAGAGATAAAATTTGATAAAAAACGAGCTGGTACGATTATTTTTCCTTTTTTAGAGATTTTTGCTAATATCCACCATTTAATTGCGGTTTCTAAATCGGTTGAAGTTAGTTTTAAAAAACTATCTTCGGTTGTTATTAAAACGTTGTCTAAAATTGGTAATGATAAATTTTTACCAATAATTTTTTCTATAATATTTAACCCTGTTTTAAAGTTTGTTTTTAAAATTTCTACTTTCATATTTTTAATTAAACTTGTTGTTATTGGTTTTATTAAATTGGTTATAATTTACGACTATTTATATTGGGGGTAATTTGTGAAAAATATTAGGAATTTTAGTTGTAAAAATGGGGGGAAATTTAGAATAATTTAATAATAATTAAATTGTTCACTTTTTATCCACTATATATTTGTTGTTTTATTAACTCAATTTCCTCGGACAATTTATCGTCTTTGGCCGCCGCCTCTGATATTTTTCTATACGAATAAATAACAGTTGTATGGTCTTTCCCTCCAAATTTTCTAGCGATCGCCGGAAAAGAGTATTTTAACTCCTGCCTTAAAAAAAACATTGCAATCTGGCGAGGCTTAACTATTTCTTTTTTTCTAGTAGGGCTGAAAAGGTCTTTTTCTTTTAAGTCGTAAAATTTTGAAATCACTTCAATAATTTTTTGATAAGAAGTGATGTTTAAAGGCGAGAAGATATAGCTTTTCGTAAGTTTTTTTACAACCTCAAGGTCGGGCGATTTATTATTTGTCTTATAATAAATTAAAACTCTATTTAGGGCGCCCTCTAATTCGCGGATATTTTTTTTGATATTATTGGCGATAAATTCTAAAACCTCTTCCGATAGATTAACATTTTTATCCTGGAGTTTGGTTTTTAAAATAGCCAACCTTGTTTCATAATCGGGCGCCGAAATGTCGGCGATCATTCCGCCCTCAAAACGCGACCTTAACCTTTCTTCTAATTCCGGGATAGCTTTCGGAGGGCGGTCAGAAGATAAAATAATCTGCTTATTTTTTTCGTAAAGAGTGTTGAAAATATGAAAAAATTCTTCCTGGGTTTTATCTTTTCCGGCTAAAAACTGGACATCGTCAATAATTAAGATGTCAATCAAAGAAAGATTTGATTTAAAACTTTCAATATTATGGTTGTGAATTGCGCTAACAATACTAGAGACTAATTTTCCAGAGGAAATATATTTTATTTTTTTACCTTTTAAGTTATCTATAATCTTATTGCCCGTGGCTTGGAGAAGATGGGTTTTTCCCAAACCCACTCCGCCATAGATAAACAAAGGGTTATAAGTTAAACCGGGGTTCTGAGAAACCGCCCAGGCGGCGGCGTGAGCTAATTCGTTGAAAGAGCCGATTACAAAATTATCAAAAGTGTAGCGGGGATTAAGGTTAGTCTCTCTGTTAATTTTAAATTCTTCAAATTTAAGTTGTTCTATCTCAAGCTTCCCGTTTTCGGCAGCACTTTTTGTTTTTAAGGCCGTTTCTCCTCCTTGTTTTACAATAAATTTTACCTCCCGCACTTCATTATCAAGATCATGGATAATTTTAAAGATTAATTTATTATACTTATTACTCAGCCATTCTTTAGAAAAAGCGTTAGGGGTAGAAACCACAACAACCCCCTCTTTTTTTAAGATAACATCAGTGTTTTTCAACCACGTAGCAAAGTTGGCTTTTGAAATCTGGAATTGAATTTGGGCTAAAGCCGATTGCCAAAGTTCTTTATTATTCATAATGACTGGATTTTTGAACATTATTTTTTACAACAGTAATAGGTAATTATACCACCTGTCAAATTTAAGCAAAAATAAGAACAAAACTCTAAGCTATGTTATTAAATTGTGGATAATATGTGAAATTTATTATCTAAACACAAACAGCTTTTCTAAAAATTGACTATCAAATAATTTAATATTATACTAAACTAAATTTTAGTCAAAAAACAATAATAATCAATGTCATGAGCCGAACTTATCAGCCGAAGAAAAAAAAGAGAAAAAAAGCCCATGGTTTTTTAAGAAGGATGAGGTCAAAAGGAGGAAGAAGGATTTTAAAAAGAAGGAGGAGCAAGAAAAGGAAAAAACTTACAGTTTAAGTTCTTTAGTTATGTTGCCAAAAATAAACCGATTAAAGCGAAAGAAAGAATTTAAAACAATCTTTAAAAAAGGCAAATGGTGTAAAGAAGGACTTTTAGTTTTAAAACTTATTCCAAACGATTTAGGAAAAAGCAGATTTGCTTTTATCGTGAGCCAGAAAGTTTCAAAAAAAGCCACAGTAAGAAATAGAATTAAAAGGCAATTAAGAGAGATAGTAAGAGAAATTATTCCCAATATTCAAAAAGGTTTTGACGGAATATTAATAGTCAAGCCAGGTTTAGAAAGTAGAAATTTCCAGGAGGTTAAGGCTTTGGCAAAAAAACTTTTTAAAACAGCCAAAATAATTTAAAAATGCTTAAATTATTTTTTTTAAATACAATCAGATTTTATCAAAATTTTATCTCCTCTAACTTAGAGGTAAAATGCCGTTTTTATCCCTCTTGCTCGCAGTACACCTTGGAGGTAATAGAAAAACAAGGTGTTTTAAAGGGTGGTTTGAGGGGAATAAAACGAATTTTTAAATGCCACCCTTTTAATAAGGGCGGGGTAGATCTACCTTAAACTACAATGTTTGGGACAATTACAACCATCTTTAATAATATCCTATACTACCCTCTATTTAATGCCTTGGTTTTGCTTTATAAATATCTTCCGGGCCACGATTTTGGGGTGGCAATTATTGTTTTAACATTTATCATCCGCTTAATTCTTTATTTCCCCTCATTAAAAGCCATTAGATCGCAGAAGGCTTTAAGCGAGATTCAACCGCGGATTCAAGAGATTCAGAAGACACACAAAGACGACAAAATAAAACAAGGGGAAGAAATGATGGAGCTGTATAAAAAAGCTAAGATCAATCCTTTTTCAGGGTGTCTGCCGACGCTCATTCAACTCCCCTTTTTAATTGCTCTTTATCGCGTTTTCTGGAAAGGATT
>Ga0210057_1008492_pt1 | contig 12149 bp, 16 predicted proteins | sample CryGeyCG2114_010_2_FD_183968 | JGI IMG/M metagenome (GOLD analysis project Ga0210057, IMG submission 183968) | Groundwater microbial communities from aquifer - Crystal Geyser CG10_big_fil_rev_8/21/14_0.10 (SPAdes) (version 2) | ecosystem: Environmental > Aquatic > Deep subsurface > Groundwater ...
CGGCTCCTTTAACTAATTTAATACCCGGGGCATCCTTTCTGTCTGTAAAAGCGCCAACAATTTTGTAAGATTGATTGATGTTTGGACTTGTTTCTAATAGATATTTTAAAGAACTGGCATTGCCAGAGAAAAATACAACCACTCTCATTATTTCTTTTTTCATTTCTTCCTTCCTCATTTCAATAGAGTATTTTATGAAAAAATTTTCTTTTACCCTCCTTCGCAATGCTTCAGAAGGGCAAGCAAAATGTGGTTCGAGTAACGCTTAGCGTTACTTATTCCACGCTTAGCGTGGGGCCGATGTTTTTTATTTTGATTTTTTCTGCCTTAGGCGGAGATCCGCCTTTGGCGGAGATTTTTGATTTCGTTTTGTGCCCGGGGTGGGAGTCGGACCCACACGGGGAAAATCCCCAATTGATTTTAAGTCAATTCTGGCTACCAGTTACAGCACCCGGGCTTTTCTATTATTTCCCCGCCGATGGCGGGGCGCTGAATTTTTCAGGACTTCGGCTGAGCTCAGTCGGATGCCCCAATCACTCCGCTCTTGGGAAAAATTCGCGGAGGCCGAGATGGGAATCGAACCCATGAATAGAGCTTTTGCAGAGCTCCCCCTTAGCCACTTGGGTACTCGGCCATTTTACTATATTACCACTTACCTGCCCGCCGAAGCTATGAGCGGAAGCGGGGCTACTCGGCCACTAACCATTTTCAACTTCCTATCTATTCTCCAATTCGCGCGAATTGGAGAATAGGTGTTTTTCAACAGCTGGGACGCGCTCAGCGTCTATCTCAATCCTTCCTTCAATGTGCCCAGGATTATCCTGAATCTTGTTGAAGGACAAACTTCAGGTGCGGCATCGGTCTGATGTTGAGTTTTTTGAAGATCGCGCGGTCAAATTCGCGCCGCCGCTTCTCAATCTCCAGGAACACCTCCACCTCTTTCTCCGCTGGAATGATACCAAGCTTCACCCGCGCGCGCAATAAATCCTCGTCCACGGTGACATCGGTGACGGTAACGAGCGCCCCGGGGACGCTGAAATCCCGCGCGAGGAGCGCCGAAAGTTCGTGTTCAATGACGCTCGCCACCTTGAGATTTCTGAATGGGCGCATGGCAGTAATTTATAACTTAAAACTAAAAACTTTGATTTGAACGGAGCAGGCAATACTACAGGGAAACGAACGAGAGTGTATCGCCGATGGCAATGGGTATTTCGCTCTTCACCAAAAGCCCTACCTCCAGCCCTTCGCTCGCTTCCGCAATGTCGGCTTTGTTCGACTGCAGGTTCAATATCTTTCCTTCGCCGATGCGCTCGCCGTTCCGCTCAACGGTGAACGGCTCCTGGTTCTTGATGGGGCCGGCGACTACCTTTCCTCCCACCACACGTTCTTTCCCGCGGGGCGTGCCGAAGAGGGCGAGTATCTGGACGGTGCGGGTTGGCGCGACGGAGCCCACCCGTTCCTTCAGTGCCTCCTCAAGGTGGTAGATGACGGGTGAGATGAGTATGGTGACCCGCTGCGCCTCCGCGAGATTCTCTGCGGCGCGGTCCACCTTTGTGCGGAATCCGAGGATGACCGCCCCGGTGGTCGCCGCGAGCTTCACGTCGTTCTCGTACACCTGCCCGATGCCCTGCTGGATGATGCGGATTGGTTTCACGACGGGAATGCGGGGGAGGAGGTCAACGAGCGCTTCCAAAGACCCCGCCTCGTCGGCTTTCAAAATGACGTTCAATGTCTCCGCGGACGCTCCTGCCTCGGCGGCCGCGGACTCTCCTCGCGCGCCGTCGGGCATAGCCTTTGGCGACGCCCGCTGGAGTTCGGACGAAGCGGACATTTCAGGCGCGCACGCCTTTCGTTTGAGTTCTTCAAGTGCCGCCTCCACCGCGCCGGCGGGACCGGCGACAAATTCTTCGCCGATGGCGGGCGAGGACTCAAAACCAGTGATGAGCGCGGGCGCGGAGGGTTCAAGTGTTTTTGCCGCTTTCCCCAGGAAATTTTCCAGCACCTTTATTTTGCCGCGGGCAGTGGCGGTGCCGATGGCTTCGCCCGCCCGGAGGGTGCCGTTCTTTAAAACCGCGCCTATGAGGAGCCCCCGTCGGGGGTCAAGGCGACTCGAGAGGATGACGCCGGAGGCCGGTGCCGCGGGGTCATAGGTGAGATTTTGGATGTCGGTCGCGAGGAGCACAAGGTCTAAGAGTTCGCCCACGCCCTCCCCGGTCTTCGCGGAGATGGCGTGCCACGAGACGTCGCCGCCGTAGCCCTCAAGGTACACCCCCGCTTGGCTCAGTTCGTTCTTGGTTTTTTCCACGTCGGCATTGGGTTTATCAATCTTATTCACCGCCACTACATAGGAGAGCTTCGCGGCGTTGATGGCGGCGAGGGCTTCCCTGGTCTGCGGCTTCACGCCATCGTCGGCGGCGACGACGAGGATGGCGAGGTCGGCGACGCGCGCCCCGTGCCCGCGCATTTTGGAAAATGCCTCGTGGCCCGGGGTGTCAATGAAGGTTATTTTTCTTCCTTCGGCAGACGCGGATTTATGCTGATTGTTGGACACTGATTCATGCTGATTGCCGGACGCGGATTTATGCTGATCAAACGTTGATTTATGCTGATTGTCAGACGCTGATTTATGCGGATTTTTCTCTATTCGCATGGGCGCGTTCGCATTGCCGGAGCCGTGAGGCGGAGGCGCGCTATTCGCATGCGTAATCTCGTAGGCACCGATGGCCTGCGTAATGCCACCCGCCTCCCGCTCGGCGACGCTGGTCTTGCGGATATAATCAAGGAGCGTGGTTTTGCCGTGGTCCACGTGTCCCATCACTACCACTATGGGGGGGCGTTTGTGTGTCATATATAATATAATAGATGCGATCTGCACGAACATTTGTAAACGTAGCAGAGAAAGTTGATGAAAACAAGTTTTTTTGATACACTTGGTGTTGTTTCGTTGGGAGAGGTGCTGGAGCGGTTGAACAGGCCACGGTGCTAACGTGGTATAGCCGAAAGGCTATCGTGGGTTCGAATCCCACCCTCTCCGCAAAACAACGCCGCGTAAGCGGTGCGTTGTTTTGCGAGAGAGGGGAGCGAGCCAACTGCTTGGCTCGCGTGGGGATTCGAACGCCGGAGCTTGTGCGAGCCAGCAGGCGCGCACGCGAGGCGGTGCCCAGCCCGAAGGCGCGCGACGGCGCGACGAGAGGCGAGGGAGAATCCCACCCTCTCCGCCTTCGGTCGCCGTAGCGACCTTCGGCGGACACAGTCCGCTATTAGGAAGGTTGCGAAGGAGACCCTCGCTTCGGCGAAGCGAGTATAGTCGACAAGTCAACCAATTAGCCAGTTAACAAATTTACCAACACGGCCCCATCGTCTAGCGGTTAGGACGCCAGGTTTTCATCCTGGTAACTGGAGTTCGACTCTCCATGGGGCTGCGCGAATTTTGTCCGAGCAGAGCGAGGTTACAAAATTCAGCATCCCGCTGACAGCGGGACAGGAAGAGTAGAAAACATGCCACCGAAATCAGAACCAAAACAAGAGCCAGGACCCGTACCCGCCCCACCGTCGCGAGCTTTTGCTCGCCAGCCCGCAAAAAAGTTTTCTTCGTATTTTTTTGATTTGCGCGCGGGGAACTTTTCTTTCAAAAAGGAAAAGAAGACTTTTTTGCGGGCTTCTGTTCCTAACAGAGCAGGTGGCGAAGCTTCACGTCCAGACCCCTTGCATTATAGACTAAATTTTAGTAATATCTTCACCAGAAGAAACCCGCGGTGGGTTTCTCAAACAGCACCTTCACAGCAAAAAAGGAGGAATTATGACCAAACAAGAACTCTTACAACGCGTCATTGAAACAGTCATGCAGGAGAGAAAAAAAGCTGAAGAGAGTCTTGCGACAACTAGACAAGCCGCTATTGACGCACCGGGGGCAATGCAGTCTCATAGTGACACCACAAAGTCACAGATGAGTCGACTCGCTGAGGAGATAGAACGCTCCATAGAGGAGAAGAACTTTGCACTTCGTACTCTACAGGGCATGGCACATTCAGGCCTTCCTTCAGATACTGAAGTGATCAAGATTGGCTCTGTCGTCGAAGTACTCACAGAACGCGGTGAGCGAGAAATCTACTTCATTCTCCCGGTCGGTGGCGGTATCGAAATCGTTGACAACGACCGGACGATCACAGTTGCTACTGCGCGAGCACCTATCGCCATAGCACTCATCGGGAAAAGACAAAGCCAGACGGTCAGGCTACAGATCGGTTCTTTACAGAAAGAACTCACGATTGTAGGCATTCAGTAAAGCCGAGCATTGCTCGGCTTTTTTTTCTTCCTTCATAAAACTCCGCTACCAGGACTCGGCATACCCGCCGAGATGATAATCCGCTTGCCGGGAATTACATTCTTAAATTCACCAAAGAAAAACGCCGCGTGAGCTTGTGAGTCCACCGCGGCGTTAAGATTGATCGCTCTTTAAGTTAAGAGCGACGCGCGGATTTTCGGGTAAGTGTACTCGCCCGGTTCTTCCATGCACCACCCTTCTTGAGCGCCCGGCGCCCTGCAATTGAAATTGCAGAACGGCGTTACTGTGAGACGCAATGGGGCTACTGCAAGAAGGTGTTCAACGTCTACGTTTCCGAGCGCCTCCCGCATTCTTTGCTTCAGCGCCTTCGGTTCTCCAAAGTATTCTGGTACTTGGAATCCTATGTCTCGGCGCATATAACAAAAATAGAGATGCAGGCGCGGGTTGACTCTAACGTAGTCGCCAAACTCTTCTTCGCATTCGTTCTTAAACGAGCATGACGCGCAGGGGTGTATGTGACGATCCAGTCTGTCACCCAGTTTCACTTCGACCGATCCACCCCCAATAAGATGAAATCGGAGACGGCCACGGCCGAGTTGTTTTCTTACTCTAGCTATCTCAATCGTGCGTGGCAGAACCGAGGATCGCACCACAGGACGCCAGTCCTGGTAGAACGACACATGAGTAGATGCGCTCTGCGGCGTCCATAACAGCGTGTACAGCTTGAGCCGGCTTTTGTGCCGCTCGATGAACGATATCTGTTCGGGAATATCATCTATGTGCCCCTTGAGGAGCACACGATTGAAGGCGACTTTGATGCCAGATTCAAGTGCAAGCGTTATCCCGCACATAAATCGGTTGTAATCACCGTAGCCTCCAGATATTTCCCTGAACATCAGCGGATTGGTCGAGTGCCAACTTGTTCGTATGAGCGCGAGGCCGGCACGGCTCAACTTCTCGGCGAAGATATCCAATAGTTGTCCATTAGTTGTCATAGAGACTTTGAAACCACGTCCAGTCAGAGCATTCACAACGTCGTGAATGCGGTACTGTCCATCACGCCACAAGAGCGGTTCAAGCGCACCAATCTCTACTTCCTGGGTACCGCCAATATCCCGCCATACATCCGCAATAGCGAGAATATGAGCATACGAAAGTGGACTTAGGTTCATTGGATCTCTCCTTTTGCGACGATGCGCCTGATTGTTTCTGTTACCTCCTCGGCCGTTATATCGCTGGTATCAGTGTAGATGAGACCGAACGACATGAAGATTTCGGCGACACGATCGAGAAAAGCGCTGTTTCTCTCAATCTCTATGTCGCTCGATATCTTTGCGCGTTCGAGCAGACGCTTATCGCGAATTTCCGAACGAGCGCTGAGAAGAAACGCGAAGTGTGGCTTGAGAAGCCCCGTATCGTTATGGATGACTCGAATACGAGCATCCATCGCGATGTGATATGCCGCTGTGGACGCAATGTAGCGATCACACACGACAGGACCTCTTTCCAGCAACTGGCTTATCTGCACCGAATCATACTGTGTTGCCAGCCGATAGAAGCAATATCGCTCTAGCGGAGATGCGTGAGCATCAACCTCTTTTCGCAGTTGAGCAAAGGGTCCAGCTGGAGATTTGTGGTATTGGAAAGATCCATCGACAGCGAGAAGTTTTGCACCGTAGTCTTGCCAACACCATCAACTCCATCGAGACTAATAAAAACATATTTCGGTTTCATCCCAACCTCTTTTTTTGTGAAGGTGCTGTTTGAGAAACCCACCGCGGGTTTCTTCTGGTGAAGATATTACTAAAATTTAGTCTATAATGCAAGGGGTCTGGACGTGAAGCTTCGCCACCTGCTCTGTTAGGAACAGAAGCCCGCAAAAAAGTCTTCTTTTCCTTTTTGAAAGAAAAGTTCCCCGCGCGCAAATCAAAAAAATACGAAGAAAACTTTTTTGCGGGCTGGCGAGCAAAAGCTCGCGACGGCGGGGCGGAGCGATTCGATTTTTTCAGAGATTTTTGGTAAAGTAAGTTCGAGTAAGTTGTATAACCAACCAAAAACCATGCCGCAAAAAAAGAAGGCAGGAGTAACACCTCCGAAGAAAACAGTAGAACCCGCGCCCGCTCCCCAGCCACGCGAGGTGGCATGGCGCGCCGCGGAGTATGAGTATGTGGAGAAAACCGTCCTTTGGTACGTGGGCGTGGGAGCGGCGGTGCTCATCATCGCCCTCATCGGGTTATGGCAGAGGAACTTTTTCTTCGTGGTGTTCATCGCGGTCGCGGCGGCGGTCATTATTACCTTGGGGCGCAAGCGGCCGCAGGTGGTGGAATTCCGCGTGAGCGAGGAGGGAGTCGCGGTGGGCAGGCAGTTTTTCCCCTACGAACGTCTCCAGAACTTTTCGCTCAGCGAGCGGCCGGGCCGGCTGGACGAGCTGGTGCTTACGAAAAAGACCGTGGTGGCGCCGCTCCTCAAGATAGCCGTGGATGGGAAGGTTGGGGAGCAGGTGCGCGGCATACTCAATGAGAAATTGCCGGAGGTTGAGCACCAGGACTCGCTCGTGGACCTCATTGCAGAGTGGCTCGGGTTTTGAGTCGTTTTAGGGAAAAGAACTCCCCACAGGGGGAGTTCTTTTTGTGTGCCCTCGAGAGGCCCTGCACCAAGCTGCGCTTCGGTGCGGGGTAAAATTCGAACCACTTAGTATCCCCACGAGGAATCGAACCTCGATCTCAGCCTCCGCAGGGCTGCGCTCTGTCCGTTGAGCTATGGGGACATGATCCGCGTCCTACCGTGCCCCGCACTGAGCTATGCTCTGGTGCGCGGGTCTGTTTGAACGACGAGGGCCCTTCGACTCGCTTACGCTCGCCCAGGGGCAAGTATAGGAATACGATATTTCGAGGTTATCACGCTTGTCCCGAGTAAGCAAAGCGCATCGAGGGAAACGACGAGGGCCGTTGGGAACAGCGTCCTATAAAGGTAATATATCGCACATCCCAAATCAATCTCCAGTTGAAAATTTATCTCTTTTTAGTATAGAGTATGTCTATGGGGGCAAAGGTGTGGTTCATACTGCTCGCCGCTCTCATACTCGCCGTTGCGATCTACCTCGTGGCGCTGATCGTTGCGTCACCGCGGGCGGAGGCGCCCGCTAGTGGGACCACCACGACCACGTTCCGGGGGCCCGTGGGGTTGCCGTACGTGAAAGGTCCGCCAGGACCGCCGCCAGGATATTAAAAACTGAGTCGAGCTTTTGCGGGTCTGCCCACGTGCCGTCGCCAAAGCTATGGCGGCGTGCGACCGAAGCTCGGAGAATGTATGCGGGTATGGTTCAGTGGTAGAACGCCAGCTTGCCAAGTTGGAAACGGCGGTCCGATTCCGCCTACCCGCACACTTCGACTCGCACCAAAAACCAACCGCTACAGTTAACTGTAGCGGTTGGTTTGGTTCTATTCTATTTTAATTTTGAAGAAATGCCGCTTGCCGATTCGTAAAATATCGCCGTCTTTTAGATTCGCCCCGACCGGCGCTCGCGGGTCAGTGAGGTTTTTGTTGTTGAGCCACACCGTTCCGGGATTTTTAATGAGCCGCCACGCATCCGATTTGCTTATTTTCAGTGCGCGCACCACAAGGCCGGTCGCATCAAGCGGTTCATTTTTTAAAATGGGCAATTCCTCCATTTCCTGCGGCACTTCCTTCTTGGAGAATACCCGTTCCCACTCGGCACGCGCCTTTTCCGCGGCCGCGGCGGAATGGTATGCCTTTACCACGGTCTCGGCGAGGAGCAGTTTCTGGTTCCGGGGGCCGAGGTTCCTTGGTACCTCCACGTCGGTGAGGGCGGTGAAATATTTATTAATGAGCAGATCCGGGACGGTCATGAGTTTTCCGAACATGTCCTGCGGCGTAGCGGTGATGGCGATGGTGTTCCCGTAGCTCTTGCTCATCTTGCGCATCCCGTCAGTTCCCTCAATCAAAGGCACCGTGAGCACGTCCTGCTCTTTCATCTTGAAGTAGCGCTGGACGCGGCGGCCCATCAGGAGATTAAAGGTCTGGTCGGTGCCGCCGAGCTCCACGTCTGCTTTTACCATCACCGAATCGTACCCCTGGAGGAGCGGGTAGAGGATTTCCAGAACGGAGATTTCGGAGCCGCGCGCGAGGCGTTTTTCAAAATCGTCGCGCTTCAATACCTGCTGGATGCTCACCGCGCGCGCGAGCGCGAGGAGCGCCGCGAGACCCCGTTTCTTATGCCACTCACTGTTCTTGCGCACCTCGGTTTTTTTCACATCAATCACCTTGCCGGCCTGCGCGAGGTAGCGCGCGAAATTCTTTTTTATCTCGGATTCGGTGAGCACCTTCCGGCGGTCCGCTTGGCCGGAGGGGTCGCCTATCATCGCGGTAAAGTCGCCGATGATGAGCACCGCCTTGTGACCGAGGTCCTGGAACTGCCGGAGTTTCCGAAGCACCACAGTGTGGCCGAGGTGGAGCTCCGGCGAGGTGGGGTCAATGCCCAACTTCACGCGGAGCTTTTTCTTGGAGGCGAGCGCCGCGGCGAGGTGGTCGCGCTCTATTACGTGCTCCACGCCGCGGGTGAGCACCTTTTCTAAGTTCGGGTTCATGTAGTTCCAATTTTACCACAGGTTTTCGCAAAAAAATAACGCCCTTTATGGCGCTGTATACTATCCGCGTCAATCAGCCCGCATCAGCGTCAATCAGCGGTTAGTAAATCAGCGTCAATCAGCCCGCATCAGCGTAAATCAGCGGTTAGTAAATCAGCGTGAATCAGCCCGCATCAGCATAAATCCGCGTCTTTACTTCTTTGTCCTGATGATCTCGTCAATCAAGCCGTACTCTTTCGCCTCCGCCGCGGAGAGGTAGAAGTCGCGGTCGGTGTCTCGTTCAATGCTGTCCAGTTTCTGGCCGGTGTGCTTCGCCAGAATTTGGTTGATCTTGTCCTTTATCTGGACGATGTGCTTCGCGGTGATTTCAATCTCAATGGCCTGCCCCTCGACGCCGCCCATCACCTGGTGGAGAAGGATCTCGGAGTTGGGGAGCGTGAAGCGCTTGCCCTTCGCTCCCGCCCCGAGAAGCACCGCCCCCATGGATGCCGCCATCCCCACGCAGATAGTGGAGACCGGCGCCTTCACGAGTTGCATCGCGTCGTAGATGGCGAGGCCCGCGGTGACCGACCCGCCCGGGGTGTTCAGATACAACTTGATGTCCTTCTTCTGGTCCTCGTGGTCCAGGAGGAGGAGCTGGGCGATGATGTTGTTTGCCACCTGGTCCACGATGGGGCCGCCCAAAAACACGATGCGGTCCTTCAGGAGGCGCGAGTAGATGTCGTACGCCCGCTCGCCATACGCGGATTTTTCTATGACGGTGGGGATGAGATTTATATAATTTATTTCTTCTTCCATATTCTTAAATCGCTAATTTACACGAATAATATTACACTAATTTTACTAATTAGCAACTCTCCGCAACTCAAGACGTTGATGGTGAAAATTAACAATTATTCCCAGTCGCAGGCGTGAGGATTTAAGGTACCGCAGAACTTATCTTACATCACCGGTAGAAATTCTCCAGACCATTTTGGTTTCCAGAATGATCTTGTTATCTGTTATGAAATCCGCAAAAGCAGTGCCTAGATTCTCGTTTTCGAAAGAAAGACTGGGTTTAACCTCTTTTTCAAAGGGGATGTTCGCCTCTTTCAGTTTTATAGCAATCGCTCTTTGATATCTTTAAAAAAAGTGATGGCGGTTCTCGCGGGGTTCCCTTGCGGGTCCAACTTTCCGAAGTCAATGGCGGTGTAGGTAGTGCTTCCGGTTACGTTCGCGGTGCGCATCTGCTTCGCGCGGGGGCTGCCGTCCGTGCGGGGGAGATAGTCATCGGGGAATGATGAATCCATAGCGCGCGCAATTTTCCTCGACGGTTTTCATACCCTCCCTCCTCCCGCGGAGGTTTCCCGCGAAGAAGCCGATGCAGAATCCGATGATGAGGGCAGTGGCGGCGATGATGGCGGGCGCGTTGCTCCTTTTGTTCCCCGCTTTGGGTTCCATATCGCTCCTATTATATCAATATTTCTTCTCCTTGTTTTTCCACAGGTACCTCCTAGCGCGTGGATAAAAGAACCTCCATATCCATCCATAATCATCTATGTCCTATTGGACGGCCGTCCAATAGGACATAATAAATAGCGGAGGCGTGCCGGGTAGTGAAAGTCCGATTTCCCGCCTCTGGCGGGAGCATACCCAAATAGTCGAACTTCTACTACTGGGTATGGATAATAGTGGCTTGCGCGTAGCCCATTTGGTATAATAGAAGGGCAGGAGAAAGGTGTGGATAGTGGTGGTGTGCGCCGCGGAGGTTTGGTATAATGACGCTATGGCGGATCTCTTAAGAACCGACATTAAAGAAGTGGTGGTATCCGCGCTGGGACCGTTCGCTAAAGCCGTTCAGGAGGATTTCAATGTGGTAAAAGAGGAACTGAAGGAGATTCGTTCCGAGCTGAAAAGCGAGGTTGAGGGGGTTAAATTTGACCTTGCAGAAGTAAAAAGCGATGTAAAGTGGATGAAAGCCAATTCAGGTGAGCTTTTTGCAAAACTTGATGAGTTCATTAACTTTATACCAAGACGAGAAACAAGGAAGGTTTTTGCTCGCTAACCAGGTGAAGCGCTTAGGAGAAAGGGTTGCGAAATTGGAGGCACGCGCATAAAACCGAAAGTCCCGTATGCTATAATAAAACCAATGGAACAGGACGGTAAAAAAACAAAGTTAATTATAATTTTTATAATTGCGCTGGTTCTGGTTTTGGCGGCGGGAGTTTATTATTTTTACTTTATGCCGAAAGAAGCTGGTCAGCAGATTAAAATTACGGCAAGCAATGATTTAGAGCTCCAAGTGCCAGGGCCTTTAGGCGTTCATCTTCCGCCGCCTTACGTTAAACAATATGTGGTGAGTATCAAGCAGAATCTTGTTCGTGACCTTTCAAATGGCGCCAAGCAATACGTTATCACTTATGTTGCCGACCAGACCCCCCAGAAAATTCACGATTATTTCAAAAGTTTTTTTGATGCCGCCAAATTTAAGATAGCGGCTGATAATTTAAATGCGGAAAACTTTAATCTGGCGACAGCCGTGGCTCCGGAGCAATACAACATCGTTGCTTTTAAAGATTCGTCAGCCGCCAATCACACCGTCGTTACAATTTCTTTAGTTGAAAGCAGTAAATAATAAAATTATGAACAAAAAAATTCTCGGGTTAATAATTATCGGCTTGGCCATTTCAATTTCAGGCACATTGGTTTTTTATGAAAAGGTATTTGGAGTGCCGCCAGGAGGATATATAGCGCCATCTATTTCTTGTACCGCTAACCCTTCACCAGTAGATTCGGGCGGAACTGTCATTTTCACCGCGAATTTCAACCCCGGTAGTAATGAAGATCTAAGGTGTACTTATCACTGGACCGGCAAGAAAGCTAGCGGCTTTGGTTGTTCAAATAGTACGGACTCAACTTGTACGACCCCTACTTTGCAAACTTCGCAAGACTCAGTAGTTTGTCCCAATCCTTTTTCTAATGATTGTGATTTAAAAGTTGGCTGTGGCAATCCTAGTAATCTCCAGCCCGCTGTCTGTATTGTTTCAGTAAATACTGGTGGTGGCACAACTGGTGGAGGTACAGTCGGTCACAGCGTTCTAAAGGTTGAAATTCAATAATATGCCAATAAAAACAAGAAACATTTTAATATTGGCGATTATCTTGATAATCATCGTGGTTGTTTTCGGTTTAAGCGCTTACTTTATCTGGAAACTGAGTCAGTCAAAAGAGTTGACCAAGCCAGTGGGCACGGTTATTTCTTCCACTCAAAATATGGG
>Ga0210057_1008494_pt1 | contig 12148 bp, 10 predicted proteins | sample CryGeyCG2114_010_2_FD_183968 | JGI IMG/M metagenome (GOLD analysis project Ga0210057, IMG submission 183968) | Groundwater microbial communities from aquifer - Crystal Geyser CG10_big_fil_rev_8/21/14_0.10 (SPAdes) (version 2) | ecosystem: Environmental > Aquatic > Deep subsurface > Groundwater ...
AACTTTCCAGCGGGGACTCGCGCAACGTGCATGTCCAACTTGTGGGCCCGCGCCCGTCCACATAACTTTTTGTGGCCGCATCTGAAGAAGCCGTGGGAGTCGCTAAGTTAATTATTTTATTAGTGGTCATATCAAGATTGCCGCCAGAAACCACAAGTTTGCCGGTGGTTGGATTTGTGGTCCCGATGCCAACGTTGCCGGCAAAATAAGATTGAGCCGTTGAGTCACTGTATATTGCGAAGTTGTTTATATTATTTGTTGGTCCGGAGATTCTGATTCCATAATTTGTGCTAGCGCCATCCGAACTAAATTCTCCACCTGTATTGGTCGTTGCTCCCGATCCTATTGCTCTGGCTAAAATTCCTCGATTAGCTCCTGAAGTTCCAATACTTGTTGACCAAATTTGGTTTCCGCTACCATATACTTCCAAATGTCCACTAGTAGGACTGGTTTGTCCAATACCGACGTTACCTAACATATTGATGATCACAGACGGTGTTCCGGAATTGGTATAGAATTCCATACTGTTGTTGGTGCTATTATAGGGTTTCCATCCATAAGTTAGGCCGCTATCCAGAAAAACTCCGTATTTATCATCAAGATATATATAGCCTCCATTAATGTCTAACTTTGCGTTTGGCGCCGTCGTCCCGATGCCGACGTTGCCGGAATTATTATTGTAAATATTATTTTCTAACGCAGTCCAGTAATTTGTAACCGTATCCCAAGCTGTTTTACAAGTTCCAGCAATACACAAACCTCCAGAAGAATTAATCTGTCCTCCTTGAACATCTAATTTATAAACTGGCGTTGTCGTAGTTCCTATTCCAAGTTTGCTTGTACTGGGAAAAAAGAAATCTCCTTCATTGAACGTCCCTGGCGCAATTTGCTCAGCCGGGTGACTTTGTAGAGGAACAGTAGCAAAAACTGTCTGAAAAATAAACACATAACTAACAACTAACAACAAACAACCGATGACTAAAAAAGTTAAAAAGTGTTTTTTTGTTTGCATAAATTTTAATTAATGTTGTAAGTTGTCAAGTTAATCTTATTGTATCCCCTTTTCAAAACAAAGTCAAATAAAAGCTGTCAATTGTAAGTTAGTGATTAGTTGTAAAGTTAATATAGTCGACAACAAACTTTTCTCGTAAAAGCGCTGTTGCAATCTCCAACGTGAGCATCTCTTTCAGCAAACATTGAGGCAAGACAAGTATAGCCAGAGGGACAGCTATTATCAGCATACATGCATTCAACATTATTGTTGGCTGAAGACAAGCAGACTCTATTAGTATAACTCTCATAATTTTTTTGAGCAACGTGGGAATTTGTTTCATAAAACAATCTTAAAGCAATGTCGACGAAATTATTCTCACAAGTGTTGCTAAATGTTTCATCATTTGAAGAACAACAGACATAATAAGAAAAACGGGTTTGATCCCACAACTCTGCGTGGCCATTGGTCAGAGAAAACATTTTAAAAATTAGTTTTTCGCCTAGCGAACAGGAACTTTTAACCGAACAGAACAAACTAGGAGCAACACGGAGGACAGTCAAAGAATAGGTTGTTTGTCTGGTTAAACCTCCGTTAATAGCGCTGAGAAAGACAGAATATGTTCCAGCCGGAGTAGTAGGTGACGTTGAAATAGTAACTGTTGTTGAACAAGTTAGATTACAGAATGTTGGCGTAAAGCTGCAGGAAGCTCCTGAAGGAAGATCGGAACAAGAAAAACTTCCAACTGATTGGGTTGTGCCACCTATCAAAGTGGCTGTTAAAGTAGTAGTTCCGCTAGTGCCTTGGGTGACTGAACCGCTAGAAGGGCTAACAGAAAGAGCAAAATTAAAAGCAGCTTGAGAAGAAACATAGCCTGCCATCACCGAATCAAGAGTAGCATCACTTAATTGGATCACACTCTCACTGCCAGTTGATCCGGTAAAGACTTCGTAATATTTATCAGCTGTGCCGCCATCATTTTTCGAACTATCCGTATCTTCTTCGAGATAAGTGACCAGCTTGAAATTAGCGCCAATGGCGTCTGATTGGTAATAATAAGCATATTTGTTAGGCAAAGGGTCTTTGGGAATAATTTTCATAAATTGCTCAGTGAAGAAAGCTGGCGAGGAAGTAGTATCCATAGTTAAAGGATTACCTGAGATAAAAAAACCGCCTCCCTCCCAGAGAGGATAGTGCTGACTATAATTATAATATAATTCCAGGTTTAAAGCTATTTGATCAAGATCAGCTAGTCGTCTGGTGTCTCTGGCTTTGGCCCTGACATTAGCAAGGGAAAACGTTATAATGGCTGTCAAAATGCCAATAATCGCGATGGCGATTAATAGCTCAATGAGAGTGAATGATTTCTTCATATCCCGAACAATTAATTTACAATTTGTGACTCCAAATACGAATTAATAAATGGATCAAGGTTGCCATCAAGCACTTTTTCTAAGTCAGAAGTTTCGTAACCACTTCTTAGATCTTTGACTAATTGATAAGGATGAAAAACATAAGAACGAATCTGGTTTCCCCAAGAAATAGATTTAATCGGTCCTTTTATTTTAGCTTTTTCTTTATCCTTCTGCTCTCCATAAACCTTTAATAATTTTGCTTGAAGAATTTTTAAGGCTTGTTTTTTATTTTGATATTGAGATCTTTCCGATTGTGAACAAACACTGATACCAGTTGGCAGATGGCTGATGCGAACAGCTGTTTCTGTTTTTTGAACATTTTGACCTCCGTGACCGGAGGCAAGGAAAGTTTCTATTTTCAAATCTCCTTCCTTAATATGTATTTTTGCTTCTTCTTCAAATTCCGGCAAAACCTCAACTGAAGCGAAAGAAGTATGCCTCATTTTTTCTGCATCAAAAGGAGAAATTCTGACCAAGCGATGAACGCCAGCCTCCCCTTTTAAAAAACCATAGACATAGTCGCCAATAATTTGAAGAGTCACACTTTTGTAACCAGCCTCTTTATGGAGAGATTGGTCTATAATCCTTGCCTGCCACCCTTTTTTTTCAAAAAATTTAAGATACATTCGGCAAAGAATTTCTACCCAATCACAAGCATCAACTCCGCCAGTTCCAGCGTGGAGCATCATAAAAGCGTTATTTTTATCATATTCACCTTTCAGCAAACTTATTCTTTCCATTTCTTCAATTTCTTTTTCTATTTCATTAGGATCTTTTAGAGTATTTTCTTTTAGTTCTTCTTCAATTTTTTCTAACTTTTCTTCTCTTTTTTTTAAGGAAACAAGTTGTTGATTAAGAGATTGAATTCTTTCATAATCCTGCCAGATGCTTGGATCTTGCAACTTTTCTTCAAGGGAGGCAATTTCTTTTTTTAATTTATCTTTGTCAAAGAAATCCTCTTAATCGAGAAAATCTTTTCTCTAAATTTTTTATTTTTATATTTTTTTCTTCCATAAATAATAATTTTTATTTTTTATATTCCTCTAAAATGACAACTATTGTTTTTTCTTTTCCTTTACTCAAAACTTTTAATTTAACTTTGTCACCCGGTTTATGGCTTCTGATCTCCTGGCCTAAACTATTTTCTTCCGTAATCTTTTTTCCGTCTATTTCTAAAATAATATCATCTTCCTTTAAACCAACTTTATCAGCCGGACTCCCTGGCGTAATTGCTAATTCAGAAAGATCGCCGCCCTTAACAATCAGAGCGCCATAGTCATTTGAAAATTTATTTTTCTTAGCTATTTCTTGATTAATGATAATGTAGCGAACACCTAAAAATGGATAAGTGATTTTCCCGGTCTTCTCTACACTTTTGATAGCTATTTTAGCTTGATTAATCGGCAAAGCAAAACCTATTAATTGTCCCTGAAGACTGATTGCTGTATTAATACCGATGACTTCACCATTAAGATTAATTAAAGGGCCGCCAGAATTGCCAAAATTAATGGCCGCATCTGTTTGAATGACATTTTCAAGAACTGACTGCTCAACCGTCCCGCCGCCAGCGACTACTCGTCTGCCAATCCCGGAAATTACTCCTCTTGTCACTGTATTGCGATACTCTCCCAAAGCATTGCCAATCGCCAAAACGGTTTGACCAATCGAAATTTTGTCCGAATCGCCTAAACTAACCTCTGGTAGCTTTAAACCCTTAATCTGTAAAATAGCCACGTCATTAAATGGGTCGCGGGCCAAAACTTTTGCTTCATATTTCTTGGCGTCATTAGTGATGACCGTATATTCAGCTTCTTCGTCAACGACCACGTGCTTATTAGTCAAAATTAAACCATTTTTGGCAGAAACCACAAATCCAGTTCCACCGCCAATCTCCTGTTTTTCTTTTAATTCTTCTTTGGGGATTTCTTCGGTTTGGGGATCAGTCCAAGGAAACTCAAAACTGAAAGGCCAATTAAATTCAAATTCTTTAAAAAATTCTTTTGGCGAAAGTTCTTTACTATCTCCGTAATATTGGGAAACATATTTAGAAACAACAATACTCACGACTGACGGAGAAACCTTTTTAACCGCCTTAATCATTCTTTCTTCGTCTGAAATACCGGCAACAGGCTCTTGACCGGCTTCTTCTTTAACAATCGGGGTTTTTATAATTGGCTTAATTAAATTAGAATTTTTAACATGAGGAATTAAATAATAATTGTAAAAATAAACAGAAATTAGAGCAGAAGTAACACTGCTTATTAAAATAACAATAATTAAAATAATAATAAATTCTTTGAGAGAATGATCTTTTTTAAACATAATTAATTAACTATTTTTTAATATAATTTAATAACTAGTTTTTATTTTAACAATTTTTCTTCACAAGTCAAGTGAAGTGGCTAATTCAATATGGTGGACCTACCGGGAATCGAACCCGGGCCTCAGCAATGCGAATGCTGCGTAATACCACTTTACTATAAGCCCACCTGAATTTTGTGCTCCCGGCTGGGCTCGAACCAGCAATTTCCTCGTTAGGAGTGAGGTGTTCTATCCAATTGAACTACGGGAGCTTAATAGAAAACTAACAACTGACAACTTACAACTAATAACGACCAACTAGAGAAAGCGTTAATCGCCCAGATATTTGCCAAACCATTGACCTGCTAGATGGCTTAGAAAAGCTGTCTTTTGATCTATCATCGCCAAGATAACAAAAACAATCACCACCGTCGCAAAAATCATTAAGACGTTGACTAGTCGTCTTTTGGAATAATTTTTTATTTCTTTATTTTCTATTTCCATAAATTTATTTTACCTCTAAATTTTCAACTTGTCAATTTTTTATTGTTTGTTATAATTAAATTACCTTAAAAAATATATTGGAAGTTTAATTTCAAGGTTCCTGAGCGAAGCGAAGGGTTCTTATAATTTAATTAATTATAAATTAAAATTTATGTTTATGTCAAAAAAAAATGAAGAGGTGAATAGTGAAGCTGAAACTATCATTGGCGCCGGTGTCGAGGTTGAAGGGACTTTCGTTTCTTCAGGCAACGTCACTGTTAAAGGCCGCGTTTTAGGATCGCTTGAAACAAAAAATGATTTGTATGTGGCAGAAACAGCTTCTATCGAAGCTGAAGTAAAAGCAAAGAATGCTTTTATCGGTGGCGAAGTAAAAGGCGATGTTGTAGCCGAGGAGAAAGTGAAACTTTCAAACAGCGCTAAAGTTTTTGGTGATATCACTTGCCAAACCCTCTCTATTGAGGAAGGCGCCATCTTAAATGGCAAATGCCAAATGAGCAAACGAGAAGAAGGCAAGGAAGAATAAAGCCCATGCTCCACAAATGCGTTTCAGATTAATTATTAATTTTATGTTTTTTTATATCTATGATTCTTTCCTGGCTGATAAAAAATATGAAAAGATATTAGGTAAAATAGAAATTCGTCTGACAAATTTAGGTATTGCCGGAAGAAACATCCGGCTTTCTATTTTAAAAAATGTTGAAGAAATTGTAAAAGACCTGCCAGAAAAAGATTCACCAACGATCGTCATCATCGGCGAAGATAAAACTTTTTTTAAGGCAGCAAAAGCTTTAGTCGGCAAACGAACGCCCATTGGATTTATTCCTATTAGGGGAAATTCTATTGTGGCCAAGCTGCTTGGTTTGCCAATTAATGAATTCGCCTGTGATGTTGTTTCAGCGCGACTGATAGAAACCATTAATTTAGGAAAAGTCAATAAAGAGACTTTTTTCTCTTTTTTAGAAATACCAGCCAAAGATGTAATTATCACCTGTGATCACCAATATTTAATCAGAACAAATAAACTTAAAAAAGTTAGAATCTTTAATTTAGGCTTGCTCCAATTTGGAGATTCATTTAGGGAAACAGAAGAGAAAAAAATGATTGCTAATCCAAAAGATAAGTATTTAGAAATTCTGATTGGCAATCCATCGGAAAGATTTCTTTTTTGGAGGAAAAAAGAAAAACTTGATAGTTTATTTTTTGCCGAAAAAATAGATATTATCAGTAAAAAAAGAAATAAAAAAATTCCGATCATTGTTGATGGAGAAAAAATAATTGAATTACCAGTCTCGATCGGTCTTTCTCGAGAATTAATAAGAGTAGTGGTGGGGAGAAACAGATTAATTTAAAAATTTAAACCACAAAATTTATCAAACGATCTTGAACAAAGATAGTTTTTTTAATTTGTTTATTTTCTAAAAATTTCTGAATTTGGGGGCTCTGAAGAGCCCCTTTTTCTACCTCCTCTTTGAGAGATCCTCTTTTAACAGTTATTTTATCTCTTAATTTGCCATTGACCTGAATAATGATCTCTACTTCTTCTGATTTAGTTAATTTTTCGCGATAATCTGGCCATTTCTCTTCAAAGATACTTTGAGATTCTTTTAATTTTGGACGAATCTTGTGCCAAAGTTCTTCAGTTAAATGCGGAGCAAAAGGACAAAGCAAAAGAAGTAAAACTTCTAAATCTTTTGAATTTTTTCTTTGCTCTAAGCTGTTTGAATACTCCATTAAACTGGAGATGGCTGTGTTAAATTTAAAATTTGAAATGTCTTCGGTTACTTTTTTAATCGTTTGATGGCGCGCTAAAGAATTATTTTTTGAATCTACACTTTCTGATCTTTTTTTAAGAATTATTTTTTTTACTCTTTCTAAAAATCTCCTGACACCCTCAATGCTCTTGGTGCTCCAAGGGATGGCTCCCTCAAAAGGGCCCATAAACATTTCATAAACGCGTAAAACGTCAGCTCCATATTTTTTAATTATTTCATCAGGGTTAACCACGTTTCCTTTTGATTTTGACATTTTTTCTCCATCTTCTCCGAGAATCATACCTTGGTTTCTTAATTTTAAAAATGGTTCCTTAAAAGAGACAACACCTAGATCATAAAGAAATTTATGCCAAAATCTGGCGTAAAGAAGATGAAGAACCGCGTGCTCAGCGCCACCAACATAGCAATCAACTGGCAACCAGTATTTTTCTTTTTTAGGATTAATCAATTCTTTTTTATTTCTTGGATCAATATATCTTAAATAATACCAACAAGAGCCAGCCCATTGGGGCATGGTATTTGTCTCCCGCCTGGCCTTACCCCTACATTTTGGACATTTAGTCTCAACCCATTTTTTAATGTTCGCTAATGGTGATTCCCCGATGCCCGTTGGCTGATAGACCTTAACTTTAGGTAAAACCAATGGCAAATCTTTTTGACGAAGAGCAACCCAGCCAGGATTTAAAATCTCTCCTTTAGAAAACTCGTTTTTCTTAAATTTCCCTTCTTTAATCTTCTTTTCACAATTTTCACAAAAAACTAGTGGAATTGGCTCTCCCCAATAGCGTTGTCTTGAAAAAATCCAATCTCTAAATTTATATTTTATTGCCTTGTTTCCTAAATTTTTTGAAACTAACCATTTAATCAATTCTTCCCGAGCTTTTAGAGAAAACAAACCAGAAAATTTACCTGAATTGATTAAATTCCCTTCGCCTTCATAAGCCTCAAGCAAATTTCCCTTTTCATCTCTTTCTGATTCTTGATTATTTGCTGGTCTAATTACTTCTTTAATCGGCAAACCATATTTAACAGCAAAATCATAATCTCTCTGATCATGAGAAGGCACTACCATGACTGCGCCGCCGCCATAAGTAGCAATCACATAATCACCAACCCAAACAGGAATCTTTTCTCCGGTAGTCGGATTAATCGCTTTGATCCCTTTAAGCTCAACTCCTGTTTTTTCCTTTTGTAATTCTGTTCTTTCTATCTCCGACTTTTTTTCTGCTTCGCTCAAATATTTTTCTACCTCAGTCCAATTTGAAATAGTTCGGCTCTGCTCACCATCTAAAATTATTTTATGTTCCGGCGCAACAACCAATGCCACTACTCCGAAAATTGTATCAATCCTCGTGGTGAAGACCGTGATTTGATGGTTGGAGTTTAAAATTTGAAATTTTACTTCACTCCCTTCTGATCTACCAATCCAGTTTCTCTGCATTAGTTTGATCGGTTCAGGCCAACTAAGATCCTCAAGATCTTTAAGGAGACGATCAGCGTAAGCAGTAATTTTGAGCACCCATTGTTTTATTCTTTTTCTTACTACTTGTGTCCCACAACGAAAACATTTACCACCTTCAACTTCTTCATTAGCTAAACCAGTCTTACAAGAAGGACACCAATTAATCGGCATCGAAGCGATATAAGCTAAGCCATGCTCAAATAATTTTAGAAAAATCCATTGCGTCCATTTGTAATAATCCGGATCAGTGGTCGAAATCTCCCTTGACCAATCATAGGCAAACCCTATTGACTTCAGTTGCTCTTTAAAACGCTTAATATTTTTTTTAGTAATAACAGCTGGATGAATCCCTGTTTTAATCGCGTAATTTTCTGCTGGTAGCCCGAAGGCATCCCAGCCCATCGGATGAAGAACATTAAATCCTTTCATTTTCAAACAGCGAGTAATGACATCAGAAGCAATATAACCTTTCGGATGTCCAACATGAAGTCCTTCACCTGAAGGGTAGGGAAACATGTCCAAAATATAACATTTTGGTTTTTTAAAGAAATCTTTAGCCTGGTAAAGATTTGTTTTTTCCCAAATTCTTTGCCATTTTTTTTCAATTGTAGATGGTTTATTTGAAGTCATAAAGCTATTATATCAATAAAAAAATTGCGGTCAATCCTCAATTTAATTCTTTAATTCGTTAATTCTTTAATTCGTTAATATTCTTAATAAATGTAGCCGATAATTTTTGGATCATTTAAATCAAGCGTTCTGTTTGTTTTGACCCATGGTCCTTCAAAATTCATTTCAGAAAAAGTGACCGTTGCCTCATTAAAAGATTCTACATAACCAACATGACCATAACGACGAGCCGCCCAACCTGAATCACGTAAAGAAATGACTGCTCCTTTCTGGGGCGCATCACCAGTCTGAAAACCCATTTTTCTCGCATTAGCCAACCAAGTTTTAGCGTGGCCAGTCCAAGGAATACAACGCCGAGTAGCGACATACCACGTGCATTGTCCCAGAGCGAAAGTACGACAATTGTCACCCGCCGGCCGAACATAAGGATAAAGGTTTTGTTTTTTTGGTTTAACTGAAGCCGGCGGAGGCGCATAAGGCTTTTTTCCATCAGGCAGAATTAACTCGTCTCCTTCAAAAATATCAGAAGCGTTAGCCAAATTATTAAATTCAATAATATTATCAACTGTACTTTTGTATTTTTTAGCAATCGCTCCCAATGTCTCTCCCTTTTTAACTTTATAAATCAAACCATCAACTGGCAAAATCTCTAAGGATTGCCCAGGCTTGATGATTGACCTTAAAGTTAAGTTATTTTCCCATAAAAGCGAATCAATCGTCAAACCAAATTTATCAGCGATTGAATAGAGAGAGTCCCCGCTTTGAACATTATAAATCTCTGTCTCTGTTCTTGTCAAAGGCCTCGAAGGATCTATCCCCTTTTCCGGAACAACCAAAGTTCCTTCAGCCGTTAAAGAAAGAACCCCGGCTTCGGCCTCGGCCTGCGCCTCATCCTCCCTCTGAAGCGAGGCAATCCGAAAAGAAGGTTGCTGCTTTAAAGAAGGCTCCTTTTTATTCGGTGAAAAACTCATTTTTTGATAATTGACAGCTTTTGCCAACAAACTTTGTCGAATATCCTGAGAAGCCCCGACGAAGGGCTGATTAAGCTCTGTTTCAAAAAAAGAAAAAAAGGTGGCAAAAATAATCAAAAGAGCAATCACTCCTCTACTGCTTAATAAAAATTTAAAGGGTAAAATTAACTTACCTTTTAAATAATGACCAATAAATAATAAACCAAAAAGGATCCTCTTCAAAAATCGATCTGAAAAGCTTGATTTTAAGCCTATTTTGTCATTTTTTGGATTAACGACTGCCATAACTTTTATATTATACCCCAACCCTTTATCCTGTCAACCATCTGATTTGTTACATTTAATTAAGTTAAGAGGCGCCAATGACTCTGAGGAGAGGACAATATTCCTTGAGTTTTTTAAGGATTTTTTTTATTTTTTCTGAATTAATTGAAACCTCTACTTCTAAAAAGAAAAAGTAGTCCCATGGTTTAAGTCGACTCGGGATGGAATGCAAAGAAGTTAAATTTAAATTATTATCGGCGAAAACACTCAAAATGTCCCTTAAAATTCCCACTCTGTCATATACTGAAATTAAAAGAAGTGTATTTTTTGTTTTTAGGTTTAATTTTTGAAAAAAAGACTTTTTGAGAGAAGAAGCAATAATAAAGAATTTAGTAAAATTTTTCTTGCTGTCCTCTATATTTTCTGCTAAAACATTCAAGCCATGTTTCTTGGCGGCCAAGGAGGGAAGAATAAAACCGGTTATCTCTGAGGATTCTTCTAAAACAGGCGCAATTGTACTTTGAGTCAGCTCCTCTACGGCCTGTGACAAATTTTTTTCAAGCCATTTTCTGCATTGAGACAAAGCCTGTGGATGAGATTTAATAATTTTAATTTTTTTAAGTTGTTTTCCTTTTGAAGCGAATGAATGGTGAATTGGCATTTCAAAAGAACCTAAAGCATACACAGGATAATCAATAAAAGAACACACTGTTTCAGAGACAAGACCAGCTGTACTATTTTCAATTGGAACAACCCCTAGACTAATCTCTTTTTTTAAAATCTCCTTAAAAATTTCTTTGATATTTACGAGTGGTTTTAAAAAAAAATTCTTGGGAAAAAATTTTTCCGCCGCCACCCAAGAAAAAGTTCCTTCAGGCCCTAAAAACCCAACAATTTTTTTATTTTTCATAAATTCTTTACTTTTTAATTTTTCTATGGTCTTTTTTAACTTTTTTAAGAATTATTTCAAATATCTTTTTTATTAATTCTGGATCTAAATTTAATTTTTCTGCCGAAATTTTTATTTTTTGAAAAAGATTTTTTTCTCTTTCTCTGTCACACGGTGGCATTTGATAAATTTTTTTATAAATTCCTATCTTTTTTGTGATTTCAAGTCTTTTTTTCAAAAACTTAATCAACTTTTGGTCAACCTTGTCAATTTGTTTTCTCAATTTTTTTAAATTTAAATTTCTCATTTTGTTTCCTCCATAAATAAAAATTAATAGACAATTTTTACTACCTTTTTATTTTTAACCTCTATTTTGCCGCCAATCGGGATAGAGATATTTGAAGAAACGCTATGTCCAAATAAATCTGTTTTTAAAATTGGAAAAGCATAATCAACAAAATGACTTTTTATCATTTTTAAAACATCTATTTTTTTAGCACAGAACTTATTATTAATTTTATTCAAATTTCCAACAATCATCCCTTTAATTTTTTTCCAAACACCTGTGTTTTTAAAATGAGTCAAGGTTCTGTCTAGGCGATATATTGTTTCTCCTGTTTCTTCCCAGAAAAAAATTTTTCCTCGCCAATCAGGTTCGTAAGGAGTGCCAATTAAAGTTTCTAAAGAAGTTAGATTGCCGCCAACTAAAACCCCTCTTAAAGGTCCCTTTTTTAAAAAATTACCAAAAGCGGGGAGAGAAAAGATCTGCCTTTTTTTTATCAAAACGTCGAGAAAACTTTGATTAGTCAGCTCATTATTTTCGTCAAATCCCCAAGTGACCATCGGTCCATGGATTTGGATCAAACCTGTTTTGGCAAAAATAGCATTTAATAAAATAGTAATATCTGAAAAACCAACTAATGGTTTTGGATTTTTTTTAATGAGGTTG
>Ga0210057_1008495_pt1 | contig 12145 bp, 14 predicted proteins | sample CryGeyCG2114_010_2_FD_183968 | JGI IMG/M metagenome (GOLD analysis project Ga0210057, IMG submission 183968) | Groundwater microbial communities from aquifer - Crystal Geyser CG10_big_fil_rev_8/21/14_0.10 (SPAdes) (version 2) | ecosystem: Environmental > Aquatic > Deep subsurface > Groundwater ...
GCTTCAAAGGCTAGGTGTTAGTATTGAAACGAAATCAAAACATTATGCGGTTAAAGTCGGCAACCTCAAGCCAAATGAAATAGTCCTGTACGAATCTGGAGATACTGTCACAGAAAATTCCATAATCGCGGCCGCCTTAATCCCAGGGAAAACCGTCATAAAATATGCCTCTGCAAACTATATGGGCCAAGAGGTCTGCTTTTTTCTTGAGAAATGTGGCGTGAAGATAGACGGCATCGGCACCACCACAATAACAGTTCACGGTGTTAAAGAAATAAATACACCAGTTACTTACACACTAGCAGAAGATCCAATTGACACCATGTTCTTTTTGGCAACAGCGGCAGTAACAAAATCTTCTATAACCATAAAACGTTGCCCGATAGACTTTCTTGAGGTTGAGTTGCTAAAACTTGAAAAAATGGGACTACGTTTTAAACTCTCAAAACCATATTTATCTGAGAATGAGAAAACTAAACTAGTTGATATAAAAACATCTCCGTCAAAACTAGTAGCTCTTGAAGAAAAAATAGAATGTCGACCTTATCCCGGACTTAACATTGATAATCTTCCCTTTTTCGCAATCATTGCAACACAGGCAAGAGGCACAACTTTTATTCACGATTGGGTTTATGAAAAACGCGCCATATACTACAAAGAATTAGACAAACTGGGCGCAGACACGCTTCTGGCTGATCCGCATCGTTTTTACGTAAATGGCCCGACCAAATTAAGCGCAACTGAAATAATCTGCCCACCCGCACTCAGGCCTGCCGCTATTGTTTTAATTGGTATGCTTTCCGCCGATGGTACATCCATTTTGAGAAATATTTACAGTATCAACCGTGGTTATGAGGGAATTATCAAACGCCTAAATTTACTTGGAGCTGATATCAAGATTCTGCATGAATTTTAATATATTAAATACCCACCTTACTGATGAAACTGGGTATGCTGGATTTCTGGATTTTTATTTTTAAATAAGCTAGACTTCCCCCAATATGACAGCAAAGAAGCAATTTCCAGAAAAATTATTGTTTTATGTATATATTGCTTTTTCTGTTCTTCTGTTGGTTGGTGCTGTAGCATTTTCTGTGCTTTACGATAAAGGATACAGGGTTAAAGGATTCTCCATACAAAAAACCAGCACCATAGAGATGCAAATTTCTGAAGAAGAGACATGGGTCTTCATCGGAGAAACACCGGTTCATCTAACCAAAAATGCCAGCGAAAGCATTTCCATTCCTAGTATAGAACCTGGTGAACAACTCATAACTGTTATCAAAGATAAATACTTCCCTTGGGCCAAAAAACTTGAGGTACCATCAGGCGAAACCTTAACTCTATATCCATTTCTTCTTAAACAAAACGTAGAAACCCGAGAAATTGTTCCTGGTGATACAAACTATATTAGACTTATTCAGCATTTCAGAGACAAGTCAAAGACAGATCAGACTTCCTACGAAACAGACACATTAGTCATAAGTGCCACCGAGTCAGGAGTTTCAATTACTAGACACTTTGGAGAGTCTGATGAACAACCAATTAAAACGACTGTGCCTGTAAGGTCTGTGCACCAATTTCTTAATAACCAAAACGTAGTAATATACACCACACAGACAGAAATGTGGGTTAGCGAACTGGTGGTAGACACCCGCATTGCATATAAAATCTTTGAGGGCAAAAACATTCGTTTATTTTCGGAGGACGATACGTTATTTATCCAAGACGGCAATAGGTATTTTAGGATAAATCTATAAATACAAGACAGATAAATTCCGCAGTTTTTGGTCTGTAGATTAAGGTGCAGAATAAACCACGCAAGCATGATGTTTGAAATTTTAGCTTTAAGTCTTAAGATTGAAATATGTACGTCCTTGATGTCATCCCCATTGCCAGATCAGCCGGAAAAGAATCTCTGAGTTACCTGTCAAAAGAGAAGGTACCATTAGGATACTTAGTTGAGGTACCTCTGCGCAGACAAATGATTTCAGCTCTGGTTCTCTCATGCCAAAAAGCCGAGAATATAAAGTCAGCCATTAGGACTTCTGATTTCCAATTTAAAAAAGTAAGCATCGTACACAAGCACCCCACCCTCTCAAGACAATTTGTTGGTGCCATTGGCAAAACTGCCGAGCATTTTGCTACATACACCGGGCAACTCTTATTCGCCTTAACTCCCAAACATGTATTAAGCCAAGACATTAGACGTAAGATGTTAAAACAAACTGACATTAAAAAAATGTCCAAGTGGCAAGTCATTCAGGCGGAAGACGAAGATCGTTTTGTACAATACAAACAACTCATAAGAAGCAGTCTGAATAAAAAACAGTCTGTATTTCTATGCGTTCCCAGCCGAAGAGACGGTGAACATTTTTTTGAGTTTATTAGGAAAGGCATAGAAGAGTACGTTTTTCATTTCCATAGTGGATTAACCAAAAAACAAATACAGGAAAAACAACAGGAAGTACTTGATGATAAACATCCGGTAGTAATAATTGGGACTCCGATGTTTTTGTCTATCCCCAGAGTAGACGTTGGTAAAATAATACTTGACAGAGAAAGCTCCGAGGGATATAGAACCATCGGCAATCCCAAAATTGACACAAGAATATTCGTAGAATATTTTTCAAAAGAAATAAAGGCCGAACTTATTTTTGGTGACACTTTTCTACGACTCGAAACTATCTATAGGCATCAAGAAAAAAAAATTGGGGCCATACAACCGGTATCATTCAGAACATTAACCCCGGCCAACAGCGTACTATTTGATATGACTGAAGAAAACGCTCCTTTGGTTTTTGATGCCTATGCAGACAAAATAATTCGGTTAACCAAAGAGAAAAATGAACACACTTTTGTATTTGCCGCTCGAAAAGGTTTGCACTCAATAACAGTGTGCAAAGATTGCGGACACATTGTAACCAGTTCAGATGGCTCGGCGCCAATGGTTCTATACGAGCACCCAGATGGTAACTATTTCTATTCTCCTCACACAAAAGAAAAAAGACCCGCAGATGATACTTGTCTGTACTGCGGAGGGTGGCGGCTTAACCCACTCGGTCTTGGCATAGATACTATCGAAAAAGAAGTGCATTCCATTGCATCTGATACAAAAATATTCCGCCTAGACAAAGATAGTGTTTCAACACACAAAAAAGCGCTGTCTGTGACTGAAGAGTTTTATGGAACACCCGGATCTATAATGATCGGCACCGAGTTTTCCTTGGCTTATCTACGCGAACCGATTGATAACTGCATTATAACCACAATAGATTCCCTGCTCGCATTGCCAGACTTTAGAATACAAGAAAAAATACTTCGCACCCTGCTATCGTTTCGTTCAAAAGCATTAAAGAATTTTGTGATTCAGACCAGAAACCCAGATCAACAACTTTTTAACTATGCTACTAAGGGAAATTCTGAAAAGTTTATAATAGATGAACTGGTGGCCAGAGAAAAATTCAGATTCCCTCCATTTTCCGTGCTAATAAAGATAACACTACAAGGAGAACAGAGTCTCATCGAGAAGCACGCCCGAGAAATTACCGAATATCTAAACGAAGCAGAAGCTGACATTTATCCGGCGCACATCTCAAAAATCAGAGGCTCCTGGATCTTGAACATCCTTTTGAGAATTCCTAAAGAAAATTGGCCAAACCACACTCTGGCAAACAAGTTGCGCACTTTATCGCCCACATACAGAGTACAGGTTGATCCCGAAAACATCCTGTAAAACCGTGTTATAATCGCCACTGATGGTGAAAATATTCCAATATCAGGAACATTCTGCACTTCGAGAAAAAGCTTCCAGTGTCAAAAAAGAAGAAATTGGCAGTAAAAAATTGGCCAAAATAATATCTGATCTGAAAAAAGCCCTAACTTCACAGGACGACGGAGTAGCTATTGCAGCTCCTCAAATTGGAGTATCGCTTAGAATTTTTGTCGTGTCTGGTAAGGCTTTTGCTATAAGCAATGGCGAAGACGAGAACGCTAGCGACTATAAAGATATGGTCTTTATAAATCCAAAAATTGAAAAAAGTTCCAGAAAAAAAGAAGCTATGGATGAGGGGTGCCTGTCTGTACGCGGAAAATATGGAAAAGTTAAAAGATCTGAAAAAACCACAATGACAGCCCTTGATGAAAGCGGAAAGAAATTTAGATATGGTGGGTCAGGTCTTATCTCACAGATATTCCAACATGAGACAGATCACTTGGACGGGATACTTTTCACAGACAAAGCTACTGATATAGAAAATATATGAAATTCGTCTTTTTTGGTACAGACTTTTTCGCCACTATAATTCTTGAGGAACTGCAGAAAGCTGGCTTTACTCCGGATCTTATTGTGACAGCGCCTGACAAACCCCAAGGTCGCAAACTGCTTCTAACTCCACCTCCAGTTAAAGTATGGGCCGAAAAAAACAACATTAAATTTATTCAGCCTGAAAAACTTTCTAAAAAAAGTTTTTCAGGCATAACTTGGGATTTGTTCATTGTCGCTTCATACGGTCTAATTATCCCTCGAGAAATAATAAATTTACCAAAACACAAAACGCTCAATGTCCATCCGTCGATGTTGCCGAAATTGCGAGGCGCGTCTCCTATAGAAACTGCCATTTTAGAAGAGAACGAAACCGGAGTTACTATAATTCGAATTGATGAAAAAATGGATCACGGACCAATTGTTGCCCAGAAAGGTGTCCACTCTTGGACTACGGGAACACTTCCGAGCACGACAGAACTTGAAAAACTTTTGGCGCACAGTGGCGGTTCCCTTTTGACAGAAAGCATCCCTGATTGGATTTCCGGAAATATTTCCGAACAAGAACAGGAACACGAGTTTGCAACATACACCAAAAAAATTACCAAAGAAGATGGGTTGATTGATTTGACAGACTCACCAGAAAAAAATTATAGGAAAATACAGGCCTATAAAGGATGGCCCAGGAGCTATTTTTTTATAAAACACAATCAGAAAGAAAAACGCATCATCATTACTGACGCCAAGTTCACCAACAACAAACTAGAGCTAATTGATGTCATTCCAGAAGGAGGAAGGGAAATATCTTTTGCTGACTTTCAAAAGGGATACGGTTCTATTCTGTCTGATAACTAATACTACCTTTGAGCAGTGAGAGCATCTACTTGACTCTCTGTCTGAATAATAAGATAAACAACTCCGACAAAACCAAAGGCCCAAACAAAGAAAAGGGTAGTTACAATTTTTGGAACCGGTGTTCCTTGTAATAAACGTCTCATTGATTAATAAATTATTTTTAAACCTACTATTAAGTTTACCACTTTAATCCTCTAAGAACATTCTTAATTTTCAACATACCTCTGCGATAAGTATCTTTTTTCTTTTTCTTGTTTGAACGCAGGGCCCTAGTTAACTCATTTTTTGCTTCATCTATAGCAGCGTACAGATTCTCTTGTTGTGATTCTGCCCTGAAAAACTTACCGCCAACCGTAAGATTGAATTCAGCCCTAAAGACGTCTTCTCCCTTATTATGATGCTTACTAATCTTCCCAACTTCTACATCACAGTGAACGCTCGTATCTTTGGGATTAATAAGTTTTTCTTCAACCTGTCCAAGTTTTTTTTCAATGTATTCTCGAATAGCGGGAGTAAGAACTGTATTCGTTGCCTTGATATTTATGTTCATAGGTAGATATAGAATTACTTCTAATAAAGGTTCCTTGCAACAAGCTGACTAGGCATTGTAGAAACTCTCTTCGCTCGCGTATCTCTCCAAGGATGCAGAGGATTGAACCTTTGTTAGCTCCTCGGCTCGGAAATGCTCAATCCTTCGGCTTGGGCATTTCACTCGCTCTATGTCGCTAATAAGCTAATTATAGCAAACTATCCTACTTCCACAGAAAGCATTTTTATGGCCTAAAACACCCGGGCTTTAGGCAGGGCGTTCGCCCTACTCATCTCTTACAGAGATGAGTTTTAGGGGATGGTGATGACCGGAAATTATTCGCACTTTGGATACACTTACTCCAAAATGTCCAGCAACTAACTGGCAAATCCGCTTATTTGCCAAGTTTCCCCGGGCTTTCTCACGGACAGAAACTTTTAGCTTATTTTCTGATTCCACCACAAGGTCTTCTTTTTTAGCACCTGTCAAAGCCCGAACTTTTATGTACATAATTATTCTCTGATAAGACTTGAGAAATTTTCGTCAATTTTGAGTTTGCGGGCCTTATCAGAAATGTAAGCGTTTTCACGCAACTTCTCAAAAGAAACAGAATTATCCAGAAATCCCAGGTCATAAGCTAAACGATCCGAATATCCTGGAAAAACATATTTTAGAGAAAAACCTATCTGCTTTTCTTCTGGCAGAACTTTGTTTATGTCCTCAACCAAACTGGTTGTGCAGTTATTGGTAAAAGTATTATAGAACTCCGGTTTTTCGTTAAGCTTGTTGACCCGTTCCATAATGGAGACAAAAAGTTTTTGGGCTATTTCCTTGCTAGTATCTACTTTATATAGATAAACTTTGTCATCTCTAGTGTTAGTTCTTAGAGCCAAAACATCTCTCTCATCAGCCACCACATAAATAAATTCATACTGATTGAACAACCCCTGATAGGTGTGGTAACTTTCGCCCAACTCACGCCTAGCCTCTATTGAAACGTCAATATACGTACCATCAGCAAAACCAAAAGCAATCATAGTGTGAGCAACTCCTCGAAACTTTGTAAACGGATCAATAATGAAATCAACTCTAACCAATCCGTCTAAATCAAAAGTTTTGTCGTAATAACCAATGTCGTAGTCCGCCGGAGTACGGTACCTGAAGTTTCTAATATTTCTCACAACTACTGCACCGCCATCGTTAAACTCCGCAGAAGCAGTAATCTTTTGTGGTATATCCCAGTCTAAATTATTCTTGGGAGTAGATAAAAGATAAAAAGACGCAAGCAAAGTAATAGACAAACAGACCAGTATTACGGCATATCTAAAAAATTTCCTGTTTAATATTGAAAATTTCATAGGTTATTTAAAACAGTCCCGATTATAATTAAAAGATATTTTAATTATAACGCATATCTTGTGCAAATTTCCGCAAGTTATGCATGTTAAAAAATAAAATAAAAATGACCTACTCCCTACAGTTTCTGCGATGTTTCCCTGGTATGTAAAAAGCCCCGACAGAGTTGTCGGGGCTCGGGGGTATACTGCAAGTCCTGATGGCCGTGGTGCCTCCTGCGTGCCTTCGGGGAGCGCGTGTCAATCCGCTCCAACATCCGTTCAAGGAGGTTTTTGAGCGTCTTACTTTTGCGACCTGGACTCACAGCTACATCCAATAATTATACTACGGGAAGTTATTTTTTATGTCAATAGGTAAAACTTGGTACTTATTTTCTGTCAAACAATATCGGTATCTCCAAAGCATCGTCGTGTTCCGGAAGTCCACTTGGGTTATCCTTTTGAAAAATTATAGTACCTCGGCGACTGAAATGACCCTCACCTGATCCAGGAAAAGAAGGATTACCAAATTCTATTGTTCCTTCAAATGGTACGAAGTTCTCTGTCATCCAAGTTGAATCTGGGTCATCTGGGTCAAGAACAGCACTTGCGAAACTTTCGGCAATAATTCTACCATCCCAATCTACTAGGGTAACCGGGAAACTAGCTTCAAAATACCACGTACCCCGAGCTTCGCCTCGTACTGTAAGTGGTGAGTGGATGTCAGAAAGGGGCTCTGGGTCGTGGACAACAATTAAATCCTCTTGGACAAAATATGTTCGGCAAGATCAGCTGGTAGCCTTTTCTCTTTTTCAATAACATCCAGCGTAGCGTCATCTGAAGATTCTTGCATGCCACGTATAAATCCAAAAACGCCCAGCACGAAACCAGTCGCCATAAGAACACCCATAATTCCAACAAATATTTTGTTTGATTTTGTCATTTGATTCATTTTATCCATACCTAACACATATAAAAAGCCGCTCACCCTGTAGAGATAAGCGGCCATGATGTTCCGACGGAGTAGTGCCCGACACTCCGCCAAGAACGGAGCTTCATGGGAAAAACTTAGGCCTTGGAGATAGTTGGTTCCAGACTATCATTTACATAAGCATATACGGCTTCCTCAGCATGACAGAAGTCTGACAAACTAAAATTACCGTACCCAAGACTTTTAGCCATATCAAACAATAGTTTATGCCCGTCAACCCTTCCTGTCTTCAAGAGAAGTTCCAGGAATGCAACTTTGTAAAAAGCATCACGATACCTGTCACTTGACGGAGTGCACACAGGAAGTGTGCACTCAAGATCTTCTTGTTTGATTATATCCTGATATTCTGCGAGTTTCTGTTCAAGCATGGCCCGAAGTTTTTCATCTCCAGCAGGCAACACAACGAAATGTTTGAATTTGTGTTCAGACACTGGCATACCTCCTTTCAAGGAAGAAGTTTCTGCTTGAACACTATTATCTACCCCGCTAAAAGTCAAGAAAACTTAAGTTCCAAATACTTCTAAGTTTTTTTGCTGATGATATAGAAAATCAAACCTGTCCACACAGAAATCAAACCTAGAAGTATTATGAGTCCCGAAAATAGATATGTAATTATTCCTAGGTTTAGAGCTGTTACAAGAGCAGTAGCAGTCACCCAAGTATCGCGAGCTTCGTTGGTAACCATAACCTGATTACCCTCTTCGTCTAAAACAGTATTCCCTTCTTTATCAAGTTTAGGAATTTGCCGTGGCATTTCAGAATATGTTTGTCCATCTGCAGAGCGAAGTGCATGGGTTCTAATAATATCGGCTTGCGACTTCAATGTCAGTGGACCTCGCACAAGGGTGTTCGGAATAGACGCATCACTTGGTGTAATAATGTTTTCTCTAGATACGTTCTGGTAAGTAAATGATATGGCCCAAGCCCCGCCAATAATCATTAGAATACCTGCAATTACTGCAAGTACGGCTGTAAATTTCAATAATGTTTTCATCCCGTACAAAATAGGACACGGACGTTACAGTCCTTTTCCTATTTTTATTATGTTGTTAATGTCTATATATCTTGTATTCATTTTTGCATTTTTACCCGTGCCCGTGATTTCGTACGGGATTCATTACTACATTATATGACAATATCAGATACTTGCATGTGTTCCGGCAACAAATCCTGTTGTCCAACATAACTGGAGCGAATACCCACCAGAAGGACGTCTGATGTTTAGAAGATCCCCAGTGATATACAAATTCTTAAACTTCCGAGAACGCATCGTTTTTGTGTCAATTTCTTCTAACACAATACCTCCGTCAGAGATAACTGCCCTGTCAAAACCCATAAGACCCTGGACAGTAACTGGCATTTCTTTTAATAAATGCACAATCATTTTTCTCTCCTCTCGAGTCACACTGTGGACTTTTTTCTCTGAAAGTTCTTCCCCCAGTAGCAAAACAAGAGCGGGTGCAACTCCGTGAGGTGATATTTCTACCAAAATATTTTTGAGCGTTTTATTTTTATAAGTGTCAAATTTTTTAATAATGTCTTTCTCTAGTGTTCCAAGATCCGTATCCGGATACATATCAATTCTCGCGGTTACTTCACCGGCCTCAAGCAAATCATTAACCAGGTGAGCACTATTTAAAATAAGAGGACCAGAAAGCCCAAAATGGGTAAATAGGATTTTCCCAACTTTAGAGAACTGCCTTTTGCCACCCAGAAAGAAATTGATTTTCATAAAAGACAACGAGACACCGGACAGATCTTTGACCCATTTTTCTTTTACTAGAAGCGGTACGATGTTGGGATTAGACTCTTTTACGGTGTGCCCCATTTTGGCAAGCCACTTAAAACCATCTCCTGTAGAACCCGTCTTAGGAGCAGAAACTCCGCCTGTGGCAAAAATAAAAGTGTCAGCCATATATTTTGTGTCCCCCACTACAACATTCCGAACTTTATCTTCAGAAAAATTAATCTTCTCTACAGCAGAGTTTGTTCGCACAAGACTCTTGTGGTGCCGTATGTATTTTTGCAACACCTTAAATACATCAATGGCCTTTTCTGTATGTGGAAAAGCACGCTTTCTGGCCTGAACTACCAAAGGCAATCCTCTTTTTTCAAAAAAATCAAAAGTATCCTGGACACCAAACTGAGAAAACGGTGAGTATAAAAAATCTTTGGCTTTACCATATTTTGAAAGCAACTTATGAATATCAAATTCTGCGTTAGTTATGTTGCATCGGCCACCACCGGTTATCTTTAGCTTCTCTCCAAGATTTCTATTCTTCTCAAGAAGGAGAACTCTTTTGCCTAATTCAAGTGCCCTGCCCGCAGCCATCATTCCGGAAGCTCCACCGCCAACAACAATAACATCAAAATAATTTGGGTCTTTCATTGTATGAATCTCCATAATGCAATAAAAAAGTGCGCGGGTCAATAAAAAAACCGCTACGTCTGAAGACGTATCGGTTAAAAATTTGGTGATATGAAATCACTCCTTAACTTCTTCCCAAAATCCAGGACCGACATCAAAACGGCTCACTCCGTCTTGGGTGATCGAAAGAAAACCTCCGTCGATCACTTCAATCTTACAGAGATTCGGATTGAATCCGAATTCATGCAAAACCCGAGTCCCCGTAACTGGTTTGCTCCCACCATTAGGAAGCACGAATTCTACTGGGCTTAGTGTACGTGACATTTTTATACCTCCCTTTTTAGGTTCGATCTCTGGTGAGACAATACGACATTCGACCAAGAAGTCAAGAAAAAGATAATTTTTATTTTATGACTTATTTAAAAAACGATATGTTACCAATGGAGCCCAAATTAAGAAATTAGCAAGACCGATTATCAAAAAAGTGGGAATTATTTTGAAGATGTTCTCATTTTCTATATACGGCTCAATCCAGATGAGCACCAGAGTAGACCCCGCACACAAAAGCATTATTGTTGTCCAAAAAAATCTTGGGGTAACTTTTTCAATCATTGCTTACTGATACTCTGGGAAGGTGATGTTTGTTACATGCTTCCCTCATGATTGATAACGTTCCAGCTTGTTTTGTATAAAAAAAGAGCCCAGTAGTTGTTAGCTATGGGCTCTGAACAGTTACAGTGATTATCACATTGTACGTACGATATTTTGTACTCCATCTAGGAAAGAGTAGCCCTTAAAACCTCTTCGTCAGGCCGAATCAGGACTTCCCCATCTATCATCACAACCGGAGCCAGGATGTCTTCCTTTCGAATACCGTGTTTTTCCGCCAGAGATACAACTTCCTGACGATTGGTTTGAATTACCAGAGACTTATAGTCGTAAGTAAAACCCATATCTACAATTAGAGCAGCAGTTTCTAGACAATGGGGGCATGTTGGGTATCCATATATTGTAATTTCGTGCACGACAGTTCTCCTTTAATCAATGTTTTTGGTTTATCTTGAACACTACGGTTTGTGTTTCTCTGACTCCTTACTGGCTGGTTGTAGTTCTGTTTCTAAAAAGAAGACTACTTCTTAAATTATATAAGTCAACAAAAATTCGAGTTCTGTTCGGTTATTAAAAAACCCCACTAGAAATAAAGATCAAAAAAAACCACTGGTTGTATAACCAATGGTTTTTGTTCATGACTTCGACAGCATAATGAGTTAGCGGTAATCGGATTGCTGACCTGCGCTTTCTTCTGACGAATTCTCTATTACAGCACTCTTCCAATTTGGAAAAGGAATCAATAACGGCTTATCTGAATTACTATCAACACTGATCATTTGATTTTCTTTCACCACCGACAATTGGTAGCCTGGTACTTCGATAGCAAGCAAGCGATTCTGGTAATCAAGTATAACCACACTCCTGCCGTCGTTATGCTCAACGACACCAACAACAACGTAAACCTGGTCCGGCCTGAGACGCCACGGTGGTACAACTTGACCCTTACCCTTTGATACAAGCGCATCACCACCAGTTATCACAGCCGTCAAACCAAAAAGAGCAGACACAACCATGACCGGGAATGAATCCTTCACAAGTGCCATACCGGCAACAAAAATGGAGATGAGACCAACAAGAATAAGCAGGAGAATCCATCCTAATGAAAGCATCGTGTTCCCTTTCAGTTATTGGAGTTGCTAGTACAGATTCTGTTTATATTCTTACATATAAAAATTTATTTGTCAATACTTAG
>Ga0210057_1008496_pt1 | contig 12144 bp, 14 predicted proteins | sample CryGeyCG2114_010_2_FD_183968 | JGI IMG/M metagenome (GOLD analysis project Ga0210057, IMG submission 183968) | Groundwater microbial communities from aquifer - Crystal Geyser CG10_big_fil_rev_8/21/14_0.10 (SPAdes) (version 2) | ecosystem: Environmental > Aquatic > Deep subsurface > Groundwater ...
CCCCGATACCGTCATCGGCACCAGTTTAAAAATTCTAGAACAGGAGAAAAAGAAACGGCCCGGTAAGAATTGACAAATTAGCATTTTACCTGTAATATAATTGAAACATGTACATATAAATACTGTCATTAAATTTTTATTCAAAAAGTCAGGAGGTTTTAATGGCTCGTAAAGGCACGGTACTATCTGTCCAAGACTTACTGGATTTGATTCAAAAAGAGTGCTCGACCTATCCTTCAGATAGAGATCTTCATGCGTTGAACAGAAAATTCACTGCCGCCCAGCGCCAAGGTAAGCCAACCAATGGCATTGGCCAACAGATTATTGAGCGCTTATGTATTTTGAAAAATGGAAAACCTATTTAAGTAAACGACCTTTACTCCCTGAATTTTAAACCGGCAGGCAACTGTCGGTTTTTGCTTCTTGAAAAAAAAGCAGAATTGTATTACAATCACAAAGCAAAATGGCCTAGTGCGCTTGCTTGTCCCGCGGAGGCGGGATGCCGCTACGCGGCAGAGAGTATAGTCAATTAACTTCAAATGTACAAAGTTTATATCCTTAAGAGCAGAAAGAATCAAAAGCATTACACCGGACATTCTGCAGATTTAGAGAAAAGAATATTTAGGCATAATTCCGGCCTTGTTAAATCTACAAAAAATAGCATACCTTGGGAATTAGTATATACTGAAGAATATGCTACCAGGTCAGATGCTTATCAAAGAGAGTTAGAAATAAAATCATACAAAGGAGGGATAAAGTTCAAGCGATTACTTGGTCTTTGGAAAGATTAAAAAGAATAATTATGGTGGGATCGCATAGTGGTCTAGTGCGTCTGCTTGGAGAGCAGATAGGCCCGAAAGGGTCTCCAGGGTTCAAATCCCTGTCCCACCGCCAGTTTATTAATTCACTGAGGGTTCGCTTACCAGCCGAATCCAGCTTAGCTGGAGTAGGCGGGAATCCCTGTCCCACCGCCAATTTATACATTCACAAAATTTAGAAAGGTCATTGATTAGGATTTAATTTTAATTTAGCAAAATGATTATATGCCCAAACGTTGTCGTAGCCACAATTATATAGAAGAATTAAAATCGGATCATCAGAATATCCTGAAACATCTTGAGGATTTGGAGAAGACGATCAATCAGTCGATAATTGACCATGCAATAATAGAAGAATTTTTGCACTTTACGGAAACATTTGCCGAACCCCACCATCAAAAAGAGGAACAGATTTTGTTTCCTGCTTTAGAAAAAAAGGGTATACCCAACGAAGGTGGGCCTATCGGTATGATGTTATCAGAACACGCTGCTAAAAGAGATTATCTGGCTAAAATGAAAGAAGCCCTAAAAGAGAATAATGAAGATAAGCTCAAAAAAAATACTCAAGCCATGATTTCTCTTTTAAGAGATCATATTTATAAAGAAGACAATATTTTATATCCCTGTGCCCAGGATATATTTAGCGAACAAGAGCTGATGGACATTGCTTCACAGTTCGAAAAATTAAAATAAGAAAATGAAACTCGGCATTATCTTACAATCAAATAAACCGGAACATGCGTGGAATACATTCCGCCTTGGGATTACCGCGCTTAAAGTCGGTCATCAAGTAGAAATTTTTTTAATGAACGAGGGCTCGGAACTTGATACAATTCCCGACACTAGAGATTTTGATATTTCAGTGAAAGTGGCGGAGTTTAAAGGGTTAAACGGAGAAATTTACGCCTGCGGCACCTGTCTTAAAGTGCGCGGCAAAGAAGAAAGTGAAGTTTGCCCGGTTTCCACAATGTCCGATTTGCTCAAAATGGTGGAGGATTCAGATAAAGTATTAGTTTTCGGCTGATACGAAAGAATTGATTTTTCGTCCCATTAGCAATCGGGTGATTACACTACTTTTTAGTGGAACCGTTTTTACTCAAGGCATAATGATGACGCAAATAATGATGGGAGGTTGGTCGTCTCCCTTTGATTTAATCTAGCAAACAATTATATGATGAACTTTGGATTTACGCCTTTTGGCGCCTTTGGCTGGATTATTATGATTCTTTGGTGGGTGCTGATAATCGTTGGCATTGCCGCACTTGTTAAATGGCTTACGAGTCAATCTCATGGCCCCAATAATCATGAAAAATCGCCACTGGAAATTTTAAAGGAACGATACGCTAGAGGTGAAATTGACAAGAAAGAGTTTGAAGACAAAAAGAAAGATTTAACTTAATCGAGTAAAATAATTTTTCGCCCAAAGTGATTTTTTTACAACAAATCAGATTTTTGGTATGATAACTTTATTAGTGTATTTGATATTATCAATAGACCTGTTGGTAAGTGCTCATAATTAATTTATGGTCTTATGAATAAAAAATTTATTATCTGGCTCATTGCCTCCATCATTATAGTGGGCGGGATTTTTATATTAACCAAAATCAACGGCCAGCCGGGCCGGCTGGACGCATTTGCTTTGTGCCTTAAAGAAAAGAACGCCACTTTTTACGGCGCTTTTTGGTGTACCCATTGCCAAAGCCAAAAAGCTCTGTTTGGCAAATCGCAGAAATTACTCCCTTACGTTGAGTGTTCAACGCCGGACGGCCAAGGACAAATTGCCGCCTGCCAAGAAAAGCAGATAGAAGGTTATCCGACCTGGGAGTTTGCCGATGGCAGCAGAGAAACGGGCGAGGTTTCTTTGCAAAGATTATCAGAAAAAACCGGCTGTCAGTTGCCTTAATAAGATATGACTCCGTTTATTAGTTCGGTAAATCAAGCTTTGTCTTTACTCACCATAGCAGCGCAGATTTTAATCGTGGTTTTTCTAATTGCGTTTTTGCTGGGCAAAAATCAGCGGTCAAAAATTATCAGCTGGCTCGGCCCCAAAGCCATGACGTTTTCTTTGGTGGTGGCGCTGGCGGCCACTTTGGGCAGTTTGTTTTATTCGGAAATCGCCGGCTTTGAGCCGTGCAAGTTGTGCTGGTTCCAGCGGATTTTAATGTATCCCCAGGTGATTCTTCTAGGGCTGGCGCTATGGCGCCGCAAGAAGGACATCGGCGACTACATTATCGCCCTTTCGGTAATTGGCGCTGTAATTGCCGGCTATCATTACTTGTTGCAACGAGGGGCAGTGCCGGCCTTGCCTTGCTCGGCCGTTGGCTATTCTGCTTCATGTTCACAGGTATTTGTCATGAGCTTTGGCTATGTGACCATTCCTTTAATGGCTTTTACGGCTTTTATTTTGATTTTAATGCTACAAATTGTTATCAAGAGAGATCATTCTCTCTAGAGGGTATCAATGGTAAAAGCGAGGGCAGAAGTATACTAGAGATTTTTCAGTACTCATATTTAAATTTTAAATGGCCAAATTTTATTAATGTAGGGTTATTTTATCAATTATGGTGAATGCAAAACATTTAACTTATGGAGGATTGATTTTTGCAATTACAGTTATAATTTTGGGAGGATATGCTATTTATAATAGCAGTCAAAACAATTTAGATAATCAAACTATCTCTGGAAATTTCCTCCATGTAGAAGGAGATAAAGTCATTGACAGTTCTGGAAATATTATTTATTTGAGGGGATTTAATCTTGGGCCTCTTCCCTTTGCAAGTATTAAGAATGGTAATTATACCCAAGATCAAGTAAATCAGTACAACAAAGCCGCCCTTGATGCATTTGTGGCAGAGGATGACATAAAAAATATAAAATCCATGGGAGGCAATGTAATAAGAATACACCTCGATTTTTTTGCCTTGGAAAATTCACCATATAATTACAATGATGAATATCTGGAATTATATAATAAGTTAGCTGTTGAAAGCTATAAAAAGGGAGTTTATATTATTCCCGCTTCAGGCGCTGCCCAAAACTCGAAACAGCAGGATAACATTGCACGTTATAATGGTGAAACTTATCTATATAAAGATGCGGAATTTAGAAAAAGATTTATTGATGCATGGGGGCATATTGCAAAATATCTTGCAGATAATCCTGGAATAGCAGGTTACGATATTCTAAATGAGCCAGAAGCTCCAACTAAAGAAGATTTGCATTCCGTTTATTCAGAGCTCATATCTGAAATTAGAAAATATGATAAAAATCACATAATAATCCTTGAAAGACAGCATTTTTCAAATTCAGACCAGTTCCTATTTGGTGGATTCTATAACGATACAAATATTATGCTAAGCACACACTATTACGAGGACGAAGCATTAACCGGAGGAACAGGCGAAAAATATACAAATAAAGAACAATTAGAACAAGGAATAACTGATTTTCTTTCTCTTGAAGAAGCCCAGGGAAAGCCATTTTTCTTGGGGGAGTTCAGCGCAGAAACAAAAATCAATGGCTCAACACCCGAAGCTCTTCGCTGGACAACAGATTTTATAGGTATAATGAAACAAAAAGGAGTGCATTTTGCATATTTTCCCTATAAAGGTATATACGCCTACTGGGATTACCATGACAATGGCGCTTCGCGCGGGTTATATCAATATACGAGTGCCCCTAACCAATCTGAAAGCATTGAACAAAAAATAAATAATTTACATACAGAAAATTTAAAAGAATTTTTTGAAATAAGAAATATTTTAGAAAATGGATTCAAAGATTGAAAACAAAAAATACTATATCCAATAGTTGTTTCAATCATTGCAATTTTAATTTTTATTAGCGTCGTAGAGCGAGAGAAGCGAAAAAGTAATCTTTTTCGCTTCCGAGCCGAGGAGCTAATATAGGTTAATACCACGTGGCTTGCCACGTAAAATATTCTATTTAGGAATCCCATTACCCTGCGCCTTGGCGCAGGGGCATATATTTCTGTATTGACCAGTACTTGTCTACCTTACAATATGATGCTAGAATGAAATTGCGGTAACTTTTGAGCGTTAAAGTTGTTTTCTCGCTAGTTTATACCATTTCCACTCTTACATAAAAATTTTGTGCCTGATTAAGGAATTCTTCCAACCAGGCTTGAAACATCGATTAATAGCTATTAAGCGAAAACTTCATGAAAATCGCCTTTTTTGAGATTAAGAAATGGGAAGAAAATTATCTGAAGAAAAGATTAAAAAGCCACTCTTTGTCTTTTTACTCCGGACCGTTGGATTCCCAGTCCGTTAACCAAGCTAAAGGTTTTGACATTATTTCCATATTTATTTATTCCAAAATTGATCAATTGTTCATTAAAAAACTGACTAAACTAAAATTAATCGTAACCCGGTCAACCGGCTTTGATCATATTGATTTAAAAGGTTGCAGGAAAAAAAACGTCAAAGTAGGCAACGTTCCTTTTTACGGCGAAAATACCGTAGCCGAGCACACTTTCGCCTTGATTCTGTCTTTGTCGCGCAACATTCATAAAGCCTACTTAAGAACTTTACGGGAAGATTATTCTATAGAAGGGCTTAAAGGTTTTGACCTTCAGGGTAAAACTTTGGGCGTGGTGGGCGCCGGCCATATCGGTCTGCATGTGATCAGGATTGCCAAAGGTTTTGGCATGGAAGTTTTAGCTTACGATGCCTGGCCCAATAAATTATTGGCCGAAGCTTTAGGATTCCAATATGCCCCGCTGGCGGACTTATTGAAAAAATCAGACATTATCACTTTAAACGTTCCTTATAATAAGTTCACCCACCATTTAATCAATAAAAACACGATTAGATTGATTAAAAAGGGGGCGATTTTAATTAATACTGCCAGAGGCGGCATTGTGGATACGGCCGCGCTGATTGAAGCGCTGGATAAAAAAATACTTTCCGGCGTCGGCCTGGATGTTCTGGAAGGCGAAGAACTGATCAAAGAGGAAAAGCAGCTGTTATACGACCAGAGTAAACTAAAAGTTTTAGGAAATTTAGTCAAGGATCATATTTTATTAAGCAAAGACAATGTTGTCTTTACGCCCCACATTGCTTTTTACAGCCAAGAGGCACTGGAAAGAATTCTAGAAACAACGGTGCAAAATATCGGTGCCTTTGTTGCCGGTAAACCGCAAAATATAGTCAATTAATCCAGCCCTGCCCAGCCGCTCGCGAGCGGCCGGCTCGAGGCATCGAAGTAATCCATTCTTCTTGACACAGCAATTTTATCTGGTTATATTGTAAAGAGACTACCAATTAAAACTAATTATTAATCTATACTCCATATGAAATACGAATTACCCAAATTAAAATATGCTTATGATGCTTTGGAGCCGTACCTTGATGCCCAGACCATGACCATTCATCATACCAAGCATCATCAGGCCTATACCGACAAGATGAATGCGGTGTTAGAGAAATATCCCGATTTAACGGAGGCGCCGGAAGTTTTGATGGCCAAGCTGGCAAGTCTGGACATGGCCGAAGCCGACCGGAAAATTTTTAGGAATCACGGCGGCGGCTATATTAATCACAACTTTTTTTGGCAGGTTTTGGATCCAGCTAATCAGCCGTCAGCCGCACTGGTCAAGGAGATTAATGAAGCCTTTGGATCTTTGGCCAAGTTTAAAGAAGATTTTACCCAAGCGGCCAACGGTCATTTTGGCAGCGGCTGGGTTTGGCTGGCTAAAACTCCGGTAGGCGGACTTAAAATCTATTCTACCCCCAATCAGGACTCCCCCTTACTGCAAGGCGACCAGCCGATAATTTGCCTGGATCTGTGGGAGCATGCTTATTATTTAAAGTATCAAAACAGGCGGCCTGAATTTATTGATAATTGGTGGCAGGTTCTTAAGATGATTTAACCCCGCACCACTTATTTCTCAAGAGCAACGGTTCTTTTAATTTTTTTTAAGCAATGCCGCTAAGTTTCGTTTACCTTTCTCTAAAAAGTAAAAGTGGTGCGGGGTTAATCTTTGGCCACAACCAGCCCAATGACCTTTTGGGCGCCGTTTTGTTTTAAAGTTTTGGCTACCTCTTCCAGAGTGGAGCCGGTGGTCACCACATCATCAATCAGGATGATGTTTTTGTTTTTAACTAGTTCCGGTTTAATGATTTTAAAGGAATTTTTGACATTGATTTGCCTTTGCTGTTTGTTCAGCCCGACTTGATGCGGCGTGGGCCGAAATCGCTCTATAATTTCCGCGTGGCAGGTCAAACCAAAGTGCCGGGCAAAACATTCGGACAGCAGCGCCGATTGATTAAAGCCCCGTTCCAGCAGCCGTTTTTTGTTTAAGGGCACCGGCACAACAATAACTTTTATTAAATCAATGTTTATCTGCCGATAGCAGTTAATCAATAAATAAGACAAGGGCTTGGCCAGTTCGGTGATATAACGAAATTTAAAATAATGAATGGCCTTTTGAACCAGTGTTTGCTGATAATCGGCAGCGGTGATGATGTTGTCAAGGTATTGCAAAGGATGTTCAAATGGTACGATAGTTTTATGAATAGGGATTGATGCCAGACAGTTATCACAGAGAAAAACGCCTTCCGTATTGCAGCCGATGCATTCAATAGGGAACATGAGAGCTAAGATGGCGTTAAGAGCGTTGAGGATTTTTCGTTTGATGCTCATAAAATTAATCCAGACCCCATCATCTGTTATTGGATTTTTATAGATTTAGAACTTACGCGCTTCTTTGTTATTTTGAGCAAAGACCAGCTGTGCTGGTCGGAGCCGAGAGATCCTTTAATAATTCCCAAATTAGAGGGATTTCTCCGCTCCCCGCCTGCGCTCCTCGTTAAGCTCGGAGTTTCGGCGGGTCGGTCGAAATGACTATAGGACGAGTTAGGCGGATGAGTCCTAAGATTAAACAAAACAAGGTCGTTGTATTTGACCCTGTTTATATGGATTTTCTATAATCAGTGAACCTAATGCTCCATCACGATTTTATCCTTATTAACTTTCAGCTTAACCGTATCGCCAGCATTCAATTCATCGGTCAACAGACCGGTGGCCAGCATATTTTCAATTTCATCCTGAACGGCTTTTCTGATGCCGCGGGCGCCTTGTTCGGCCGTAAAGCCCTTGGCCACAATTTGTTTATAAACCGGCGGGCTGATTTTAAGATAAAAGCCCTGCTTATTGATGCGTTCAGTCAGTTCGGCCATCTGCAGTTTGGCGATTTTTAGAGCCGCTTCTTGCGACAGAGGCTTAAAAGTGATGATTTTATCTATCCGGTTTAAAAATTCCGGCCGGAAGGTGTCGTTTAGGCCTTCCCGGATTTTTTCTTCCAATCTTTCGTACTCATCTTGTAGTTTCTGCTTCTCGGTTTTTTCGGTTACGCTAAAGCCCAACGAGGCCTGTTGGTTAAACTCCGTCAGCCCGATGTTAGACGTCATGATGATGATGGTATTTTTGAAATTGATTTTTTTGCCTACCGCATCGGTAATATGACCGTCTTCCAGGATAGGCAGGAACAGATTGAAGATTTCGGGATGAGCTTTTTCTATTTCGTCAAATAATACCACGCTGTACGGCCTTCTTTTAACCGCATCGGTCAGCTTACCGGATTCTTTGTAGCCAACATAGCCGGCCGGCGCGCCGATTAATTTGGAGATATTGAAGGGTTCGGCGAATTCCGACATATCAATCCTAATCAAGGCGTCTTCGCTTTCAAAAATTTCTTTGGCCAAAACCTTGGCCGTTTCGGTCTTGCCAACGCCCGAAGGTCCTAAAAAGATAAACGAGGCAATGGGACGTTTGGGGTTAGACAGGCCCACCCGGGAACGCCTGATGCTTTCGGCCAGATTCTTGACGGCTTCGTCTTGGCCAATGATGTATTTAGATAAAGTTTTTTCCAGCTGTAAAAGTCTGTCTCTTTCTTCTTGAACCAGCTCGGCTAAAGGTATTTTAGTGATGCGGGAAATAATGGCGGCAATGTCGTGGCGGGTGATGGTGCCCAGGATTCTTTGCGATTCTTTCTCTTCCTGTTTTTTTATGTCGCTTAGTTTAGTCAATAAATCGTTTTCTTGACTTTTGAGTTTCAGCGCTTCTTCAAATTTTTCGTCCAGAATCAGCCTGTCTTTTTTGATAATGATGTTTTTCAGCTCTTCTTCCATTTTTTTGATGGTCTTGCCCAGGCCGTTTTTGGTGGTTTCCACTTTGATTTTAGCCGCCGCTTCATCAAGCAAATCAATGGCTTTATCGGGCAAAAATTTATCGGGCAAAAATCTGGCCGACAGCTCAATCGCCGCCTGGACGGCCTCGTCAGAAATTTTGACTTTATGGTATTTTTCGTAGTTTTTTTTGATGCCCTGGAGAATTTCTTTGGTTTCAGCTGCCGTGGATTCTTGGATAATAACGGGCTGAAATCTTCTTTCAAAGGCGGCATCGCTTTCAATATGTTTTTTGTACTCTTCCATGGTGGTAGCGCCAATCAGTCTTAAATTGCCCCGGGCCAGTTCCGGTTTAAGCAGGTTGGCCGCATCTAAAGAGCCGCTGGCGGAGCCGGCGCCGATCAGGGTATGGATTTCATCAACAAAAATTATGATATTGGGTTGTTTTTTGACTTCCTCAATAATCTGCTTGAGGCGGTTTTCAAACTCGCCGCGGTACATGGTGCCGGCCAAAGTGGCGCCCAAATCAATATTCAGAATTCTTTTATTAATTAATACGTCCGGAACTTTGCCCTGCAAGATTCGTTTGGCCAGACCCTCAACGATGGCCGTCTTGCCGGTGCCCGGGTCGCCTAACAGGATCGGATTATTTTTTGTCCGGCGGGAAAGAATTTGAATAACTCGGTCTATTTCTTGGTCGCGGCCGATGACCGGATCAATGTTCTGCTGAACTTTTTCGTCCGTCAAATCCACCGCAAAGTAGTTTAACGCCGATTCTTTTTTGGCCAGCAGATTATCCACCAGCACCCGTTCCATTTCTTCGCCGCCCGGCACCGAAAAATCGGAAGTCAAATCCGGAAATTTGGAAGTGCTTTTTAATATCGTTTTAATATGCGCCACCAGGCTTTCTTTGCTGACCTGCTGTTCCGTTAGGAACTCATTTAACAGCGGATCATCGCTCTCCGCCAGACTAAGCAGTAAATGTTCAGTGCCCACGTATTTGTGCTTGTTTTCAAAAGCAGTTTTAACCGCCCGTTCCACAATCTTTTGCGAGGTTAAAGACAGGCCGGGCAGGGGCTTGGTGGAAGTCTGGAATTTTGACTGGTGATTATTCAATATTTCCAGGGCGCGTCGAACTTTGTCGGGGGTCAATTTGTTTTTTTGCATGACTTCGGTGCCGATACTGCCTTTTTCGTTGGCCAGACAATACAAAAGATGCAGCGGTTCAATTTGCTGATGGTGAAGCGAGGCCGCCACGTTCTGGGCCAGCGTAATAATCCTCTTGAAATGATTAGTGAACTTATTGTAAATATTGTTTGATGCCATAGCTAAAGAATTATAAAATACAGTTTGATTTTAGTCAAGGTTGCTGGTTAATTTGTCGGTTCATTTTTTGTCTGGCGGATTCAGCCCGGCACCACTGACGGCGTGGTCTCAAACCATAACTGGTCACTGTAGCGGCCTTAAATGCATATTAACTTGAAAATTAACAGGTAACATAATAGAATATCTGTATTATGAATTTAGGAGCCGTCAAAGAGATTTTAAAAGGACTTGCCTCGCGCCGGGCTTTATTGATAGTTTTGAGCTATATTGTTTTAATGATCGTTCTTGGCCTGATGGTTAATCAATTCGTCAACCGTGAGTGGCTAAAACAGCTGGTGGCCAGCGGCGGCATTATGGGAGTCTTCATTTTTGGTTTAATTGAATTTTTTTATGTAGTTTTATTGCCGGGCTTCAATACTCCTCTGCATATTTCTGCCGGCTACATCTTTGGAGGAACGCCCGGCATGGTTATAAACTTTGTGGCCACTTCTTTAGGGTTGCTGTCTATTGTTTTCTTAGTAAAACAGTTTGGCCGGCCGCTGTTAGAAAAATTAGTTTCTCAAAAGTTTCTTGATCGCTTTGACCAAATTACTAAAAACGCTGGCCCGATAACTCTTTTTATTATTTATGTTATTCCTTTTGCACCTGATGATGAAATGACTTACTTGTTGGCGGCTGGCTCGACCCACTTTAAAAGATTTATTTTGCCTGTTTTGCTAGGCAATATCAGTAAATCAGCTATGAGTTATATTGGCGACCAAGCAGCCGCCGGTTTAGCACTCGCCGTGGCATCTCGGTTCATCGTACTGCTGATTGGTTTAATCATTATTGGCTTGCAAGAATTTTGGTTTTTCAAAAGCGCTAAGCAAAAGATCTCACCTTCTTTAAATGGAACATAAAAAAATAAAACTGGCGTTAATTGTCGGCGCGCTCGGAGTTGTTTACGGCGATATTGGCACTTCGCCATTATATGCTTTAAAACAGGCCTTTTTTGGCGTTTTGGAATTAGAGAGAAGCGCTGATAATGTGCTGGGCATTCTTTCTTTGATTTTCTGGACATTAATGATCATCGTTACTGTCAAATATATCGGTATGATTATGAAGGCGGAAAACCATGGCGAAGGCGGCATTTTTGCCTTACTGGCTTTAATCAGGGAAGGCCAGTACACCAAGAAGTTGGCGTCGGCCGGCATCGGCGCCGCCATTTTATTTGGCGCGGCCATGCTTTTTGGCGACGGCCTGATTACGCCGGCCATTTCCGTGCTTTCGGCCGTAGAAGGTTTAAAAATGGTGACTTTGGGCCTGGAGAAATTTGTCGTTCCTCTGACCATAATAATTTTAGTCGCCTTGTTTTTATTGCAGAAAAAAGGCAGCGGCCGGGTCGACAGCTGGTTTGGCCCAATCATGATTATCTGGTTTCTGGCCTTAATTTTTCTGGGATTACCGCAGATCATTAATCATCCCATCGTTCTTCAAGCGCTCAATCCTCTTTTTGCCCTTAAATTTATCGGCCATTTTGGCTAGCAGGCCATTTTGATTTTAGGCGCGGTGGTTCTATGTATCACCGGCGCCGAAGCTTTATACGCCGACATGGGACATTTTGGCAGAAAATCAATAATCAGCGCCTGGTTGGTTTTGGTTTATCCGGCCCTGACCATTAATTATTTCGGACAGGGAGCAAAGATATTGTCGGGCGAACCGATTGCCCATGGCAATTTATTTTATTCATTAGCGCCGCAGTGGGCGCTTCTGCCTTTGGTGGTTTTAGCCACCTTAGCCACCATTATTGCCAGCCAAGCGCTCATCAGCGGCGCTTTTTCTTTAACTAAACAGGCCATCTCCTTGGGATT
>Ga0210057_1008497_pt1 | contig 12143 bp, 10 predicted proteins | sample CryGeyCG2114_010_2_FD_183968 | JGI IMG/M metagenome (GOLD analysis project Ga0210057, IMG submission 183968) | Groundwater microbial communities from aquifer - Crystal Geyser CG10_big_fil_rev_8/21/14_0.10 (SPAdes) (version 2) | ecosystem: Environmental > Aquatic > Deep subsurface > Groundwater ...
GGGCGAATTATAAATATTCGTAAAATTGGCAAAATCGCTTTCGTAGTTATTAAAGATGCCAGCGGTCAGCTGCAGTTATTTTTGCAAGACAAAAATCTTGCCAAGCCGGATTTTGCCAAAAGCGAACTAAATATCAAACACTTGCCGTTATTGGATTCGGGCGACTTCGTGGAAGCTAGCGGGAAAGTTATCAAAACTCAAACCGGCGAAATCTCGGTTAAGGTAAATAAATTTCGTTTACTGACCAAATCTCTCCGCCCGATGCCAAGTAGCGTTGAGGGGTTTACAAATAAAGAAGAGCGTTTGCGCCGCCGCTACATAGACACAAACGTTAACAAAGACGTTTATGAGCGCTACATTCGCCGCAGCAAATTCTGGCAGGCGACGCGTGATTATCTAAACAAAGAAGGTTTCATCGAAATAAATATACCGGTGTTAGAGCACACTACCGGCGGGGCGGACGCTAAACCGTTTGTTACTCATATGGACGCCATAGATCAGGATTTTTACCTGCGTATTAGCCACGAATTACCCCTAAAAAGATTATTAGTAGGCGGTTACGAGAAAGTTTTTGACATCGGTGCGCGCTTTAGAAACGAGAATTACAGCGACGAACACCTGCCCGAGCACGTGGCCATGGAATGGTATTGGGCCTATGCCGATTGGAACGATGGTATGAAACTTACTCAAGATATGGTGCGCTACATCGCTGATAAAACGTGGGGCAAGCGCAAGTTTAAAATGGCTAACGGCCAAGAAGTTGATCTGGGCGATGACAAAGATTGGCGAAAAGTTAGTTTTGCAAAGCTTATTAAGGATAAATACGGACTAGATGTATTTGACTGTTCGCTAAAAGACGCCGTTGCCAAACTTAAGGAAGTTGGCGGGGAAGTGGAGAAAATTGATAATAAATCCCGTGTGTTAGATAAACTGTGGAAGAAAATCCGCGTGGATATGACCGGGCCGGCCTTTTTGGTTGATGTGCCGGTATTCTTACAGCCGCTGGCCAAACTCCAGCCCCAAGATTCGCGCCTGACAGAGCAATTTAACCTTATTTTAGGCGGTTCCGAGGCTTGCAAGGCGTATAGCGAGCTAAATGACCCAATTGACCAGTACAACCGCTTTGTAGAGCAACAACAGATGCGCGACGCTGGCGACATAGAGGCGCAGATGATGGATATCGATTACGTTGAAGCTTTGGAATACGGTATGGCGCCGGCCTGTGGCTACGGCCATAGCGAACGGCTGTTTTGGATGCTAGAAGGCGTTACGGCCCGTGAAGGCGTGCCGTTTCCGCAGTTACGCTCGGAAGTGGATGAAGTTACTAAAAGCACCTACCCAGATTTATTTAAATAGCCACGCACCTCGCACCAGCCAGCCTGCTTTTGAGCGAAGCTCAAAACTCCGCTGGCTTCTTGGCTATTTTGGGCTTGCCCCTTTACGAGGCGCAGTCACTGTACCTTATAGTACAGTTCCTTTGCACTTCGCAGAGGCGCACCCAAACTAGCTCAAGTGTGAGATGCGTGTAATTATAACTGCGCGTAGAAATACGCAAAAAATAATGTTATAGTCTTAGTTATGGCAAAGAAAAAACCTAACCCTGAGAACAAAAAATCAACCAAAAAAGCTGCCCGAGGCTCGAAAGTAATTAGTTTAATTAGGTTAGGCAAACCGGCTAAGACTAACGGGAAAATAACTTTCCAAAGTCTGTACAAATGGAACGTTGGTCTGGCGGCTCTGCACTTATTGCAGGGAATTGTCATTATTATTCTAAGCAAAGCTTCAACTTTGCCGGTAACGACTCACTTTTTGACAACCGACACGCTGGCAACGCAGACTGCTGGTCATCCAGTGTTAGCGGTGGCGGTACGGCATTTGTTTGATGTGAATCTAGCATACCTGGTAGCCGTCTTTTTCTTTATGTCGGCTATCGCGCATTTTGTAGTGGCTACGGTTTATCGCAAACGCTACGAAGCTAATCTTAAAACCGGAATTAACAGGGCTCGCTGGATAGAATATAGCCTTAGCGCCAGCACAATGATGGTGGCGATTGGCATGCTTAGCGGCATTTACGATTTGTCCAGCATAATTATGATTTTTGCGCTTATTTTCGTCATGAATATGATGGGGCTGGTCATGGAAATACACAACCAAACCACCAAGAAAACTAGCTGGCTTAGCTATATTATCGGCTGTGTGGCCGGAATAGTGCCTTGGATTGCCTTCACAATTTACGTCAAAGGCGCCTATATGTATGGTTCTGGAAAGATCCCAGCCTTTGTCTACTGGATTTATGCCAGTATGTTCGTTCTATTCGCCAGCTTTGCCGTCAATATGTATATGCAATACCGCAAGAAGGGCAAATGGGCGGATTATCTTTACGGCGAACGGGTCTATATGATATTGAGCCTGGTTGCCAAAACCGCACTGGCCTGGCAAATCTTCGCCGGTACTCTTCGACCTTGATTTACGGATGAAAAACATAATTTTTGATTTTGATGGGACACTGGCCGACAGCTTTCCTCTAGTGCTGGATTTATTTTATAAATGGTCCAAGTGCGATCCCTTGCCAGATAAAACCGTTCAAATGCTAAGAAATAAATCCATCAAAGAGGTGTTGGCCTATTTTAAAATTCCAATGTGGAAGGTGCCAGGTTTGCTGGTTAAAGGACGGGTAGATTTGGGGCGAAGACTGGCCGAAGTGCCGCTTTTTGCCGATATGGACACTGTCTTGAAAAAACTGCATTCAACCAATAGACAAATATTTCTGATGAGTTCCAATAGCGCAGTAAACGTGAACAAGTTTTTGAAAATTCATAAAATAGACGGCTATTTTACAGAAGTTTTTGGTAATGCCGGTATTTTTGGCAAAGCGCCGGTTATGAAAAGAATTATCCAAAAATATCGTCTGAATCCAAAAGATTGTTATTCCATTGGCGATGAAATTCGCGATATTGATGCCACCAAAAAAGTAGGAATTACGTCAATCGCGGTAGGCTGGGGTTACAACGGCGAACAGATACTAAAAGCCCACAAACCAGATTACTTTGCCCACAAACCCACCGACCTCATAAAGCTGTTACAATAGTTAGCATATGGCAGGTAATTATTGGCAAGAGCGAAACAAACCGTATGAGCCCGGGCAGACCGGCGTTTTTAAGCTGTCGCGTAGTAAAATTGAGCTGTTTATGCAGTGCCAGCGCTGTTTTTGGCTAGATGTGCGGCTTAAAATTAAGCGCCCAAGTGGCCCACCGTTTCAGATAAATAAAGCTATAGATGAGCTGCTCAAAAAAGAGTTTGATGTTTATCGCGCCAAGGGCAAACCGCATCCTATGATGGTGGATAATCAGATAAAAGCCGTACCGATGCAACACGATGATTTAGACAAATGGCGGCACAATTTTACGGGGGTGGCAGCGCTTCACGAGCCAACCAATTTTCATATCTTTGGCGCAATTGACGACGTTTGGGTTGACGGTGATGGAAAGTTAATCGTGGTAGATTATAAAGCCACCGCCAAACAAAGCGACGTAACGCTGGACGCTGATTGGCAGATTGCCTACAAACGCCAAATGGAAGTTTACCAGTGGCTATTGCGTCAAAACGGCTTCAAAGTATCCGACACGGGTTATTTTGTTTATGCCAACGGCCGGCTGGATTTGGATGGTTTTCATAATAAAGTCGAGTTTTTCACTAAAGTTATTCCTTACACTGGCGATGATTCGTGGGTAGACCCGACAATCAAGAAAATGAAGAAATGTATGGAAGGCGATATGCCGGCGGTTGGCAAGGCGGCTATGGGTGGTGAATGCGATTTTTGCGCCTACGCTAAGGCGCGCACCGATTTAACTCTCAAACACGTCCAAAATAATCAAAAAGCTAAAAAGTCTAAGGTATAATAGAAGTATGTTAGACATTCAGTTTATTCGCGACAATAAAGATTTAGTAAATGAAAAAAGCCAGCAAAAAGGCTGCGATATTGACATAGCTCATCTGTTAAGCCTTGATGAAAAACGTAAATCACTTATCCAAGAGATTGAGGCCAGACGGGCAAAAATCAACTTACAAACCAAAAGTTTTGAAGGTAAAGCGCCCAGCGAGGACCAAAGAGTCGCTGTTAGAACCATAAAAGAAGAAATAAATTCTAACGAAAAATCATTGGCAACCGTCGACGCAGATTATTGGAAGCTTTTGAAAGCTGTGCCGAATATGCCGGCCGACGATGTGCCAATCGGTACCAGCGAAGAAGATAATAAAGTTACAAAAACGATTGGCAAACCGCCGAAATTTGATTTTAAAGTAAAAGATCACTGGCAAATTGGCGAGAAAAAGGGCTGGATAGACATGCAACGCGCCGCCAAGGTAGCTGGTTCGCGCTTTACCTACCTAAAAGGTGATTTGGTAAAATTACAGTTTGCGCTTTGGCAATTTGCCTTGGACAAACTGTCTGACGAAAAAGTTCTAAAAGAAATTATTGATAAAAATAAACTAAAAGTAAGCTCAAAGCCGTTTGTGCCGGTTTTGCCACCGGCTATGGCGCGTACAGAAATTTATGAATCTACCGGCAGGCTTGATAAGGAAGAGCAGACCTACAAACTAGAGGGCGATGAATTGTGGCTAAATGCCAGTGCCGAGCATACTTTGGCCCCGATGTATTCGGGCGAAATTCTTAGTGAAGCCGATCTACCGATCCGCTACGTTGGCTCGACGACGGCTTTTCGCCGAGAGGCCGGTACCTACGGCAAGGATATGGAAGGCATTCTACGATTGCACCAGTTCGACAAGCTAGAGATGGAAAGTTTTGACTTGCCGGAAGATTCTGCCCAGGAGCATTTACTAATGATTGCCATCCAGGAATATCTGATGCAACAGTTGGATTTGCCGTATCAAGTGGTTCTGAAGTGCACGGCGGAAATTGGCGGGCCAAATGCCCGCGGCGTAGACATCGAGGCTTGGTTGCCAGGGCAAAATCGCTACCGCGAAACCCATACGGCAGATTACATCACCGATTATCAGGCTCGCAGGATGCAAACGCGGGTTCGCCGCAAGGACGGATCGGTTCAACTGGTTCATAACAACGACGCTACGGCGTTTTCGCAGCGCCCGCTGATTGCCATCATAGAAAACAGCCAAACCAAAGACGGCGATGTTGTTGTTCCGGAAGTTTTGCGCTCATATATGGGTGGTCGTGATAAAATTTAGGCTGATAAAAACTTAGGAAAAGAAGGCAATAATGATACAAAAACTGGATATCAACGGCGTACACATGGAGATTGGCGATGATCTGCGCAAATACGCCACCAAGAAAATAGGCAAATTAGATAAATATATGTCGCGCCACGTCCGCCAGTCAGCCCACGCCGAAATCAAGCTCAAAGAAGCTATGATAAAACGCCGCAAACAGGCTACCTGCGAGGTTATCTTGCACTTACAAAACGAAAATATTTTGGTCCAGGAAACTACGGTTAACATCTATGCCGCAGTTGATATCGTAGAAGAAAAATTGAAAAATCAACTTAAGAAATATAAAGAAAAGCACGGTGTAAAACGGCTTCATCATCGTATAATCAGACGCCTTCGCCGCCGCCGCCGGACCGAGGGAGAGATTTAGGCATTGATCATTGTTAATCGATCATTCATTGAGCGTTAAAGATGTTAAAAGTAGTGAAAATTACGTGGGCATGACTGTGCTATATACGGTACAATGTAACTTGAACTTATTATTGGTAAGCGTGTGAGAAAATTGTATTAATGAAAAAAATATTCAAGCGAATTTTGGGGGACCCTCAAGTAAAAACCATCAAGCGCCTTAAAAAGCGTGTGATTGAGGTTAATGCCCTGGCATCGAAGTATGAAAAATTATCAGATGCCAAGCTAAAAGAACAAACATCCATCTTAAAAGAACGTCTCAACAAAAAAGAATCGCTGGACAAGTTGTTGCCAGATGCTTTTGCGGTGGTGCGCGAGGCAGCCAAGCGAACTCTCGGCCAGCGGCCGTTTGATGTGCAGCTAATCGGCGCCATGGTTTTGCATGAGGGCAACGTAGCAGAGATGAAAACCGGCGAGGGCAAAACGCTGGTTGCTACTATGCCTATATATTTGAACGCCTTGACTGGCAAGGGCGCGCACATTGTAACTGTCAACGATTACTTGGCCCAGCGCGATGCCGGCTGGATGGGGCAAATATATAACTTTTTAGGCTTGAAAACAGGGGTGATTATTGCCGACGAATCATACATTTATGACACCGAATTTACCAACAAAGAACACGCCGACGAGCGCTTTCGCCACCTTAAACCGTGCACTCGCCAGGAAGCTTACGCGGCGGACGTAACCTATGGCACAAATAATGAGTTCGGCTTTGATTATCTGCGCGACAATATGGTTCGCGAGGTTGATCAATTGCGCCAGCGCGAACTTCATTTTGCCATTGTTGACGAAGTTGACTCCATTTTGATTGACGAAGCTCGCACTCCGCTTATTATCTCGGCCCCGGCGGCCAATAGCGGCAACGCTTACGCCCAATTTGCCAAGATGATTCGCCAGCTAAAACCGGAAGATTACGAAGTTGATGAAAAGCGCAAAGCCGTAGTATTAACGGATAAGGGCGTGGAAAATGTTGAAAAGATTTTGGGGATTGAACCGCTTTACGCCACGGATAACATCCGTACTATTTATCACCTAGAACAGTCTTTGCGCGCCCAAACGTTGTTTAAGAAAGATAAAGATTACGTTGTAACCACCGAGGGAGAAATTGTAATTGTCGATGAATTTACTGGACGATTACTAAAGGGCCGACGCTATAACGAGGGTCTGCACCAAGCCATTGAAGCCAAAGAAGGCGTTGAGGTTCAGGAAGAATCTATGACGCTAGCCACAATTAGCTTCCAGAATTATTTCCGACTTTACGAAAAGCTATCCGGAATGACCGGAACGGCTCTGACAGAAAGCGAAGAATTCCACGAAATATACAAGCTGGATACGGTTGAGATTCCGCCGAACCAAAAAATTATCCGCAAGGATCGCCCTGACCGTATTTACAAAACCGAACTTGGCAAGTTTAACGCCATTGTTAAAGAATTGAAACTTCTGCATCAGCGCGGGCAACCGGTGCTAATTGGTACCGTCTCGATTGAAAAAAATGAGTTACTGGGCAGTATGCTCAAAAAAGCCGGCGTGCCGTACCAGGTGTTAAATGCCAAGAATAACGAACGGGAAGCCGCAATTATCGCCAATGCCGGCCAAAAAGGCTCTCTTACGCTGGCTACCAACATCGCTGGGCGCGGAACCGACATTGTCCTAGGCGAGGGTGTCACGGACCTAGGCGGTTTGTTTGTGCTGGGCAGCGAGCGCCACGAATCACGCCGTATAGATAACCAGCTGCGCGGACGAGCTGGGCGTCAGGGCGACCCGGGAGAAACGCAGTTTTTTGTCAGTACCGAGGACGATTTGATGCGTATTTTCGGCGGCGAACGCATAGCCAGCATCATGGACCGGCTAAAAGTGGACGCTGACATGCCCATAGAAAACCGCATGATTTCCAAGAGTTTAGAAGCCGCTCAGAAGAAAGTGGAAGGCCACAACTTCGATCAGCGTAAAAATGTTGTTCAATACGACGACGTAATGAACCGCCACCGCAAAGCCATCTACACAATGCGCCGCGAAATACTAAATCAGCCCGATATTAGCAAGCGAATAAAGCTGATAATCGAGCAGGAAGCCGGCGCTTTGGCGGGTTCGGAGTTGATACAGTCTACCGAGTACGAAGCCATGCTACAAGAGATTTTTCCGTTTGATGAAAAGACGCTAGACAAATTGTTTGATGCTGATGTTAACACCTTTGGCAAGCAGTTGAAGGTTGAGGCCCTGAAGTTCTACGAAACTCGCCAAAAAACCTTTAGCGCCGAAATTATGCGTAAAATTGAACGCGATATTTACTTGCAAACACTTGATAATTTGTGGATGCAACACCTAGAAAATATGGATCACTTGCGCGAAGGCATTCACTGGATAAGCGTTGGCCAGCGCGACCCGCTGGTAGAATATCGCCGCCAGGGCCAGCATTTGTTTGAAGAAATGCAGGCCGTGCTAAGGCACGATGTAGTGCGGATGTTGTTCCACGCTGAACCGGTGCCGGAAGAAGAACTTGATGAGCCGATAGAAACCGAGTTAACCAAAGCGGCTCGCCAGTCGGTGGATAATGCTGATCGCATCATTGAAGCCGAAGATTTTCACGAAACCGACTTTAACGATCAGCCGGATGCAAATCCTACCAAAAAAACCATTACAGCCAAATCGCGCAAAAAAGCCCGCAAAGCCGAACGCCAACGCCGCCATAAGAAGAGAAACAAGCGATGAAAAAACATTTACCATTTACCTTTCACCATTTTCCATACATTAACCGTGAACCATTAACATGGATTAACAGAAAATGGAAAATATATGGTAAACAGATAACGGAAAATGGGATAACGGTATTTTGTGAAGCATAGCGTTACAGAACTAGTCCTGCCAAACGGCGCACGGGGGCTTCTTGTTCATATTCCTGATGCCACGGTTATGACGTTTGACATCAATTTTAGGGCGGGGGACTGCCTGTCAGAGCGCGACAAGTGGGAAACGGCTCATCTGATGGAGCATGTACTTCTGGGTGCCAACAAACTTATTCCTAAATCCCGCGCTTTTCAGGCCGAGTTTGAGAAAAACGGCGCTGATTGCAATGCCAGTACTAGTAGTTACGACATAGTTTACGAGGCCGAATGCGCCGATTTTGAATGGGATCGCATCTTAAAATTGTTATTTACCGCCATCACTAAGCCGCTATTTTTGGAAGAAGAATTTTTGGCCGAATATGGCAACGTCCGCGAGGAGTTAAATGCCAGGTCCAATAATCACTTTCGCCACCTTAGTTTGGCCCTGCGCCAAGCCTACGGCTTTCAGATGTTAACCGACCAACAACGTCTAAAACTTATGAAAAATGTCGTGCTAGATGACATCCGCAAACACTATAAAAAGACTCACACCACCACCAATATGCGCTTTGTCATCGCCGGAAAACTGCCGGTAGCGCGCCGAGCGATTATTAAACAGGTTTTGTCTGCCACCGAACTCCCGCAAGGCGATGGGCGGTTTGCGTTGCCGGATGAGCTGCCGCATGGTTTGAGTACGCCTTTATATATACATAACGATTCCGTCAAAAACCTGTACTTTTATTTTGACACATTTATGACACGGCAAATGCGAGACCCGGAGGCCGACGCGCTTGGACTGATAAACACCATGCTGACAGAAACGTTATATTCGCGTATTTTAGGCACGGCTAGGGAGCGCGGCTTGATATATGGTATGAGTTCCGGTTTTGGTATGAGCAAGCTGTCTAGCGACTGGTGGTTTGGCGCGCAAATTATGCCCAAAAACGCGCCGGAACTTTTCAACATCATTATTAAGGAGCTAAAAGCGGTCTTTGCCAGCCGGCTAGGCGAGGACGACATAACATCTGCCAAGCAGTATGCCCTGGGGCGTTATCAGCGCAGCGGACAGACGGTGGCCGGTGCTTCAGCCGGTTATTCATACCGATACTTCTTTGACGGCACGATAGATGATTATTATAAAGTTCCGGAACGCATTCGGGCGGTGTCCAGAAATAGGATTGTTAACATCGTAAATGCTATGTTCAAGGAAAAAGCTTGGGGCTTGGGTGTGCTGGGCAATGCAGGTGAGAAGTTTGCGCAACAGTTACACGACCAAATTTCGATATTGTGGTAAATTCAACTGTTATAATTAACATATGCAGGAAATATTGAAGCAGGCGCAGTCTTTGCAGACACAAATAGCCCAAGCTATGAAAAACTTGGCTATTAACGATGGACAAAAACAGCTAAGTGAGCTTAAGATGAAGGCTGAAGCAGCTGATTTTTGGGCCGATAACATCACTGCACAGGCCAATATGAAACAACAGGCCAAATTGGAGGCCAAAATAGCTTCGTGGTTAGATATAAATCGCGATATTAATGACATTTTGGAGCTTTCCAGCCTAAAAGATATGGGCATAAAAAGCGATCTACAAAGCCAGCTCAAAGATGTTGCCAAACGTTTTGACGACCTAAAACAACAGCTTAAGTTTGCCGGGCAGTACGACGACCACGACGTAATTATCAGTATTTATGCCGGTGCCGGTGGCACCGATGCCCAAGATTGGGCGCAGATGCTGCTTAGGATGTATGTTCGCTGGGCAGAAACGCAGAGTAATAAGGTGCATATGATAGATGAATCGGCCGGCGACGAGGCTGGAATAAAAAGCGCCACATTGGATGTTTCCGGCCCGTTTGTTTACGGCAAACTAAAAGGCGAGCACGGCGTGCATCGGCTGGTACGGCTAAGTCCGTACAACTCCGACAATTTGCGCCAGACCAGCTTTGCCAAAGTGGAAGTTATGCCCAAAATTGACAGCCCAAAAGAAGTAGAAATTGACGAAAAAGACCTCAAAATTGATGTTTACAGGGCGGGCGGGCACGGCGGGCAAAGCGTAAATACCACAGATTCAGCTGTTCGCGTGACGCACTTGCCAACTGGTTTGGTGGTAGCGATTCAAAACGAGCGCAGCCAGCTGCAAAACAAAGAAACGGCTATGACTATTCTTCGTTCCAAATTAGCTGTGTTACAGGTTGAGCAGCACGCCGAGAAACTATCAGAGCTAAAAGGGCCTAATCAATCGGCCGAGTGGGGTAATCAGATCCGCAGTTACGTGTTGCACCCCTATAAACAGGTAAAAGATTTGCGTACGAAATATGAAACTAGCAATCCGGATAGTGTGTTGGATGGCAATTTAGAGCCGTTTATAGATGCTTATTTGGAATATTCGCTAGGAAAGTAACAATTTCGGCATCAGCCTTCGGCAAGCATCGAAACGTTTTAAATAGCTTAAAAATTACCAAAATTTTTTGGCTACTAGCATAACTGCTATAATGTCCTAATGATGAGGGTTAAATAACATGATTCTTTTAGACAGGGTAACAAAATCTTATAGCCGTGAAACCCAACCGGCCCTCGATAGGGTTAGTTTACATGTTGAACCCAAAGAATTCGTTATCATCGTTGGCGCCAGCGGCGCTGGCAAATCCACCTTATTTAAACTCCTCACCAGAGAAGAAAAGCCCACCAGCGGCAAAATTATCATCGGTGGTATGGATTATGACAAGCTAAAAGACAAAGACATCCCGCTATTGCGCCGTAAAATCGGCGTGGTTTTCCAGGACTTTAAGCTGTTACCCAATAAAAACGTCTATGAGAACGTGGCTTTTGCCCTGGAAATTGTAGGTATGGGCAACAAAGAGATTCAACACACCTTGCCGCGCGTACTGGACATTGTAGGACTAAAAGGCAAAGAAAAGCGTATGCCGCTGGAGTTATCCGGCGGGGAACGCCAAAGAGTAGCGATTGCCAGGTCTATCGTGCGCCAGCCAAAGATACTGATTGCCGACGAGCCAACCGGCAACCTGGACTTCAAATATGCCTGGGATGTAATAAAAGTGCTGGAAAAAATTAACCGCTACGGTACGACGGTGCTTTTAACCACTCATAACCAAGAAATAGTAAATAAATTGAAGCGCCGGGTAGTGACCATAAAAGACGGCAATGTGGTTAGCGACCGCGCCAGCGGAGAATATAAAGAATGAAAACACGAAATACTAATATCGAAATACTAAACAAGCACGAAATTTTAAGCACGAAACTCGAAACGTTTGGGATTTCTAATTTAGAATTTATTATTTGTTTAGGATTTAGAACTTCTGATTTAGGATTTGTCATAGGGGAATCCTATGAATAGATGGTCTTTGTTCAAACGGCGGATGGTCACGCTGCGGCGTATTATACGCACCGGGTGTATAAATTTTGTGCGCAACTCATCATTAAGCATTGCGGCTATCGCTATAATGGTAATAACACTTACCATTGTGCTATTTTCTATCATAGCCAACGCAACATTTACAAATATAGTTAAGGATATTACTGACCGTATTGACGTCTCGGTTTACTTGAAAGATACGGTAAATAAAGACCAAACCGACAAATTGTTAGGCCAAATAAAGCAACTGGATAACACAAAATCAGTTTCCTATGTTTCTAAAGAAGAAGCCCTGGTT
>Ga0210057_1008499_pt1 | contig 12142 bp, 14 predicted proteins | sample CryGeyCG2114_010_2_FD_183968 | JGI IMG/M metagenome (GOLD analysis project Ga0210057, IMG submission 183968) | Groundwater microbial communities from aquifer - Crystal Geyser CG10_big_fil_rev_8/21/14_0.10 (SPAdes) (version 2) | ecosystem: Environmental > Aquatic > Deep subsurface > Groundwater ...
TAGCTATGTAAAAATGAGGGAAAAGACAAAGAAAATGAAAAGAAAAACAAAAAAAGAAGTTAAGGAAAAGTGAAAATTAGCAAAAAATTGCCGAAAATATTAAAAAGAAGGGTTAATCAAAGTCCTCTATAAATCATAAATCTCATAAAACTTATTTAAATTGTTCTACAAGGATTTATACTAAAAAGAATTAGGTTTGAAACCTAATTCCTTGGATATATGCTCGGAAACAAAGTTTCCGGCGCACAAGAAATGAGAAAGATATCTCATTTCTGTGCTGAAAATAAGTATTCTCTTATTTTCATGCACCAGAAACCTACAAGGTTTCTATGTGTACCAGAATCCTTGTTTTTCTGTTCGAAAATCAAGATTTGTAGTATATCTTTTTAACAACATAAATCTTTATAAATCATCCTTATTGGGGAAACTAAGGGTTTAGAAAATAGAGGGTGGTATTTATGGAGCAAAAACAATTAGATGAAATGGAAGAATCTTTTTTTGAAGAATTTGTAGATGATGAACCTTTGGCTTCCGGAAGCTCAGACAAGCTGGGGCGGAAAGTTGAGGTTGATAATCTTGAATTAAGCGGAGTAAAGAAAACAAAAAAAGTTTCTACCAAAAGCGCTGCAAAGAAGAGTGAAAAAAAAGCCAGCAGCAGGAAAGAAACAATGGAATCAGAAACAAAAAATGATTTAGAGACCGATCCTAAAGTAGAAATTATAAGGGGGTTTGATGATGAGGTAGAGATTAAACCGGCAAAAGAACCTCTTACAGAAAAAGCTTCCAAAGTCAAGGATGAACCTGTTGATCCCTGGGGCAATGAAAAAGAAGGTCCTGACATGTTTAAAGACGTTTCAACATGGAAAGCTATCACTGGCGTGGCGGTATTGCTGTTAGTAATATCTTTATTTACGCAAGGTTTTAACTTTTCTGCGGATTCTGATTTAACAGGCGCTTCAACAGCTTCTCTTTCTCTATCGGAAGCTGAAGAGAAAGTAGTTAATTATGTTAACACTTATCTATTACAGCCGCCTTTCTTAGCAGAGGCTGCATCTTCTGAAGAGCTTGATAACCTTTACAAAGTAACTTTGGATGTTGCCGGGCAGGTTGTAGACTCTTACCTTACAAAAGACGGGCAGCTTTTTTTCCCGCAAGGTTTTGAAGTAAAAAATGCGGAATTAGACTTTGCAGTTCCAACAGACGTTTCAGATGTTCCTTTGGAAGTAAACGTTGATGAAGAACTGGCTGTTGAAGATGAAAATGCTCCTGCTAGTGAAGGATCTGGTGATGAAGAAAGCGGATTAGAAGAACCAGAAGAAAGTCCAGACGTGGAGGAAGTTGTTACAATCCCTGTGAATGCCAAAAAATGGGTCTTTGCGCCTGACATTGTTCATGCCAACAAAGGGGAAATTGTAAGGCTTGCGATTATGCCGCAAGGTCTGGATTTCACTTTTTCAATTCCTGAGTTGGGCATAGAGAAAGAAATTTCCGGACAGACAGTTGTTGAGTTCACGGCATCAGAAGTAGGCACTTTCCAGTTTGAATGCAGCAGCTGTGAAGATTGGAGAGGGATGACTGGAACTCTTATCATCAAGTAAGTTATAGAAGGGTTTGACAAATAAATATAGGTTATTCAAAGTCCTCTATAGAAACTTTTTTATTTATCTTCTTATTTTCTGTTACTAATGGCAAAGAAAAGAAACTGGAAAAAAGTAATCACTTTAGTACTTCTAGGCATGATGGTTGTCGGATTTTCCATCCCTGCTTTTTTGGATCCAACAGCAACCACTGCAGTTGTCCAATCTGGCCAAAAGTTGTGCCAGGTAGATTCTGATTGTTATTTGTTATGCGGCGATTCTCCTGTAGAAGTTCTTTGTTCACAGAATTTATGTTTGCAGGATTCCTGCGATGATAATTTTTATTTTAAATACCAAAAAGAGCCGTTAACTTTCTCTTTACTTGTTGAAGTGGATGGTGTAATTGTTGATATGGAGGAAAGAAGCAGTGCAGGGGATATGTTTGTTAGATTTGAAAATAGTGAGGCAGCTATTTTCTCATCTGGTCTTTCTATGCGCCATATCTTAGAAAAAGCTAAAATAAACCTAAATTTACAATGTTTAACTTTTGACGGAAATAGTTATTGTGATTCAGAGAAACTTAAAATGGCGGTTAACGGCAATGAATCCAACCTATTTGAGAGTTATATCCCTAAAGACGGAGATGTCGTAGAGATTGTTTATTCCTGATTTTTTTTTAGCAATCCAAATTTTAACTTCCCAGGAATCTAATACCACAACATTTAAATCTTGTTATTTTTTTGTTGTTCCATGACATTTGAGAAAGTTAATTCTTTTTTAAGGAAGGTAGCTCCTCTTGCCGGTTTAGGAGAGAAAGAATTAGATATTCTTTCCACTCCCCAGAATATTCTGAAGGCAGAAATGGAAGTTTCAGGGAAAAAATATCCTGCTTTCCGTGTACAATTTAACAATGCTCGCGGTCCGTACAAGGGAGGGATAAGATTCCATCCTGAAGTTGATGAAGATGAAGTTAAATCTTTGGCTTTCTGGATGACTTTGAAAACAGCGGTAGCTGATATTCCTTTGGGCGGCGGAAAAGGCGGAGTAAGGGTTAACCCCAAGGAGTTAAGCAAGGAAGAGATTGAAGAACTTAGCAGGGCTTATGTAAGAGCTTTCTATAAGGATTTGGGACCTGATAAAGATATTCCTGCTCCTGATGTTTACACCACTCCGCAGATCATGGCTTGGATGCTTGATGAGTATGAGAAACTTGTTGGAGAAAAAGCTCCTGGCTTTATTACAGGTAAGCCGTTGGAAGTTGGTGGTTCCAAAGTAAGAGATATTTCTACAGCTTTAGGGGGCGTGTATATCCTTGAAGAAGCTGTTAAAAAGTTAGGTCTGGAAGATAAGAAAGTTTCCATCCAGGGGTTTGGTAATGCTGGGATGAATGCAGCAAAACTATTGGCAGAGTATGGTTACACGATAGTTGCTGTTTCAGATTCCAAAGGAGCAATATATGATTCAGAAGGTCTGGATGTTGGTGAAGTTATAAAGATCAAGACTGAAACTGGAAGCGTCGTAAATTATGGAAATGCTGAAAGGATCAGCAATTCAGACTTGTTAAAAGTTGATTGCAGTATACTTATCCCCTCAGCATTAAGCGGTGTTATCACAAAAGATAATGCAGCAGAAATTAAAGCAAGGATAGTACTGGAATTAGCGAACGGGCCTACTACTTCTGAAGCAGATGAGATATTACATGACAGGGATGTTTTAGTACTGCCTGATATTCTTGCCAACGCAGGTGGAGTAACCGTAAGTTATTTTGAATGGGTGCAGAATCTAGAAAATGAATCTTGGGAGTCGGATGTCGTCAAGAAGAAATTGAAAGATAAAATGATAGATGCCTTTGAGCAGCTCTGGGATGAATATCAGAAACATGGGTACGACTTCAGGACGGTATCATACGTCCATGCGATTAAAAAAGTAGTCGAAGCCGAGAGGAAGAGAGGAAGGTTATAGGAAAGGTTAATAAACATAAAACCATTTCTCAGAGGATTCATCATAAAAGAGGTGAAGTCCATGGCTAAGAAAAAAGCAGCTGCAAAAAAAGGCGGAAAAAAGAAGAAATAATTTTAGGAGGACTAGTTAACCTTCACCCAAATGACAGTTTCTTTTTTTTCCAATTCTCTAATAAATCTTTTAATTTTAAGCAAAAGTAATAAAAACCAGACATATTTCTAGAATGAAATCATGGAAAGAACTTTAATAAAAGATCTGCAGGATAATCTCGATAAAGAGGTTCTTCTTAAAGGATGGATACAGGATGTGCGTAATTTAAGCAAGATAAAATTCATCATTCTTAGAGACAGAACTGGAGATATGCAGACGATAGCTCTAAAAGCTAAAACTGATGCGGATTCATTTGAAGCAATTGACAACATTACAAATGAATCGGTAGTAGAAATAGTAGGAACGCCTAAACAGAACAAAGAGTCAAAATGGGGGATAGAAATTGTCATAAAATCAGTCAGGATAATAGCGAAGGCTGCTGCGCCGCTTCCAATTGATACGTCGGAAAAGAGTAAAACCCTGCTTGACAAACGCTTAGACTACAGGTTCCTTGATCTGCATTCAAAACGAACGCAGAATATTTTCAGGGTGCAGGCAGCAATCATGAAGGCATTTAGAGAATTTATGGATCAGGAAGGAGCAATGGAAGTCATTCTCCCCTCAATCATCGGCGCAAGTTCAGAAGGCGGTACAGACTTGTTTACGGTACAATACTTTGAAAAACACGCTTTTCTTTCTCAAAGCTGTCAATTATACAAACAGATGCTTGCTTGTTCCATGGAAAAAGTATATTCGGTCTTTACAACATGGAGAGCTGAGAAACACAACACAATCAGGCATTTAAATGAAGCGCGGCAGTTTGATTATGAGGAAGCCTTTGCCGATGATAAAAAAGCTATGGAAGTCCTGGGCAGGTGCATGCAGTATATTGTGCATGAAGTTTTGGATAAAAACCAAAAAGAATTGAAATATCTTAATGTTAAGCTTAAAGTTCCGGAGATCAAATATATCACATTTAAGGAGGTCAATAGACTATTGAAAAAGGAAGGGGTGGAAACTTCTGAAGTTGATCTTTCTGGTGAAGCTGAACGTAAGATTGGAGAACTTTTTCCTGATACAATCGTTTTTGTCCATGACTGGCCATTGGATGGCAAGCCGTTTTATATCCTGCCGGAAGGAAAAAGTCTATCACGCGGTTTTGACGCCATCTGGAAAGGCATGGAAATCTCTTCAGGGGGTCAGCGTGTTCACGATCCTGAAATATTAAAGAAAAGATTAACTGTAAAGGGTTTAGAGCTGCCTGCCTTTAAAGATTACATCGAGTCTTTTCGCTACGGCGCTCCTCCTCATGCGGGATGGGGGCTTGGAGTTGAAAGAGTTACTATGCTGATGCTTGGACTTAATAATATCCGGGAGGCTGTTCTTTTCCCCAGGGATAGAGATAGATTGACACCATAACTTCAACAATTCTTGAAATTATTGCAGCATTTATATATGTGTCTTGTTTTCTGCTTTTTATTAAATGGAGGTTTATAAAAAATGACTCTTAAAAATCAATGGAAAAAGATCAAGGAAAATTGGTTGATCGTATTAGCCTTGTTAGTCTTATTTTTATTTACAACGTTCCCGGCTGCGGAAACTTTGCAGCAAGGTTTGGGAATGAAGGTTTCTTATGATAGTTCCTATGCAATGGAAGAATCTGCTTTAGCAAGAAGCATGATAGCTCCTTCTCAGGGGTATTATGGAGGAGATTTTGCTCCTGAAGTAGAGGACAGGATGATTACAAAATCTGCCAGTATCTCTAACGAAGTCAAGAGAGGAACTTTTCAGGAAGCTGAAACGCAATTGAAAAGTATTGTAACTTCTACAGATTCTATCCTGCTTAACGAAAATGCTCAAAAGTACGACAAAGGAAAGAAGTCTTACTATACCGGCTACTACACTCTAAAAGTAGAGTCAGGCAAATATGGTGCTGTATTATCGCAGTTAAAGAATATCGGCGAAGTTACTTCTTTTTCAGAAAGTCAAGACGATATAACTGGGCAATATAGTAATCTGCAGATCAACCTCCAGGTTGAGAAAGAAAGATTAAACAGATACAAAGAGATGTTTGCGGAAGCTAAAGATATCTCAGACAAGATAGAGTTGAATGACAGGATTTTCAATCAGGAAAGAACTGTCAAATATCTGGAAGATGCTCTGAAAAATACCGGTCTGCAAGTTGAATATTCAACAGTTTCAGTAACCTTGACGGAGAAAAGATCTGATTATGTTGACATAGCATTAGTCAAGATATCCGATCTGGCAAGGAAATTTGTCAACAGCGTCAACAGCTTGTTAAGCCTGCTGTTCCTAGCGATACCTTATGCTGCGGCCGGACTATTAGTCTGGTTTGGATACAGATGGATTAAGAAAAGGAAGTGATTTTTTTTTATTTTTTTAAATTTAATTTTTCTTTAATTAATTGAACAGCTAAATAAATCAAAACAGCGCTTAATCCTCCAATAAGAAACCATAATGCGATGTCTGGTTGGGAAACGACGGGAGCTAATTGCGCAGCCATCCTTTCACCAGCAAAACCTGCGCTCTCTTCCATGGAATCAGCAGCCATTAGCGGAGCCGCTTCCATAACTAAACTTTTTGCAGTATTGGTATTCTGCTGGACAACTTTGATGACTGCGCTAATTCCCAAAATTCCTAAAACAACTGGAAGAATTCCTTCTAATTTTTCCTTCAGTCCTAGTACTCTCTTAGGCGCGATGATAATATATTTGTTTGCTAATTTGTAATGGTTAACTTCCCTGCCTTTCTTGCTGTAATGGAACTCATCCACCACAACCAATCCTGCTTCTAATAACCTTTGCAGATGATAATGGATGGTTGAGATTGGAATGCTTAAATCTTTGGCTATGTTTGCTTCTGAATCTTCCCTTTCAACCAGATGATTAAGTATTTTCCTGCTTGTATCTGAAGTGATGGTTTCAGCTAACTTTTTTGTCTTTGACTCGTTCAGGTCTACAAGTAAAAAATTACTTTTGCTCATGATGCTTAAATCTTGGGATCTGTTTAAATATGTTTTTATACGCTGAGAATACCACTATTCAATTAGTGGTATTCTTGCGTGTTCAAAATTAGGCTGGGCGGTGCAGCACTTGTGAGCGAAGTGAATATGCCATTGGCCCACCCAGTCCTATTTTGACAGTTTCAAATGAAGTTGAACTCATACAAAGAAATCAGCCGGGAAAAATATTTCTCTGACAAAAAGATATGTGAAAAATAATACTATCAGTAATATACCTTCCCTTTTTGTCAGATCTTTACCTTTCATAAGGAAATAATAGATCAGGAATGCAGTAGCGATCTTGAAAGGGAGGTCGTAAAAAACAACCACGTTAGGAACAGTATATGTGGAAATTAGCGCTCCTAACCCTATACCCAACAAAGGATTTGTAATGTTGCTGCCAATCAATATTCCAGCGGAGATATCTTTCTTGCCTTTTCTTATTGCTGCTAGGGAAGTTGTAAGTTCAGGCAGCGCTGTAGAGACACCTAAAATAATGATGCCAAAGAAAGATGCGCTTATTGGTAAGGATTCTACAAGTACAGTTGAAGCTTCCAGGACTTCGTTGGCTACTATTGCCATGACTACAAAAGATATTAATATTAATGCGGCTCCAGAAAGAATACTCTTGTTTGAGAGATGGTTAAATCCTTTGAAACTTTCACTGATCTTACTTTTTTTGAGATAAACTAAGTAGCCTATGTAAGCGACTAGAAGGATCAATCCTTCAACTCTTGAGATGAATCCTCCCATGGAGAATACCCAAACGAGTAATGCTGCGCCAATCAATCCGCCTACTTCCGCAAAAAGATTTTTTTTGACAACTACAATAGTTCCAATAATTCCTATCAATGGAAGGATGACATTTTGCTGGAAAATGTCAGAACCTATATTTGTTCCTATCACTAACCCTGAGAACGTGTTTATCGCTGCAGGATCTCTGAGAATATGAAGACTTCCTATTATGTGGGTCATTATTTCTGGGATGCTGGTGCCTATGGAAAGAATTGTAAGTCCGATGAAAGTTCCCGATAATCCGTAATGTTTAGCTAACTCGATAGAATTACTGACAATTATCTGAGCAAGAGCAAGTACGATTATCACCCCTATAAGGATAATAAGGATTTCTATCAGCATGATGGTAAGGAATAAATAATGATAGATAAATGTTACTGCTTTAGTATGTGCATAGCGTGAATATCACCAGTGAGGGCTTTGTACCATCGGTAGTCAAAGTGTGTGTGCTCGTTAGAGACTCCCGTGCATCGAGACGAGCGCCCCGAACGAGCTATGCACATACCTGCTTTACATACATTTAAATACAAAAATTTCTTTCCTTTATTAAGTGGGAGCAAGGAAATTTACCAAAGAGGAGGAGAAAAGGATAATTGTTCCAGTAGTTGAAGAACTAGCGAGAATACATGATAAAAATTCTACTGTCATTGTTGGCATTCAGGGAGGGCAGGGAACAGGAAAGACAACTATTGTAAAATTCATGGAGAAATATCTTCAAGGAAAAAAATTTAAAGTTAAGTCATTTTCAATTGATGATTTTTATAAGACCTGGAAAGAAAGAAAAAAATTACAGGACAAATATTCAGATAATGCATTTTATCAAATCTCTAGAGGGTTGCCCGGCACACACAGAGTAGAAGAATTATTTTCAGTATTAAAAAAAGCTAAAGAAGGAAAGCCATTTAAGATTCCTGCCTTTGACAAATCTTTGCATCAGGGTAAGGGTGATGTTCTTAAGAAAACTCTTAAAGTTGATACTAAACAGGATTTTATACTCTTTGAAGGATGGTGCGTTGGCCTGCCTGATGTATCTTCGCCTAAATTGATCCAAATTTGTAAAAAAAATAAGATTGATCTAAAAAAACTAGATCCAAGATTGAAAGACCACAAAGTCGTCTTGAATTTCACCAAAAACTACCAGAAGATCTGGAAATTGCTGGATTATACTGTGATGCTGAAAGCTGATTCTTCAGAAGTGCATAAAAAATGGCGGTTACTGCAGGAAAAAAGGTTGAAGGAGAAGAAAGGTGAAAGTATGAGCAAAAAGGAAGCAGCTGCATTTGTGGAACCTTACCTTCCATTTACTTACGTTTGTTATGATCTGTTAGATTCTGATGTTAAAGTGTTGATTGACGAGAAGCATAATTTTTATAAAATATCATTTAATACCAGATGAAATGGATCCTGAGCAAAAATTATTCTCGGCTAAACAAGTCATCCAGGAATGGGTTGACCAGCAGGGGCATGATCGGTGTTGGTATTACCCAGATCTATTCAGAAAACTGGCAGATATTTTTGAAGTGGAAGCTTCTAAGCAGCCAAATCTTCCTCCTTTAGAGGAATTCAAGAAAGGTTGTGAGAGATATCAGGAAGAGGAATACAAGATAATCAAACGTACGTATTAAGTTGATGGGCGCACTCCAGTGACCATACAATCATATAGTACGAAATGTAAGCTGAGGGTACTCGCAGAGTACGGTAACCGAAGCGCAGAAGTGCCGACATGCAAGCTAGCAAAGCTAGTTTGCTAGCAGGTCGCACACTCTGGCTGCCATCAACTTAATCTAACTAAATACGCACAATCAAACAAAAATAATTTAAACCTATAACTACTTCTATGTGATATGGGAATCTTAAACAAACTGCTGTTCTGGAGAAAGGATGATGAGTTTGATTTTGATAAGATGGCTGAGCATGAAGCTGGAGGCGATATCTTTAAAGTAGATGATTTAGGATTGGATCAAAAGCCTGCTGGACTTGATGAGAAATCTCCATTTGATGATTTAGATACAGAAAATGGTCAAACATTACAATCACAATCATTGCCCCCCCATCTTCAGCAGCCCAGACCATCTTTTACAGCAAGACGACCAACCAAGACAGCAGTCTCTCCAGGAATGGGCGGAGACAGGGAATTAGAACTGATCAGCAGTAAGCTGGATACAGTAAAAGCTATCCTTACTTCTATGGATCAAAGAATTTCTAATTTAGAGAGAGCTGCCGGAGTAGCTGAAAGGAAAGAAAGATTATGGTAAGTTTCCTGAAAAAATATAAGCGGGAAACATTTTTTTCATCAATAACACTTCTGGTTCTTATTCTTGACCAACTGACAAAACATTTGGTGGAAGTGTTCAAACCGCAGCTTGAATGGGGGTTTCTTGCCATCCGATACATCCAAAATACCGGAGCGGGATTTGGAATACTTAAAAATCAAACTGTAATGTTAACAGTAATATCGTTTCTAGTCGCCTTGGGAGTTATTTTGATGTATAAGAAGATTCCTAGGGAAAAAATTCCACAAACCCTTTTTGCTGTCTTCTTAGGAGGAGTTCTGGGAAATTTTGTAGACAGGCTATTTAGAAATTATGTTATAGATTTTATAAACCTAAGTTTCTGGCCGGCTTTTAATATAGCTGATGCAGCAATATCTGCGGCGGTTATTGGGTTGGTTATTTATTTTTGGAGAGAATAAGATAACAAAAAATTAATTAACACAGCTATGTTTCCTGTACCCTTTTTTCTGGGCATCTTTCTTGTCAGGGAACCATAACTGCCTGTCTTTCTTAATCTTCTTAGCCCAGTCGCATTTAGGTTCGTGGTAAATGTTGCTTCTTTGACTGGCTAAATACTTGCCTGGCGAGTGTTGAGCCTTGTTAGTTTCCTTTTCTTTTTTTGGCTCGTCATGGACTATCTCTACCTTTGGAGTATTATCAAAGACCACGCTTGCAGGTTCATTTGTAACCGGATTTGCAAATTCCCGCTTTTTTTCTTTCCTTTTCTGGGGGAAACTCATCAATAGACCGACCAGTGATATTAGCAAAAGTACAAAATATAACCTGTCAAAGAAATGCCAGATCAAGACTAGGTTGCCTATGTATAATAAAAATACTAAAAATAAACATTTTTCCCCGTAAGATCTGTATCCTGCAAGCCCCAATGATGAAAGTAGTAGTAATGATAAAAATCCAGCAAGCTCTAGATGCAGGAATAAACCTTTGGCACTGACCATTATTTCTACTAGACCGAAAAGTAGCAAGACTAAGACCAAACCATATAATAATAATTTTCCACTGCTTTTTGTATCTGCCATGAATATTCAATGTAAAGGATTAATTTAAGTATATTTCTATTTTTGAGTAGTTATAATTGGATATCTAATTTAATCTAACTAAATACGCACTATTGACCGAAAAATATATAGGTGGGTTAATCCTTAATCTTTGAAATGAATCGGGTATTGGTTTTTGAAACGGAAGAGCAGGCGCATAATAGTTTGGAGGAATATATAGAAAGGAATATAGTGACAGTTGACAGAATTCTTGGTGAAACGAAAAGGCCGTATGAAATTGGAACGAGATCTAACATCACATCATTTTGTCGTGTTTCCGTTACCGAAGCTGATGGAAAGAAACAATTTAATTTTGGTGAAGGTATAGAAAGCTACGCAGCTGAATACGAAACGGCTTTGCTGGGGATAGGATACGATTCCATTTCTGGATTAGTTGAAGGTATCAGAGGAAGGGTTAAACATTGGGAATCCGAGCTTTATGGCGCTGCGATAAGCCCTCTAGTCTATACAGTAAATGAACAATACAACATAGACATGCAGGAGATAGCCAATAATATTGAAGAAGCACTTCCAGAGATTCTAAAAGAAAGGTATGAAACACAAGAACCAGACGATCAGATGAAGGAAGAGCTTGGCAGATGGACTGATGCGATGAGAAATGATTACCATATCACCAGGGGTTTGACTGCTGAAGAGAGAGAAGAGTTTGAGAATTTATTTTATCAATAAATATTTGACAGATCAGAATTCGTCTTCAAGATTTTTAAGATATCCTTTTTTCTTCAGGAAATCAACTTCGGCTTTTCCTCTATATTTGTAGATGATGTCTCCCTTCGCATCTCCGCCTAATTCCCATGGTTCGACGATAACAACATCATTTTCCCGGACCCATAGAGCTCTGCGTAGTCTTCCGGGAATCCGGCAGATCCTCTCTTTTCCATCTAGACAAAGAACCCGCATCCGGCTGCCGCCAAGTCTTTGCTGTACGATTCCAAGAACTTCTTTCTTCTGCGGTAATCTTACCCGGATGACTTGAGATTCTGGATTAAATTCTGGTTTCTTCATTTAGGAGTTTAATTTCAAGTTTACTTTATAAAAGTTTGTGGTTAGGCGCGTATTAAGTTGATGGGCGCCCTTCTGTGAGTATCCAATATTGCTGTATACAAATTGTAAGCTGAGGATGGTCGCCAAGAACATAATAACCGAAGCGCAGAAGTGCCGACATGCAAGCTAGCAAAGCTAGTTTGCTAGCAGGTCGCACACTCTGGCTGCCATCAACTTAATCTAACTTAATACGTACATGGTTAGGTATGTGCATAGCTCGTTCGGGGCGCTCGTCTAGACGTTTACGGAGTCTCTACGAGCGCACGCACTTTGACTGCCGATGATACAAAGCCCTCACTGGTG
>Ga0210057_1008502_pt1 | contig 12133 bp, 9 predicted proteins | sample CryGeyCG2114_010_2_FD_183968 | JGI IMG/M metagenome (GOLD analysis project Ga0210057, IMG submission 183968) | Groundwater microbial communities from aquifer - Crystal Geyser CG10_big_fil_rev_8/21/14_0.10 (SPAdes) (version 2) | ecosystem: Environmental > Aquatic > Deep subsurface > Groundwater ...
TATTACTTCTTTTTAACCATCAAGCTTATTGCAGCTGCTACTATTACTATAGCTATTACTGTCCATAACCACCATAATGATTTCTTTGCTGCTGTTACTTCTTCTGGAATTACTTCTTCTTGCGCTGCTTCTACTGTTAGTTTGCCAAAGGTTATTTTTGCTTGACCATTTGTAATACTATCTAATGTAGCTTTTGCATCATTTGTACCATCACCATCTAAATCTACTTCTCTACTTTCTCCTAAAGCCATTGTTGTATCTTTACTTGCTATTGTTACTGTTGCTGTTGAACTTGTTACTGATTTAATTGTTACATCATAGTTTGTTGTTCCGTCAAGACTTACTGTTAAAATTCTACCTTGTTGAGTTGTTGTAGTAGCTGTTCCAGTTATAGATAAATCTGCGCTTGTTGAGGCTCCACCCCCACCGCCTCCTCCGCCAGAAGTTCCTCCTCCTTGTGTACTATAAATTACATCAAAAGAACTGCTTGCTGTTGTGGCGGAAAGATTTAAACTATTTGTGGTTATACATTTTATAGTATATGTCCCTGCTCTGTCTATATCACTACTTTCTAAAGTTTGTTCTGTTCCACAACCTGTTTTTTCGTACACATCTCCATTAGATTTTGTAACTTCTAATTTACAAGTTAGGTTTAAAGCCGACGTAGTACCACCATCACAGGTATATTTAATTGAACTTGTTGTTTCTACTGTTGTTGAACTGGGTTCTGTTAAAACTGCTGTTGGACTTGTAGATCCTATTCTAACTGAAAAATTACTTACTAAACCCCCAACTAAAGCCCATGAAGACCTATCTAATTTATCAAAACATTTAACATTCCAAAGATATGAGGTTGCATCAGATAGTGTTATGGCTGTAAAACTATAAGCTGTTGCATTGGTTATAAGTGAACTACTTGTTTGATTAACATGCCATCCTGTTGTCCAATTTCCAGATAAATTACACACGACTAAAGAAACATCAGTAACAGTAGTACGAAATGTTACACTTTGATTAGTATACCAAGTATCATTTGCTGGCGCACTTAAAGTAACATAAGGTGCAGTTGAATCAACAGTTATATTAGAGTTTACGGTTCCTCTATTCTTTGCTAATGCTAATGAATTGCCGTTGGCAGTGACATTAACTGAACAACCAGTTAAGTCTAATGTAGTAGACCAATTATATTTCCAATCTGATCTATTAGCTCCTATCGCTGCTGAACTTTCGTTTAACCAAGTCCAACTTGTAGTATTTGTCTCCAATGTCTCCTCTGCACATTTATACCAAAGAGTAACATTTGTAACATTAGTCCCTTCATTATCCCCGTATGCTGTTACATTAATACTATATGTAGTTCCACCACTAGTTACGTTACCTATAACACTATTATTTGCTGGTGCGGCAATTGTTGTTACATTATATGCTGCATTTACAGAATCTATTACCATTAAAAATGATAATGCTATTAGAATCGTTAATAGAAAAGAATCTAAAACCTTTTTTTTATTCATATTTTACACCTTTCCTTTTTTATAGATTATAAATATATATTATAAGTCAACATTAGGGAGTATTTAAATATTTCGGTTAAATTTATTTATATACCTTTATAATTTTAAAGTGATTAAAAGAATTTATTCTACTTTAATTTCTATTGCTTTTTCCGGATTATAAACTCTTAGTAAATAATCAAGTTTCTTTTTGTTTTCAGAATATATAGTAAATAGCAAGTCATTATTCTGAACTTTATGCTTTGTATGAACATTTAAAAATATTCCAGCACCTTTATCTTTTGGCGCTCCGGCAATTTTAGCTATTTTAACTAGTAAATTATTATCTATTGAATGAATTATACCTGAATTTTTTGCTTTTATTTCGTGTTTAAATTGTCCTATTTTAAGCTGTTCGGGTTGTATATTAGGATTACCGCCTTGGGCTTTTATTATTTCTTTGAATTTTTGATAGGCTAGTCCTGATTCTAGAATAGTTTTAGCCTTTTTATACGACTTTCTTATCCCCACCATTTTTAATAAAACTGAAGCCATATAAATTGCTTTTTCTTTTAGCTTTTCAGGAGCATCTTTTCTATTTTGTAGTATTTTTAGAACATCTATGGCTTCTAAAACGGGGCCTATTCCATTACCGATTGGTTCTGATCCTTTTGTTATTAGTATTTTAGCATTCATTCCAAGATTCTTGCCTAATTGATAGAATTTTCTTTTTAGAGATTTAGCCTTTTTTTTATCTTCTACTTTTGTTCCTTTCCCTGTTGGTATTTCTATTATAACATGAGTAGCATTAACTGCTGCTTTTTTTGCAAGTATAGAAGCTAGTAGTATTCCTTCCGGATCTATTCCAAGAACACGCTCTATTTTTATTAGTTTGTCATCTGCTGAAGCTATTTCTATTGCACCACCCCAAACCATGCAACCATTTGTTTTTTTAACAATATTTTTTATTTCATCTTTTGAAAATGTTACAGGAGCTAGAACTTCTACAACATCTGCTGTTCCTGCTGCTGAAGTTATAGATCTTGTTGAAGTTTTAGGAATTGTAAAACCTGCTGCAGCAATTATTGGAACTACAATCATTGTTGTTCTGTTTGCTGGAATACCTGAGATAGAATGCTTATCTAAAATAGGATATTTATTTAATTTTAGAGTTCCTCCATTTGCTACTATGGCTTCTGTTAAATAAGCTGCTTCGTATAAATTTAATCCTTTTGTGTAACAAGCAGATACAAAATAAGTTATTTCAACTTCTGTTAATTTATTTTCTACTATATCTTTTATTATTTCATCTATTTCACGTTTAGAAAGTGGAATACCATCTAATTTGTTTTTTATAAATTGTAATGATAATGGTTTTGGCTCTGGACTTATTCTTACAATTTCATTTTCTTTTACCTTAAATATTTTAACAACTTCTTCACATAATCCGATGTAACCTTGTTTGATTAATTTTGACTTTGCTAAATCTATTGCAACTATTATATTTTCATTTTCTTTATGAATTTTAATTCTATCTGATGCTAATAGATCTAATTTTCTTACATCTTCTTCATTTAGAACTGCTATTAATGGCCCTCCTGAAGAAAGATTTAAATTTTTAACTTTTAGTTGCATTTTATCTATTATTATATTCTTCTGTATATATTTTTATTGCTAAAGAGAACCATGATAAAATTAACGGGCCCATTACTAATCCTATTAGACCAAAGAATTTTAATCCACCAACGATGCCAAGGAAAATCAAAGCTAAGTGTACTTTAGTTTTTTTATTTATTAGATACATTCTTATGAGGTTATCTGATGTTGAAATAATTATTAAACCATAGATTAATAGCAAGATTCCTTTTGTTACTGCTCCTGTATATATCAACCATATTCCTGCAGGCAGCCAAATTAGGGTAGCGCCTAAATAAGGTATTAATGATAGAATTGCCATTACTGCCCCCCAGAATATGGGATTAGATATTCCAAAAATGAAGAAACCTATACTTCCTAAAAATCCTTGAACTAGAGCTACAATAAACCATCCATAGATTATAGAATTTGTAACTAACTTAAACTGAGAAATAAATCTTTTCCTGTGATGCTCTTTTAGTATTTTTACTTTTTTGAAATAATTTTTTATATCTTCATAATCTCTTAGTAAAAAGAACATTAAAAATATTATTATCAATACATCAAGTATTTTTGCAGGTAATGCGAATATTAAATCAGATAAGTGAGAAGTCATATATTCTGTAACTCTTTTTGTGGCATCATCTATATATAGACTGAGAGTTGGATTTTCTCCAAAGGCAGTTTGTGCTGTTTCTATTATGGCAGGAATCTGTCCACTTTTATATAAATTATATGCTTCTTGAGTTAGCGTTTCAGTTATAAAGAGAAATGGAACAAGAAAAATTAGAATTGCTAGTACCATAATAATAATAGCACTTAGACTTTTTAATTTTATTTTTTTGTATAATCTATTATATAATGGATATAATATATAGGCAAGAACGATACTCGCAAGGATGGATGTTATATAGGGTTTTATTATTAAGAAGGTAATTATAACAAGAATAACTAATAGAGTCATTACTATATAATTAGGGATTTTCTTGTTTATAATCATATTTTAAAGAGTATTTTTTCGCTTATAAAATTTTGTAGTAACTTATGACTTAATACTAATTAAAGATTTTATTTTTCAAAAATATTTTTTACAAGATTGATTATTTTTGAGATTATTCTATTTTGTTTTGTTTCTATATTACTTTCTGATTTAATACACTCTTCTTCTTTGCAAATATAACCTAAAGAGCAGCCACATTTTTTACAATTATCAATAAGTACTTCATTTAAACAATATTGATGATTAACATTACATGTTTTTTCTTTTGTTCCATCCAAACAAGTTGTTATTTCACAAGATTGGGAAATTTCATTGCAAATTTTTCCTTCTTTACATCCGCATACTAAACAATTTTCTCTTAAGTAACTACCATCACAATATTTTTTGTTAAGATTACACCCTCCAAATTTTGTTCCGTCCATACATTGTTTGCTTGTATCAACTGTAAACTCTTGTATATCGGACCATTTACTCCAAGTATAAGCATCTTTTGTTCTGACACGCCAATAATAAGTTATTCCCCCTTTTGGAAGTTTTATACCTATTTGTTCCATGGAAGTAATTGAGGATTTGATTATAGAATTTGCAAATTTACGATTATCTGCTATTTGGATTTCAAAAGCGGTTTGATCATCATTTGCATCAGAATCGTAAAATTTCCATTTGAATGTATAAGGATTTTGAGAAATTATTTCATTTGCAGATGGATTTAAAAGAACGGTTTTAGGTTGATTATTTTTAACTATTTTACCTGTTGTCATATTTGAAGGATCTATAGCAAAGATTATAGCTAGGATTAAGAATATTATAAGAATTAAAATTATACCTCTTTTTACCATCTTTTTTTAACTCCACTGTCCTATAGCAAGCTTAAGTTCTTTATATTTTTTTGCTTATAATATAATCATAATATTTATATAGTTTTAAATCTATTTATAATAGAGCAATGAGAACCTATCTTAACTTTAGCACTAAAAAATTAGTTAGCGATTTTAATTCAATAAATGAATTTTATACCTTATTTAAAAATAAAGATAAATTGAAGATTGTTAAAAATTATAAAAATAAGAAGGGAAGACCTTTTTCTATCATATTACCAACATATATTAAAATTTCTCCTGAGGTTGTTGGATTAATCGTTGGAGAAGGTTTTATTGGAAAGAGACATTTTGTTTTTGCTAATTCTAACAAGAATGCAATTAATGAAGTTTTAAAATTTTTGAAACAATTTAATTTGCCATTAAGATTTTATTTAGAAATTTCTGTAAAAAATAAATCTAGAAATTTTGTTGATAAATGTATACTCTTTTGGAAAAATCAGTTTAATATTAAATTTGATAGGGTGCGATTAAGAAAAGAATTTTGTACTATTGTTAAGTATGGAACATTACACGTTTCTCTTTATAATTCACTTGTAGCTAAATTGATTAAAGAAATCGTAAACAAATCTAAAAAATTGATGGAAAAAAATAAAAAATTTTCTATCAATTATTTGAAAGGAATAATCGCAGCCGAAGGTAATATTAATGTTAAAAAATCAACAAAATGCATTTATATGATAAGAATAAGCGCAAGCGATCCTAAAGAGAGAGAACATTACAAAAAATGTTTGAAAAAAGCCGGAATAATAATATGCTGTAAAGATATGCTTACTATTTCAAAAGAAGAAGGTATTGCAAAAGGATGGAAAACAAAACATGGAAGAGCAGGAGCAGTAATAATCTCTGGATGGGATAATTTTATTAAAATTTTTTTAATGGGCCTATTGAAACTTCATGAAGAAAAACAAAAAAAGTTTATTAAATATTTTGGAAACAATAAATTTACAAAGCAGTTTTTAGATTTTAAATATTTTTTAAATAAGAGATTCACAATGAAAGAAGCTCAAAATTATTTTGGTTTTAAAGGAAGATATTTAAGTAGAATATTGACTTTCTATAAAAAAGGTTATATTTCTAGAAAAAGATTAAATAAAAATAAGTTCATATATAAATTAACTCCCAAATATAAAAAACTATTTGAAAAATTAAAAAAGGAAGGCGTGAACATAATTTAAAATACGAATGTTATACTATTCTAAGTTCTTTCGCTATTTCCTATTTGTTTTATTTCAATTGATTTTTTAGAAAAGAATTTTATTGCTTGATCTAATTCTTTATTATTCGGAAGTTTTGCAAATTTTTCTATAGGTATTTTATGCATATAAGCTTCACAAGCTTGAACCAATGCCTTTGCTCCTGCTTTAGTTCCTTGTGGATGAGCATGAACTCCTGCACCCATTGTTGTTATAAAATCAATATTTTCCATTATGTCTATAAATGGTTTAAGCAAAGTTGGATTTAATCCTCCAGATATAATGGGACAGCATTTTTTCATACCTCTCCACGAATCATGTTCTAAAATGGTGTGGTGAGCATTATCTTCTTTAACTATTTTAACAGCATCTTTATCTTTTTCAGGTATTTTCCCCCAGGATTGGTTGAAAAAGTGCCCTTTTGCCACAAATTTAAGGATTTCATGGGCAGCAATAATATCCTCTTCAGGACTTCCTGCCATTTTTCCTACCCCTGCTGTTCCTGTGTGTATTCCACTTGCACCAGCTAACCTCGCAAATTTTGATAAAACTAATACGCTAAAACCAATTGGATTTTCTGGTCTTGTGAAAGCCCCATGTGCTGCTCTATGAAAGTGTATGAAAACTCCCGGGTATTTTCTTCTTAAAGTTTGTACCGCCATCCAACCCGCAGTTATTCCATCTATAAGAAAAGCATAGCTTCCATTTTCAAAACCTTCTTTTTTTATTCTTTCACATCTTTCGATCATCGTATCAAAGTCAGAAGCTGAAACATTAAATGAATGTACTTTTTTCTTTCCTGTTTCTTTTACTACTTTATCCATTGCTTGCTTAACAAATTTAACCATTTTATTAAATGGGCAAAAATCTTGATTTGCTTGAGGTTCATCATTTTTAACAAAATCCCCTCCACCAACCCAGAAATCATAACATACTTTTGCATATTCTGATGCTGTTAATCCTATTTTTGGTTTTATTATTGTTCCAAGTATTGGCCTTCCATAAACTTTTAGATATTTTCTCATATCATCAATTGTATAGTTTGGTCCATCATATTGTTCAAGCATAGCTGATGGAAACCAAACATCCAGTAATTTTAGAGCAGATATTTCTTTCATTCCTAATATATTTCCTGTAATAAATGTAAGAATATTTTGAACATTTCCTCCTCTATCGAATATCCTCCAAGGATATGCAATCCAAATAAGATTATGTTTTAAATCTATTTTGTAAACAAGAGCATTCATTTCTTTTGAGAAAGGAGTTTCTGTTTTAACGGAAAAATTTGTTCCAGATGAACTTTCAGCAGCAACTTCGCAGGCAGATTGGAGTATATTTAAATTTTTCCCAGAGACAAGGTGAAAAACCGCGAGTAAATACTTCCCATTTTTAGGATTTTTCAATTGTAAATTACAGTATGCTTTCTGCTTTTCATTAAGACTTTTAAAAAGTTGTTTTTCTTTCATTTAAACCTCTTTTAATAATTTTGGAAGATATTTAACGCTCCTTAAAATGTAATCTGGCTTTGCTTTTATAATTTTTGTTTTTGGTGTATTACCTGTTAATACTGAAATAACCTTAGTTTTTGCTTTTTTTGCAGCTTTAATGTCAAAAATAGAATCCCCAATCATAAACTTAGCTTTTTCATGAAGTAATTTTTCTGCTTTGAATATTTCATCAGGATAAGGTTTTGTATGTTTAACTTCATCTTTTCCTATTACTCTATCAACTAAATTATGAGGAATTTTTGCTCCTTTTAATAAAGCAAAAATCTCTTTATGAATACAATTTGAAAGTACGGCGATTCGATAATTCTTTTTTAGTGTTTTAAGAACTTTTGCTGAATTATCTATTTGTTTTGCATATTTATAAGTTTCTTTGATTACTATCTCATTTCTACGTTTTACTATTTTTTGAACGATTTCTTTTGGTAGTTTAGGATAAATCTTTTTTATAATTATTACTGCTATTTCCCCTTGTAGTAATTTAGCAAATTTTTTTTCTTCTATTCTTTTTAATCCAAATTCTTCAAATGTTTTGTTAAATGCTTTGATATGACAAGGATTAGAGTAAATTAATGTTTCATCTAGATCAAAACATAATAAAGGTTTCATTTTTTGTTTTGAAAATATTTTATTGTTTCTTTTAATCCTTCTTCTAATTTTATTTTTGGTTCCCAATTTAAATATTTTTTTGCTAGGGTTATATCTGGTTTTCTTTTTGTTGGATCATCTTTTGGAAGAGGTTTGAATACCATTTTTGATTTAGATTTTGTTAATTCTAAAATTTTATCTGCTATTTGTATCATTGTATATTCTTCTGGATTTCCTAAATTGATAGGAGAAACGCAGTTAGAATTCATTAGTTTAGTTAGTGCTAAAACTAAATCAGATACATAACAAAATGACCTTGTTTGATTTCCTTTCCCATATATGGTTATATTTTCATTATTAATTGCTTGAACTATAAAATTTGATACTACCCTACCATCATTTTCTAACATATTTGGGCCATAAGTGTTAAATATTCTTGCTATTCTTACCTGTACATTATGCTGATTTTGATATTCAAACATAAGCGCTTCTGCGATCCTTTTTCCTTCGTCATAACAGTTACCACAAAATACAACTTTTCCATTTCTTCTAACATAAATAATATGGTTTTTAACATTAATACAATAAACAAATCCCTCGTAATTTATTATTTTCTTCTTTGGATATTTAGGAGTTAAAAAATCTTTAAATTTGTTGGTCAATATACCCATATTATAAACGCAACTTTTCTTTCTTAGGTCTTTAACACTATTATTTGCAGCCATCCCTAATTTAAGAAGTATTTCTTGAATATCTCCAGCTAATCTAATCGAACTTGTATAAAAAGATCTTCCATCTCTGGAACCATCACCTAATATAAGAGCATCTAATAATATTTTTAACTGTCTTTTAGATAAATTTTTAAATTCAATAGGTATATACTTTTCTTTAGATTTACCAAATTTTATTAAGTAGGATGTTAATTGTTTGTTACAAATTCTAAACTGGTGATCATCAGAATCAAAGTAATTAAAAGGTAACCTTTCTAAACAAGATTTTATCTTTTTCCAATTTCCAACATTTTGTTTATCTTGTGCAATTAAAACATTATAATCTATTGTATTATACTCTTTATTATTTATGCATCTTTTCCTCTTTCTTAAATATACACATCCTTCTGTAATATAATAACCAAAAAATTCCAACCAATCATCCATTTTTATTTTTAAAATATTTCCGAATTTGCTATTCTTTACTTTGGGAAGATAAAAATAAGATCCTTCTTTTCCATTCCACTTAGCAGATTTTTGCATTTCTGCCCTGCCCCAATTCATCTCCTCACAAGCTAAAATCATCCTAAATTTTTTCTCTCCTCTTTTTCTTACATACATTTTATGATTGGGCGTAACTTGTATATCAATTTTAGAATTTTTGAATTCGATCAATTTACCTTTATATTTTTGTTTAATCAACTCCTTTGGCCTATTATATTCAATATAACCTTCTTTATTCAAAGTTAAGATTTTATCTTTCTTTTTTAAATCTTTAAAAAGTTTAAAACCTTCTTCTGTTAATACTTCCGTATCTTCTGAAAAACATGCTCTTGGTCCAAAACTATTTACATTTCCCTTATAGGTCTCTTTTTGAGGATGTTCTAAAGGATCTCCATATATCTCTGAAGTTGATGCTTGTAAGATTCTAGCTTTTGTTTTTTTTGCAAGTCCAAGCATATTTATAACTCCTAAAGAATTTGTTTTTATAGTTTTTATAGGATTAGATTGATAGTGAACTGGAGAAGCTGGACACGCTAAATTATATATTTGATCTAATTTATCCATATAGAAAGGATTTACAATATCATGATTTATGAATTCAAAATTTTTATTTTTTGTTAAATCTTTTATATTGTTTAAACTTCCAGTTGCTAAATTATCTAAACAAACTACTTGATGATTTTCATTTAAAAGAAATCTACATAAATGATTTCCTATGAAGCCCGCTCCACCTGTGACGAGGATTTTCATTTGAGTATCCAAGGATAATTATGTTTTACTTCTTCTATAAATATTTCTGGAGCTGAAACACCAAGTTCAGAAATAATTCCGGTTATTAGATTATGATCCATAATTTCAAATGCCATATTATTTATTTTAACTCCTTTTGGGGCATCTTTCCAAACTTCCCTTGCAAATCTTTTTTCTATTTCTTCTTCAAAACCAAAAACTGTTTTTGGATCAAATTTCCAACTATTAGTGCATATATAAATAGGAACATCGAATCTTTGTGCAATGTCTGCAATCATTTCTGATCCCATTTTATTTATTATTTTTCCCTCTGCAGTTATCGCATCTGCGCCCAATAAAACCATGTCTGCTTCTTTTATAGCTAATCTTGCTGCAGAATCTACAAAATGAGTTACTGGAATATTTGCTGCTGCTAATTCTTTTGCGGTTATTCTTCCTTGAAATAATGGGCGAGTTTCTGTATTATAAACTTGAAAATTCTTTTTTTGTTTTTTAGCTGCGATTAATATTTTTGTAACAGTTGATGAATGGCAGTGTGTAAATATGATCATATTATCTTTTATTTTTCTAGTTCCGTATTCTACTATTTTTTTATCAGAATCTTCGAAATGTTTTAGTGCAAGAGTTATATTTTTTGAAGATTTAGAAACAAATTTTAGGGTATTTCTTAAACAAGGTTCTGTTGGCCTTAGAGATTCTAGAAGACTTATTGTTTTTTTAAATGGTTGAAGATGATAAGCTTTTATTGCAGCTATTGCTATGTTTTCTGCACCTTGTATTCTTACCTCTTTTATGTCTTTAACTATTTGATTAAATTCCATTGTTAATGAAGACGAAGCTCGATTAATAAATTTTTCTGTATCTGACTTATGATTCAAAAGCCTTATAAATTATATTTTAAAGGTTTAAGTTATGAAGGGGTTAAAGAAATTTTGGTTACCTTTAGCTATTTTTATAGCTGGTTTAATAGCCTATAATATCTTTTCTACAAAAGTAATGTTCACTGATGTTGGACAATATCTTGGTGTTGCTAAAGAATTCGCCCAGATTAGTATAAATAAAGTAAGAAATATGCCTTCTTGGGTTTATCCTTGGTTTCTTGGACAATTTTTAAAAATAGAACATAGTTTATATCTTGCTAGATTTGTAAATGCTTTTTGGCTTCTTGCAGACGGAGTTTTATTGTCTTTTATGACGAAGAGCAGAAAACCTCTTATTTTGTTTATGTTTGCGCCTATTATATGGTATGTAAGTACTTGGATTAATCCAATATTACCTATTTCTTTTTTATTATTATTTTCTTACTGGCAAATAAAATTATACGAAAAAAATAAAAAGAAAATTAATTTTATTTCGTCTGCTTTATCTTTAGGATTAATTTCTAGTTTGTGGGGAGCAGGAATTTATTTAAGTGTCATATTTATGTTTGCGTTTTTTTATAATAAGAAATTTTTAAATCTTTTATATTATCTTATTCCATTTTTTTTAACATTTTCTTTTAGATTAATTTTAGATTGGTATTATTTTGGATTTCCGTTTTTTTCTATGATAAGATCAATTGGAAGTAATTTTATGTTTTTAATAGGACAGTCTCTTAGTCAAGCTTCAGAAGCAGGATTTAGTCTTAGTAATTTTTTATTTACATTAGTTCTACTATTTTTTATTATTTCCCCTTTGATATATAAATTATACAAATTAAAATTTTCTGAATATAAAAGTGAAATTATTTTTTTAGGATTAGCTACTCTTATGTTTCTTGCGAATTTACAATTAAGATATTTCATTGTTCTGACTCCTATTTATATTTTATTACTATATCCTTATGTAAATAGAAAAGGTTTCTTAGTTCACATTCTTATCTCTTTAATTTTAAT
>Ga0210057_1008503_pt1 | contig 12131 bp, 10 predicted proteins | sample CryGeyCG2114_010_2_FD_183968 | JGI IMG/M metagenome (GOLD analysis project Ga0210057, IMG submission 183968) | Groundwater microbial communities from aquifer - Crystal Geyser CG10_big_fil_rev_8/21/14_0.10 (SPAdes) (version 2) | ecosystem: Environmental > Aquatic > Deep subsurface > Groundwater ...
AAATCCGAGTATATTCTTTATTTTTAGCTCGGACTTAGTATTTATTTTGATAATCTTCATATATCTATTAGATATCTTAAGTATTTAAGCTTTATGGAGTAATTTAAGAATGATGTCAGTCATGCGGGAATACTATAAAAAAGCTCAAGCAACGTTTTGAAAAATAGCATCTTTTAAAACTCTTTTAAGATTTTCATCAAGCTAGGAATTAACAGTTTCTTCAATAAATTCAGGAGAAAATAATCCTTCAAGCTCTCCAGAGGGTATATGAATTATCTTATTTCCCAGTTTACCTGTTTGGGGAAATATCATCGGGTTGTTTGCTACAACTGCCCCAAGTCTATTTACTTCAAAATAAAAATCAGTAACTCTCTCGCCAATATAATCTGCAACTCTTTTTGCTAAAGGTTTCAAATCATTTTCCATTACCCCCCTATAATGGGCTAACAAATTATAAAGAAAAACTTTGGGGTCAAGTTCTGTCATCATTTCATTCCAAACCCCCAGCATCACCTGAAACCAGATTCATCTTCAGAAACCCCTCATTTTCAGACAAGTCAATAAAAATCTTGTCTGTATAATCAATATACACTATCCCCTCTTCAATCTCACAATCTAAAACATGCCCCCCAGATTTCTTATCATCTATTAGAAAGTGGAAATGCCATCCGGGCATATTCACATTTTCAGAAAAATCTGGCATGTTAAATCCCACAATGTCTCCCTTAACACCATAAAACTCAAAAAAAGACTGCATTTCAACAGCTTTTGACAACGGTGTTTCCTGCTTTTGGGCAGGAACGCTTCTCGCAAGAATATAACTAAACTTTCCATTAATTCTGACAGCATAAATCAGATTCTTGCTTGGAAGTTTAATGGAAATAAAATCCTGCAAATCAGAACAAGACATTTCAGAATCAATCTCAATAACTTTATCAGCATTAAATTTAGTCACCATTGCAAATGGCGTTTTCATTTTCCTGGAAACATGATAAACCTCTCCATCAACTTTAATCTGGTAAAAATTTCCGTCTAACTCTACCATTTCACCATCCAGCCCATTGAATGTTCCAATCCCAAAATCTCCATGCTTCCCAAGTTCCTTAAAGCTAATCTCCCCGTTATAATCGCCAAGCATCAAGGCAGAAATTGTAGATACCTGAAACAAAATATCTTTATCAATACTTTCCTTGTATTCATGCCCTGCCATAAAAATAATTACAAGAAATATAATCCCAAAATAAATTGCCGCCTCTTTCATATTTTAAACTGCAAAATCCAGTATAAAAACATTTATGTAGAAAACTAACTATTTCCCCATATCTCTAAGTTTCTTCATTGTTTCTTCCAGCTCAATGTCTGTTCTCGTTCTTCCTTTTGGTGCAGGTCTTTGCGGCATTGCTCTTTTGAAAAATCCCAGAGGTGAAGTAGAAGTAGGAGGGCTTCCTGGTCTGAAACTTGGTCTTGTTGGTCTTGGTGCAGGTCCTTTCTTAAATTTTCCCTTAATCTTGAAAATCCAAAGTTTTACTTTTTCTCTGTAAATTATTCCAAGCACAACTAATACTAGAATAATCAAAAAGAAAACTATCCATCCCAAACTGCCGCTTTTCTTTACAACAGCAGCTTCCCCGCAACAAATATCTCCGCCAGAACAATAATAATTTTTCTCTTCTTCATCTTTGTAACAAACATTTCTGCATGAATATCCAGAGTCTAAACATTCATTTTCAGCACCGGCAATACATCCTTCTGTACAGCAATAAGCAGTATCAGATGCAATTGCAGTTGAAGCACTGCATGTTTTCCCAGAAGGACAAATCTCCCCATTCATCTCCGAACATGATTTTCTTGCAACATTTCTGCAGCATATATTGCTGATGTCAGAACAATAATAATTATTTAGCCTGTCTGTCGGCTGGCATTCACTTGACGGAACACAATCAAAACCAGCATCCCTGCAATATTCGTTTGTTCCTGAACTTCCAGGGATATTGCTCGGAACTCTCGACCATCCAGCCCACAACACAAGTGCTGTATCTCTTACACTTCCCTGCCAGCAACCATCAGATGACTCTGCATTAATCAGATAGGTCCTTGCTTTTTCTAAATCTTCTGAATTCAAGCCATATAACGCCAATACCCCAAGCCCAGTGTCATAAAATTTATTATACTTAGTATCTGTAGCCTGCCAATACCCCTGAGGAGTTTGCTGTTGCAGTAATTTTGTTAAATAATCATCACTTGTCAGTAGGATATATAAGAATGAATTTGGCAAATACTTTTCATTATCAGAAGACATTGCAATTAAATAGGGAATGAGGGGAGAGAGATCATATCCTCTTTTGTGAAGAGCAAGAGCAGCCCACAAGCTCCCTTCATAAGAACATTTAGAATCCTCAATAAAACATTCAGAATTTATTCTCATGTCAACACTTCCGTCTGCACTTCCAGCAGATGTCTGGCTTGAAACATAAACTGTTTCTGAATTTGTTTTCTTATATAAAAATGCAGAAGCAAACGGTTTGTTGCATGTAACTGTATATTGTTTTTCATAACAACTAGAAGTCACTCTGAACCAGAATCCATTTTGAGAAGAGATTAAACAACTGCCCGCATTATTACTTGCCTTGCCATTCATCAAATTAAATCCATAAGTATTCCCGTCATAAGAAACAGAACATGAAGAGTCTTCATTTGTATCAATTTCAAGATACCATTCTAAACTTGTATCTGTTTTATTCTGCTTCAACAGCCATTTTTCCTGTTTTTCTGTATTCAATCCAAGGTTGTTCATTGCAAGAAGAGAAAGAGCTGTGCTTCTTATCTTGCAAGTTCCTGTAGAAGTTGTTCCCCAGCACTCTCTGTCTGTATCAATAGCTTTTCTGCATTCAGCCTGTATATTCTCATCATAAGAAAGAGCAAGAAGAGAAAAAGCCTGTTCTTCAACATTTAAGTCGCCGCAATTTCCCTTTACTTTTCCCTCAAGACATGAATATGCTTTTTCAACCTTATCAATACTGGCAGTGTCATTTGAATCTGCCAAAACTCCCCCAATATATGCCATAGAAAATACTATTGCGAATAATATCACCAAGCTTTTTTTCATCTCTCTAACAAGTAAGAGGTATTTAAAATCCTTTCGTTCGAGAAGAATCACAAAAATAATAAAACTATTTGAATAGAATCAACTATTCAAATCTCAAAACACTCTTCTCTCAGGGAACAATTCTCACACTTCTTAAAAGAAGACGGAAGCGGGGGGGCATTTTTTAAATTCCTTATTTCTTCTGCTAAATCCAAAACTTTCTTCTTTTTCTCGTCTGTAAGCTCAATAACATTCTCTCCTGTTGTAAGCTGTAAAATTCCTTTGTTAACTTTAACTTTAAATTTATCTTCAAGAAGAAGCGCGTAAGCAGAAAGCTGGATAATGTCTGTCTCATAAATTACCTCTTTTGTTTTTACCTCATACGGCACAATTTCATCTCCAATCTTAATTCTGTCAATTCTTCCTTTTAATCCAAGCTCATCAGAAATAATTGCCATCTCAGTAATATATTTAGGTTTTAGATTTTTCCACAACCTCTCTCCAAAATATCCAAGAGAGAGAGCAGCAGTGACAGAATCAACTCTTAATTTTATTTCTTCTTGTAAATCTCTAAGCAAGAAAGCAAGCAGCTCTTTTTTATCAATCTTAAAGCTTTCAATCATTCTCCCATTCCTGAAAAATACCTCTCCCGCAATATTTCTTACAAGATTTTCATACATTTTTTTTATCTCTCCTTTTTCAATTCTATTTTTAATGTCTGAAACAACAAGCTGTTCATTCTTCCCAAACAAATCAAGAATATCATGTCTTATTTTTCCAATAATCATTCTTTTGTTTGGCGGCTCTCTCTTGCCGCCAATTTTCTTCAAGAACAATTTTCTTGGGCAATACAAATACTCACTTATAGCTGTTACATTAATTATTTCTTTCATTCTTCCACCACCTCATAAATTCTTCTTGATTCTTCAGAAAACAGAACAATTCCCAAATCATAGCACCCTTTCTTAGCATTTGCAATCTCTTTGTAAAAATTTTGCAGGGCTCCCTCTAATCTAAGGGATTTTAACTCTTCAATTTTACAATCTTCTAAATTTCCAGCTTTCTCTCTCCAGTCAGCTTCTTCTTGTGAAACAAATTTCAAAATATCATTCAAGATTGCTAACCTGAAATCTCTTGCAGTAAGCTCAGAAATCAATCCCCAATTCAAAAAGGCACTTAAAGATATTCTCATTCTCCTTTCTCCTTGCTTTTCCAGTTTATCTTTTCTTTCCTTTTTGTTGCAAAGCTTTTTCTCACAGTATAATTAACAGGATTCTTTATTTTTAAGCATAAGTTATCTTTTTCGCAAAGCCCCAGTTCAGGATAATACTTGTCACAGTTTGGAGGAAGCATCTTTTTCTGTTTAGACTGCCACGAAAGCTGGCTTGCAATATAACCATCTTTAAGAGGATGATAGTTCTTTTTATTCCAATCAAAAACTTTTTCTTTTATCTCTTCATCAGACATACTTAAAGATTTGAAAAAATTCATAAGCACAAACAATGCCCTTTTCCTCCCATCTTGCTTCATTCCATCTAAAATTTTATTTATGCATGGAGGATACATGCTTGGGGATAAGTCTTTTATTATAACTTCATCATAATCTTTATTTTTTTCTTTTTCCCCTTTCACATTTGTTTTCTTTGACCAGTCTAATGCCTGTATCAAAAGCTCTCTTGCCTCTCCTTCTTCGCAATCAGGGATAAACTCCATTATTTTCACCTTTAGAGGGTTAGCATCCATAATCTCAAATTTTTCAATCTCTTCCCTATTAATCACAATAGATGCAAGAGCGGTTTTCTCATGAAGAGAATACGGCATTCTAAACAAATGCCTTGATGATACAAGAACAATATCAATTCCAAGAACCGCAAATATATCTATAGATGCTTTTTCAATAAACTCTTCCGGATTTTCAGCAGAATCAATATTGCAGTTTAAGCACCTGTAAAAAACCTTCTTGTTAGTTTCAATAAGCCTGAACCTGCAGTCAGGACATTTTCTTTCCTTTTCATCTTTTTTATTTTTATCTTCATACCTGATGAAGGTTTCTTCTCTTTTGCATAACGGGCATCTTGCTGTAACTCTTTCAAGTTTTTGAGCCATATTCTTGCATCTCTCGCATCTAATTCCCTTTTCCATTTTGGCAAGAAACTTTTCATCTTCACCTTCCATTTCTTTTTCTAGAATGGGTCTAGAAACCTCTTTAAGATATTGGCATATAAGTCTTGCCCAGTCAGGGAACATCTTTCTTGTCTCTATTCCATGCATTTCCTTCGGAAATGCTTTCCAAGGAATAGCAAGATGCAGGCCCTTTCCTCCAGAAAACTTTACCCCAACATTTTTAACACCGTGAAAAGAAAGTGCATCAACAAGTGCCCTTGCAGCTTTTTTGCTGTATTCAAGCCATTTGCAGTCAATATCAATAAGCAAGTCCCAACCAGTTCTTATTTCATCAAGCTCATGCTTTGTCATCTCTGTAGAAATTTCTAAAGGGTCCTGCCAGTGCTCCAATGAAGTATGAAAGCTTGTTGCCCCCCTTTTTACAAGTTCAACAACATCCCCTAAATAAGCAAGAGTGTCAGGCCTTTTTCCAAAACCTTCATAAAATCTTGCAACACTTTCCCGGTTTTTTGAGAATTTAACAAGATACTGGCTGACATCTTTCCTAGAATAATATGAAAGTGCAATTTCTTTTACCTTTTTCCCTTTTTTCCCCTCTTCCATTTTCCCTAAAGAATCAGTCCTCAGTTTCTACCCTAGGAGCAAGAATAAAACCCAATTCTAATCTTGGAGTGTTAAAATCAAGCCTGAGTGGATAGTCCTGGGAAAACCTGATAATTACTCTTTCTGTAAGTTTTGCTGCTTTTATAAACTTTTGAAGATATTCTAAACTGTACCTTGCCTTGTTTTCTCCCGTATTTTCCATCTGAACCTCATCTGATGAATATTCTGATTTTGCAGAATTTAACGCGCCTTTTGCAATTATAACAAATGAGTTGTCTTTAACTTTTAATTCACAAACATCTGCAACAACCGCGCAGTCTTCTATGCTTTCAACAAAACTCATTGAATACATTTCAACTTTGCTTGTAAATGTCAGGTTTGGCTTAGTTTTTTCTTCTGCCTCAATGTCTATTAAAGAGAGAGTAAATGTTCTTTTTATTCTGTCTTCTATGCTCAACTTTAACAGATTTTCCTGTTTTTCAATTGTTAATACGCTTCCTGCAGAACATCTTCTTAAAACTTGCTTTAAATCCTCTAAATTAACCCCAAGTGTCTCTTCTCCTGCCTCAAATGCAGAAAATCCTGAAGCAGGAATCTTAAACATTACTAATGCGACATTTGCAGGGTCAATAGCAACTATGTTCATTCCAGAAGAATCAAGCTTTATCCTTACCTCTGTTACAAGCTCGGATATAATTCCTATAGCATCTGCCAATAGCTTAACCTCATTTAATTTTAAGAGCATGTTCAAAGAGATACAATCTTGTTTATAAAGATTATTATCCTTGAGAATAACTATATCTTTTTTACCGTATAAATCCTCAAAAACTTCTGATTTAATAATAAATGTGACAAATAAATTAATTAATCGTTATAAAAAAGCCATACAAAACTCATTTGGCAGATGATTAGTCTTATTATCTTGGTTTTAATAGCAGTAGGAATATTAACAATCCCGAATGTTCTTTAATCCCTTTTCCTAACTTTCACCCCTTCAAAATTCTGTCTTGTCATTTTTCAGTCAATCGCTATATCAAAAAAACAATATACTTGTTTTTAGGATGTTCAGAAATGCGAACATCAGCGAGCATTTCTGACATAAATAAGACTATTCTTTAAGATATATTTTCTCATGCAGATTTTCTTATAAAGAAAAGCAGGACAATTTTCTCATGAAACTAAAAAAAGAGATAAAACCCGCAATTGCCCGACAAAAACTTACAAGAGAACACATTATCCAGATTGTTGACTGGCTTCAAATCTTCAATGATGTCGAATTTGCAGAAATCAAAGTCGGATTCTCCGACAACAGTCATATATACTATGAAACCGCACAGACTATCGACATCCAAGAGCTAAGCGATTATTAAGAGATTGAAGAATCTAAAAGACAATCCTGAATTAGGCAAACCCCTAACAGGCAATTTAGTGGGTTTATGGAGCCTAAGAATTGGAGATTATAGGGCTATCTACCAAATTAGAAAGTCAGAGTTATTAATCCTAGTTTTGAAAATTAGGCACAGAAAAAATGCTTATGAATAAAACCTACCCCCTCCCCTTTCCCACCCCTGCACTACGCAAGATTTAAATATGAATATTACTAAATAATACTAAATATCACTGGGTAATACTATGAAAAAGAGAATATCTGCAACAATTGATTCTGAAACAGAAAAGCTGATTAATGAACTGACTAAAAATAAAAAATACAGAAACAAGTCCCATGTTATAGAAATGGCAATTAAATTACTAAAAGAAAAAGAAGGGTAAAAATGAACTGTAAAAACAAAAAAGCACAAGTCACTCTTTTTGTAATCCTTGCAATTGTAATCATAGTTTCTATTTTGGTATTCTCTTTTTTCATTCAGAAAAGGATTATAACCCTTAATCTGAACAATCCTCTAGCATACATCCAAAAATGCACAAAAGATTCTGTAAACTCTGCTGTTTTAATCTTAGAAGAAAATGGTGGATTTATCTATAATAAGTCTTTAAGTATCATGCATCAAGGTCAGAATTACACTTATCTTTGCTATTACTCCGGAAACTACAAATCCTGTGTAAATCAGAAACCAGAGCTTATTTCAGACATGGAAAAAGACATTGCCCAGTATGTAAGCCGGGATGTTGAAAATTGTTTTTCTTCTTACAAAAGTGAGATGCAGAAACGTGGTTATTCTGTTGAGCTTGGAGAAATGAATCTATCAGCAGAAATTATCCCTGGAAAGATTATAATCCAGACAAGGAGGAAATTAATCTTAAACAAAGAATCAGTGTCTGATTTTGAAAAATTTGATGCAATAGTTCCCAGCCCACTTTACCAACTTGCAATTATTTCAGGAGAAATTCTAAGGCAGGAATCTGAATTCTGCAATTTTAATTCAGATGGCTATATGGTTATTTATCCAAATTATAACATCTACAAAATAGAATATAGCAATTCAGTTTTATATAAAATTCAGGACAGGAAAACAAAAGACAGCTTTTTATTCGCAGTAAAAAGCTGTACCTTTCCCCCATATTAAAATGGCAAAAAAGATAGCTAACAACGCCGGAGATGATAACAGAAAAAGAATCAAGAGAAGCAATAAGGTAAGAAGATGAGAATAGAGGTTGATAATAAAACAAACTTGCAAGCGATGGTAACGATTTAACGGAGTGAAGCTATAAAGAGCCATCAATTAACAAATATTAAAAATAAAAAAAATAAAATGAAAAACAAATTCACAAAAAAATTCACAAGCTGTTTTGAAATCTCAATCTTAGTTTTAGCTGTCTTTGCCTTCTCTTTTTTCTTAGCACCACAAAAAGTTTCTGCAGCAAAACTAATGCCGAGTTGCTGTATGCAAACTAAAACCGGTCTATCCTGCCAGGAATATACACTGGACAATTGTTTTGATAATTGTGCAGGAAATTGTATTCCCACTGCCTGCAGCGAAGTTACCGAGTGCAAATTAGGATGCTGTCAGAATTCAGAAGGAGTATGTCAGGAAAATACTCCAAGAAAACTTTGCTCTGCTAACAGCAACTTCTTTGAAGATGCAAACTGCAATGTCAATGAATGTAATTCTGGCTGCTGTTTTTTAGGGCTTGAAAATAAATTCACAACAAGAAAAAACTGTGAAATACTCTCAAGCTTTTCAGGCTATCAGACTGATTTCAGACTTGGCTTAAATGAACTAGAGTGCATAGACCCTGGAAATCTAACAGATGAGGGGGCGTGCATAATTTCAGGAAACTGCAGATTCATGACAAAACAACAATGTCTCTCAATTCCAAACTCAAATTATTATAACCGTCTCCTATGTTCAAATCCAAAACTAAACACCAACTGCACAAAACAAGCAACAACTAATTGCGTAGAGGGAAAAGACGAAGTCTATTGGTTTGATTCTTGCGGAAACAGGGAAAATATTTATGACGCGGATAAAACAAAATCCTGGAATTCAGGAAAAGTTCTTGATAAAGAAGAAAGCTGTAATCCAGACTCAAATAATGCTGTAGATTCTTCATGCGGGAACTGCAATCGATACAAAGGCAGCTTTTGTAAACCTGCTGGAAGTTTTGCTGTAGACTTTGGAGAATATATTTGCAAAGAAGACAGTTGCAATGTGATAATAGCCGGAAAGCAGGTAAAAAAGAAAAACGGAGAGTCGTGGTGCGTATTTGAAAGCCAGATTGGAGATGGGAAAGATGTTGTAGGAAGCAGGCATTACAAATATTCATGCATTCAGGGAGAGGTAAAAATAGAATCATGTGCAGACTTCCGTCAGGAAGTCTGCGTAGAGCAATCAGAAGCAGATTTTACATTTGCAAACTGCAGGTTAAACAACTGGAGAAAATGTTTTGACAAGGCAGATTCTGTTGATTGCTATTCAAAAACATTCAGAGTCAGCAATGACCTCCAATTCACATTAAACCTTCCAAAATACCCCTCTGGATTTGATTTCTGGAATGAAGATTCAGGAAAAGAATATTGCTCAGTAGCAAATCTTCAATGTGAGGTTACATACAAAAAAGAAGGCAATGGTCCATGGCAGTGCATCCATAACTGCGAATGCAAAACATCAACATTTGCCTCTGAAATTAATGACCTGTGCAGAAGGCTTGGGGATTGTGGAATGGAAGCAAATGTTGCAGGAAAAGTTACAGAGAACTATCTTGTTTCAAATTCTCCAAGAGCCTCTGCTTCAAATCTCGCATCTTTTGCAAAACTAACTGCAAATCAAAAAGTAGATGTAGAGCCAATGAAAAATCTTCCAGCTTCAGTTTTCATAAATAAAAACTCTTCAGATTCTGAAAATGCAAAACAGGCTGTGGAAGTCTTTGGAAAAATTTCAGGGAGCATGGGTGTTCTTGCAGCAACAACATTTTTAACAAATCTTGGAGTCCAGCAAATCTCATCAGGAACAATTGCAGCAGTCAGCAGCAATATTGCCGCATTTTCAAGTGCAGCAGCTGCAATCTCTCTTGGAGCTTTGCTTTCATTATATATTGCAGACACATTAGGAGTTCAAAACTCAAATGCAGCTCTTGTAATCGGGGCTGTTTCTGCAACCTCTGCAGTTATTGACATTATAGTCTCTACAATCTTATTTCCCACAGTAACCCTTCCAGGGTTGCAGGTATTTTTAGCTCCACTTGGAACAGCTATAATTGCAGGAGTTATAATTTCTTTATTTTTCATAATCACTGGAACAGGAAAAATTTCTTATAAAACAGAAACAGTTGCATTTCAATGCCTGCCTTGGACAGCCCCCCTCGGGGGGGCTGACTGCCACCTGTGCAATGACCCTGCTAAACCATGCTCAGAATACAAATGCAAGTCTTTAGGCCAGTGTTGCGGAATAATAAATCAAGGAACAGAAGATGAAATTTGTGCAGAAATCTGTCCCAATGAAATAAAACCCCCAGTTCTCTCCCCGCTTTATCCTCAGGAATACCAGATAAATGAAGTTGACAATGGATATACAATATCAAACAATGGAAACTGCCTTCCAAATAATAAAAAAATAGAAATTGGAGTCCAGGCAGACGAGTTTGCACAGTGCAAATATTCCCTTCAGCCATTTGAAGATTTTGAGAACATGCAGTATTTTAATTTAAATACCTATAAAAAGAACCACACAACAAATCTTAACTTTCTTCCATTAGAACATCTCAGTTCTATTCTTAGAATCAATCAAAACATAACTTTCCAGTTTTATATAAAATGCCAGGATAGCAAGGGAAATAAAAATTTAAGAGATTATTCAATTGTAGGATGTTTAGAAGAACTGCCAGACTCAACTCCACCAGAAGTTCTTGGAAGTGTTCCTGCCGATAACTCTTACCTGGCAGAAGGTACAAGCCAAACTTTTTTCAAGCTGATGTTAAACGAGCCAGCAGAATGCAAATTCAGCAAAGAAGATAAAATTTACAGCAGAATGGAAAATACTATGGAATGTGCAAATAATATTTTCGATTATTCTCATGATTCTTATGCGGGCTTGCATTATGAATGCAACACAACTCTTTCAGGATTATTTTCAGGAAGCACAGCGGAAAACAAATTTTATTTCAAATGCAAAGACCAGCCATGGCTTTCAGGAGAAAATGAATCAAAAAGAAACACAAATATTGAGAGTTATTCTCTTGATTTGAGAGGAAGCGGAGATTTAGTCATAGAATCAATAACTCCAACTGGAGTAGTAGAAAGCTCTTCAGACTTAGCAACAGTCAATATTGAAGCTGTAACTTCAGCAGGAAGTGAAAATGGTATTTCTGAATGCAAATACACTCTAGGCAATTCAGGTTTCATTGATTTCTTTTCAACAAATTCAGTAATTCATAAACAATCTCTCCAATTAGTTCAGGGAAGTTATACCGTTTATGTAAGATGCTCAGATTCAGCAAATAATCTTGCATCAGGTTTTTCTGATTTTATAATTGAAAAAGACACCACTCCTCCAGCCGTTGTCAAAGCATATAATGAAAACAGCAAATTAAAATTAGTAACAAATGAAAATGCTGTCTGCTCCTACACTACAAAAACCTGCAATTTTGATTTTTCAAATGCAACTTCAATGATAAATTCAGGCAAGACACATTATGCAGACTGGCAGACAAATGAAAAATACTACATTAAATGTAAAGATAACTTGGGGAACATTCCTTCGGAATGTTCGATAATAATCAAGGCGTATTAAGGATTAGTAAGAGACATAAGTTTCGTTCTAAATAGAAAAGAATAAATACTCTTGTTATTTTCTATATAAAGGAGGTGAAAAGATATATGAAAATAACAAGCAGATTCTCAAAAGAATCAGTGAAAAAGGCA
>Ga0210057_1008504_pt1 | contig 12131 bp, 14 predicted proteins | sample CryGeyCG2114_010_2_FD_183968 | JGI IMG/M metagenome (GOLD analysis project Ga0210057, IMG submission 183968) | Groundwater microbial communities from aquifer - Crystal Geyser CG10_big_fil_rev_8/21/14_0.10 (SPAdes) (version 2) | ecosystem: Environmental > Aquatic > Deep subsurface > Groundwater ...
ATCAACAGGTGAAATAACAGACACAACCAAACACCCAAACTACACACTCATCAAATACCAAGATAGTCCAAAGGTGTACCGCATTGAACCGGATCAGGCAGACGAGAAAAAACAAGTCAAACGCCATGTCAAAGACGAACCAACCTTCACCTCCCTCAACTTCCGTTGGGATCGTATTGTCACTGTTCCAAATACAGAAGTATACGATGACGGAGAAGAACTCGTCACAATAAAAACTACACCAAACACAGACACAACAGCACAAACACAAGTACAACCAACCGAATCATACACCTTCACCATATCTCTACAAAAAGGAGACAGCGGTGAAGCGGTTCGTCAACTCCAAATAATTCTCCAAGCACACGGCTACTTCCCGTCAGACATAACCCCAAACGGAAACTTTGGTCCAACGACTGAACAGGCTGTTATGGCGTTTCAACAAGCGAAAGGGTTGAGCGCGCTAGGTGTTGTAGGACCACAGACGCGCGTGGCATTACATGCGTTGTAGAAGCAGTATCTCAATGTATACAAAAAAACCGAGCAGAAAATGCTCGGTTTTTTTATGTTGCCAACCTGGGCTAAAATTACTTTGAAGAGATATATAAGTATAAAAAGCTCAGCGGACCGGACGGGACTCGAACCCGCAACTTCTGCCGTGACAGGGCAGTGCTCTAACCATTGAACTACCGGTCCGTGTATATATCTTGCAATGTTTGTGAAAGTAGGAATGAAAGTCTTTCCCTACCTTTCCCTGATTTTAAAAATTTTTCTTCTTCCATTGCATCTTGTTTACTACGAAATACTTCATAATAAATAAGTTGCCATGGCGTACCTTTTGCAGTGAACGGAACTTTTTTTGCATTATGCTCTGGTATTCTCTTTTTAAGATTTTGGGTAAACCCGATGTACTTTTTATCGAGGGAACTGCTATATAAAATATAGACGTAATACATATGCTTCTTGCAGTATAGTGGACTCCCCGCCCTAGGCGGGTGCGCCTTGGGCGCAGAACCCGGCAACCTTCCAGCAGGCAGGCTTCTGCCGTGATCCACCCGAGGCGGACATAGCAGGGCAGTGCTCTAACCAGTTGTCTTATGATCCGCCTTGGGTGGAAACTACCGGTCCACAGAGCTTTCTACTATATTTGTTTTATCTCCCTGCCATCTTTTCAGCAAGTTTTTTTCCTGCTGTCAGACCTTTTTTATCGCGCTTGATTTGGTTTGCAGATTGTTTTTTCAGCGATGCTGCACGGGCTATAGATTTGAGTGTATTGTTTACTTTTCGAGTTCCCATATCAAAATATTGAAGAATGAAGCCTCATCATCATACAGGATGCGGAGGGGAGTGTCAAGAGGATATACTAAGAAAAAACACTGATATATATCATATCAGTGTTTTTTTATGCGAAGCCTCTATACTTTATGTTCAGCGAAAGCATTGGGAGCAAAGGAGGGGGTGCTCCCACTTCCACTGAACATACAATATACAGACTTGATACATCAGTGTACACTATTTTCTCGTATTTGTCAAGGGGAATTCTGGACGGTTACATCTATCAAAAAACGCTTGGCAAACACCAAGCGTTTTTGTCAGGTGTTTATTCTTTTACAAAGGTGACAATATGTTCAAATGTCAGAGGTTGTTTTTGAGCTATTTCAGAGAGTACTTTTCGATCAATACCTACTTCTTTCTTTTTTAATAATCCGGTGAACGCGCTGTAGGAGAGTCCGAGTTTTCGAACTGCGGCGTTGATTCGGATTTGCCAGAGTCGGCGTGATGTACGTTTTTTGACGCGTCTATCACGATATGCGTGCGCTCCGGCTTTTGTGGCTGCTGTTTTTGCAATTTTAATACGATTGCGAAGCCCACCACGAAATCCTTTGGTTTGTTTCAAAATTCCTTTTCGATGTTTAACATGTTGTGTTCCTCGTTTAACGCGTGGCATAAACGTTCAATTAGCATTGAGTATTATGGAAGGGATCGAACAATAGTTCGCTGTAAACCCGTCACAGTCAGGGTGTTGTCAGATCGTTTGTTTCTTTTTTTCTTTCCTGTTTGTCGGGCATTGAAATGATCCTGCCCATCGGCTCGTTTTAAAATTTTTCCCGTTTTGGTCAGCTTAAAACGTTTTGAAATGGATTTTTTCGTTTTGATTTTTGGCATATATATTCGTTTATTTCTTCGGTACACTCAGTATGAGGTTAAAGCACATGTGGGCATGAGTATACGTGATTTTGGGAAATGTGTCAAGAGGGTTATTTCTTTGTAAAAATGGCAGTGACTTTATTTCCTTGGCGCATGATATTTTGCTCGAATCGGATAGGAAATTGTGCTTCTGTCAGAGTACAAAAGCGTCTGATCACCTCGTGGGCGAGTTCAGCTTTTCCCTTTTCACGTCCACGCAAAATAACTTCTGTGCGGACTTTGTCGCCTCGATTCAAAAATTTTATTGCTTGGTTCAGGCGTACGTTCATGTCGTGGTCACTGATTCGCATAGAGAGACGAATACCTTTGAGTTCCGCGATATGGCTGTTCAATTTTTGCTTTCTGACTTCTTTTTCTTTCTGATATTTAAATTGGGTAAAATTCGTTATCTTTGCGACTGGAGGATCAGCTTTTGGGTTTATTTCAACAAGATCTTTTTCTTCTGCGCGTGCTTTTGCGATAGCGTCTTTTGTACTCATCACACCAAGATTCTTTCCTTCATCATCAAGAACACGAACCTCTTCGGCACGAATACGTTCATTGATCCAAAATTTTGGAATCAATGGTTTGTCTGGGCGTTTTTTACGTGAGATTCTCATAGTGTTTTGGTGTTGTTGCGGAAGTGGTGTAAAAGTTGTTTTTTTAAGAATTTCCAGCCAGATCCACTTTTGAGAAATTTCTCTCTCCCAAGTGCATCAGGTTTATTTGGGTATACTTCAAGATAAATTATTTTCCAAGGTCTATATCGCTTTGTCGAAGTGACAAGACCTTGATTGTGTTGTTCAATTCTCTTTCGTATTTGTTTTGTAAAGCCAATATAATGTCTTTTTGAGTCTTTTTTTGATTCTAAAAAATAGACAGTGTAACTCATATATTTTCACTCAAAGCAGCTTGTGACTTTTAGTGGCGAGCCACCACGTAAAGCTGCGCTACGTGGCAGGCGAGGCAGCGCCTTCGGTTTACCACTGTTCGTTGTCACGTAAAACTCCCTTCGGTCGTCACGTGACACTCAAAGCAGCTACGCTTAACTTTAGTGGCGAGCCACGAGGCAGCGCCTTCGGTTTACCACTGTTCGTTGTCACGTAAAACTCCCTTCGGTCGTCACGTGACACTCAAAGCAGCTACGCTGCTTTTCGTGGAGATGCCCGGAATTGAACCGGGGTCTAGATGGGGTACCAGCATAGTCTTCATGCATAGTTTCTTTGGTATCGCCATCCTCGTCTAAGAAAGAAACAAAAAGACGTGGATGAAAGTCTGAGGCAAAGGTTCGGATAGCACACTCAGACACGTGATATCCTACACTCAATGTTGGGTTGACACCGCCTTCGAGATATTGAGTATCACGTCGATGCGATGGTCATCAAGCCGTTAGGCGACGACAGCAGCGAGTTGTGGAGTACTGAACGCCGAAGCGATAGCACTTTTGACTCGGTTGACAATGTTTGCAGTTGTCTGTGTATATCGGTGGGTACGAGCAGATATACATACTCGGCATGCGTATGGGAGGGACCATAGGTCCACCTATCGAACCCTGTCATCCCCACGAAAAATGGCGCAAGCCATTTTGAGTGTCACGTGATAAACCGAAGGTTTATTTTACGTGACAACGTTGGTACATATACCAACGTCGCCATCTCGTGGCGCTGCCATCTTTCGCAGAGATATCAGAAGTCCTATATTTTAGTACATTGCAAAAAACTCACTATAGCAACGAACGCCGCCACGCGGCAGACCACAGCTACAGTGTTATCCGTATATAGCTATACGCGTCCTTTCAGGTCTCTTCGGACGTCACGGGCAATATCTCTCTTTTTGAGCTCTGCGCGCTTGTCATGAAGCTTCTTTCCTCTTGCAATACCAATTTCAAGCTTTATGTGACGACCGCTACTATACACGCTCAATGGGACGATTGTCAAGCCTTTTTCTGCTATTTTTCCTTGTAAATAAGCAATTTCTTTCTTTTTTAAGAGCAATTTTCTTGGTTGAGTCGGATTATATTCCGTTATGCCGGACGCGTATCGGTAGCGAGGGATGTGGGCATGCATTAGCCATGCTTCATTTTTTTCCACGATAATATAGCTCCCTTTGAGACGCATGGTCTCGGTGCGTATTGCTTTCGCCTCTGCTCCGGACAACATCAAGCCAGCCTCGAGAGTGTCTTGAATTTCGTAGCTATGGTGAATTGTCTTATTTTTTGCATAATTCATGCACGCATAGTACCATAGGGATACGAGTTTGTACAAGAGAAACTTTGCTGAGTAGAGGGATGTTTCTGTACCTTTTTGACATGCTCGTGTATACTGGTCGTGTTGATGCGCGTAGGTACACGTTCAAAAAGTAAGGGAAACCTGTCAATTACAGTATGATAAAATTTCTTATCTTTCAATGGAAAGGAATTGTGGCGGCGCTCGTAGTGGCAGGGTTGTGTTTTGGTATTTTACGTTTTGCGACGCCATTCTTCTTTTTGTCGAGTATCATGGTATGGTGCGTGGTGGTAAGCACTCTGTTTCGAAAAAGATTGTCAGAGAGGCGTGTATGGTGGAATATCGGATTATTGCTATGCGCGTACGTGGCAATGATATTTCTTATGAGCCTTATCGAGTGGAAATTCGTCACTCGCACCATTATTCTCCTTGCTGCAATATCTCTCGGTTCATTTGTATCGATCATAGAATATGAACAGGAGGAGTCACGTGTGTATATAAAGAAGGCATTTCGTCGTATCTTTGTAATGGGATGGGTATTTGTATGTGGTTCTTTTTTGATCACGACGTATGCACTTTCGGTTTTTTTCCAACACATACCTCTGTGGGTGTTGTTTCTCTGTGTTGGTATTTTTACGAGCATGATTTCGTACGCAGTATGGCGCATGTATTTCCCTGTTTCTATCAGACGGTGCTCCTTGTGGCTTCTTATTATGGCAGTCATGAATATGGAGATATTTTGGGCTCTGTACCTTCTCCCGTTTGGGTATATTGTTCTCGGATTTTTCGCGACATGGATATGGTATGTGATGTTGCTACTCATTCGGTTTCATATAAGTACAGAGGGAATTCGGTGGAAAGAACAGACACGGTTTCTTATGGGAAATGGTATACTGTTTGTGGCTATGTTGTTTCTTATTCGATGGATATGATAGCAATTAACAATAAACAATAAACAACTAACTTGGATCCCAGTTTCTAACGCAACAGCGTTATGAATTACCTTGAATTACGAAACACCTCATATTACCGAATAGCACACAGACCTTTGGTACACGGATTGAACGGATTATCACAGATTTTATCCGTGATAATCCGTTCAATCCGTGTTATCCCTGCCTACCGGCAGGCAGGCGTGTGCTATTTTCTAGTTTCGTAATTCAAAGGAAGTAATAATTTCTTGTTAATTGTTTATTGCTACTTGTTTATTGTTAATTGCGTATGCATCCCCCTCATCTTCCACCAAAATCATGTTCAGTGCCATTCTATAAGAAATTGCGTCTTGTAGAGTCAATTTTGTTTATGACAGTCCTCTCATTTATTAGTGGGCTTGTTGGTGGTATTGTGTCCACAGTGTATATTATTCCGGAATATGATGTGAACACCGGATTGATCCGTGGACAGCGAGTGGTGACAAAGACAGTAGCAGAATCCGCGCCTGATCCATTGTTCGTGCGAGAGCAGTATCGCCGCGTACTTTCTCTTGTGCCAAAAACACTCTACGACAACACAGGATATGTGCCTCTTGATGCTACCGTTAGCGCCGTTCTCCTCACTGATACGGGATGGTTTGTCGCGTCACTGCCAGCAGGGGGGGTACAGGCAACACAGTGGGTCGCAGTGACCTCTGACGGAGAGGAACATCTGATCAAAACAGTGGTTGTCGATGGGGCGAGAGGGCTGTTTTATGGATTGCTTGACGGGAGTGGATTTCGTGTGGTGACATTTCCGGGTCTTGATGCGCTTGACGCGGGGACAGACGTATGGCTTGCTACGCATGGGACACTCGATCGATCGACTCTGGTGTACCCTACCATTTCAAAAGAGATCGAAAAAACATATTCTCCGGGAGAACCTGCATACACATTTTCGCTTTCAAATAGCGTGTTGCCGGGAACAGTGGTATGGACTTCGGATGGAAAGTTTTTTGGTTTTGTGAACAGTATGGGTGGTATTACGCCATGGTATGTGATACAATCTGTGTATACAAATGTGTTCACTGACAAAGTGCTCGTGCGCAATGTTCTCCCTGTGCATGGTCATGTTGTCTCACTGCCCGAGTCAGAGAGCGCGCGTGTCGGCGGAAGGTATGGATTTTATATAGAGCGTGTTGATCCCCGTGCGCAGATGATTAAAAAAGGGGACGCTATTGTCCAGCTAGAAGGAAATCCGTTGGTACCATGGACACTCGAAGCAAGAATTTTATTGCACCAGGGCGATCAGATACCGGTTACAGTGTTGCGTGACAGTGATCTGATTGAAATGCAACTGGATGTGTGATAATCCATTCTCTTTCTTTGTTACATACTGGTACGTATCAATTTTTACTCGTATCCCACTTCTATGCATCACTCTCCACTTTCGCAGATACAAAAAGGCTGGAAAATGCTCCTTGGTCTTGGTATAATTCTAGCAGTCCTTTCAGGCGCGTTGAGCTTGTTGTTTCCACTCGAATACCGCGCAGACGCGAGCGTGCTTATTGTCTCAAAGTCTCGCTATGGTGTGGATCCATACACGGTCGTGAAATCCGCAGAACGTGTGGGAGAAAACCTTGCCCAAGTCATGCGTACAGATGATTTTTATAAAAAAGTAAAGGCGCAGGAAGGATATACGATCGATTGGCAGACATTTGATGCGCTGAGCGAACGAAAAAAACGAAAAAAATGGCAGAAAAATATGCAGGGATCAGTCGTGTTTGGTACGGGTGTGCTCAATATCAGCGCGTACAGCACTGATCCAAAGCAAGCGCTCGACATTGCCGGAGCGTCTGCTGCAACACTGGTCTCAAAAGGATGGCAGTATGTCGGTGGAGACGTGACGCTCCAAGTTGTCAATAGTCCGGTCGTGTCAGAATGGCCGGTGAGACCAAATATTATTATGAACGCGCTCCTCGGGTTCCTGGTCGGGGGACTGCTCGGTGCGTTTGTTGTTAGTCGTAAATAATTATATTTTAATTTTTTTCTATGGCAGACGCAACCAGACAATTTGAATTTTTGACAACATCAATTCACAGCATGATGGATGAAGCAGGATTCGCAGAAATGAGTGAAGAGACGAGAAATCAATTCGTCCCACAATTCGTTGCAGAAGCAGAGCGACGTATCGGGCTGGCGTTTACTGCGGTTCTTGATGAGTCCGGTGCACAGGCATTTGCGGATTTGTTTGCAGGAGAGAATGTGGATCAGGAAGCTGTGCAGGCATTTCTTGCGCAACATGTTCCACAGTATCAAGATCTTGCAAATAAAACATTGACAGATTTTGCTGCAGAATTCAAAACTGCAGTCGCTGAAATGCAATAATACGGTTTGTCACCCATGACCATGCCAACACAAACACAACTTGACAAACGAGCAGAGGAGGCGGAAGCAAGATTGGACAATCTGCGTCAGTCGTATGACGCGTTTTTGGCATCATGGGAAGAAATAATGAAGGAAGAACATGTCATAAAAAAAGCAGTATCAGGCCATGTCGATACAGCAAAATTGCACGCCATTCTCAAACATATTGATAGTATTAATTAATCTTCTATGAAACGTTCGCCAGAAGCTCTGCCAGTCCCGGGGAGCAAAATAGTAGATGCATACAAGCTCGCTACTCATGTTGTTGTGAATATCGATGGTGAGTGGAAGGGGGCGGTCTTGGTGAATGACGCCCGTATAAATGCTGACGGAAAGCTCGAGGCCACCGTATCATATGAGAAAACACCAGGTATCACAGAGCAGAGAACTATTGCATTTGAGGAAGGTGACGCGCCTGAAATTATTGCAGAAACAGAATTGACACAGCACGGAATTACAGATGCGGCACTTGGTGGATTGTATAATATTTCTAATCCGACAATATCACCGGAAGGATATGTGGAATATACAGTCAAAGCACCAACAAACGAAGTATATACACATGTCCCGCAGGAGCTATTGTTGAGTTGGAAGAAGACACTGGAGCTGGAAGAAAAGGTCCGTACTGAGCTTGAACGAAAGATTCACACAGTACGAGAAGACAAAAGAGCAGAATTTCAAACAAGACGACTGGAGTTGGAAAAAAGTCTTGCTGAAGTGTATACCCATCTTCCTGAAGTCGGGAACATGCAAGATGTTGATACAACAAGTATCAAAAAAATACAAACTGCAATACAAGCACTTCATGTAAGGGCAGAGAGGGAGATAGAAGTGTTTGAAAAAGAAATAGCAGCAATAGATCCGGAAGTGCCGGAAGAACAAGAAAGTCTCGAGGATTTTACATTTTTTGAAAAAGAATCTGCTGCAGACAAGAAGTTGCGAGAAGAACGTGAACGTAAGGCACATGCAGAAGATCAAGCGCTTGCAAGCCAGCTTCTTCAAGAGATTCGTGACATACATAATTCAGTAGAATCAAAAATAGAAAAAGAAAGGTTGAAATATTTGGAAGATCTTATCGATGTTAAAGTAGATAAAAAAAGAGACGAATACAACGATGCAAAAGCAACATATGATGCTCAAAAGGCAACATATGATGCTGCAAAAGCTGCTTATGATGCTCAAAAACCACAGTATGATAGTGACATGCAACAATATGAGCACGACACTGCAGAATTTAATGTACTTTTGAAAGAGTGGGAAAGAAATAGAGAAAAGCATAGACAAGCGCCCAGATTTCCTGATCCGGGGCAAAAACCGAATCGCCCGCAAAAACCAGAAGCATTGAGAGAGCCGACAATTCCGCGCAAGCCGGATATATTGAATGCGCCGTTTGATGAGCATGCAGCGGAAGAGGAAGTGCGAGATGCTGTCAAAATAGACAGAGCGAAAAGCAAACTATTGACAGAACAAAAAGAAAAAGCGCTTATTGCAGAAAAAAAGGCAATCATAGATGCCCTCAGTGACCCGGTAGCAACGCCAGACCAAAAACGTATTTGGGCAGAAGTAGAACGTCGCCGTTTGGCATTTGCGCAAAGAGCCACAAAAAATCTGGATGGCAGTGGAACAGATCTGGATAAGACTGGTGATGATTCTCCGTGGCTTCGCAAAAATATTGAAATACTCGAACAAGTACTCACAGAGTACGGAGGAGAGTATGAATTCAAAGAGCACACACTTCCGGACGAAAGGACAGAGAAGATTTTTGATTGGGAACAGCGACGCGATGCTCTCCTTGCGGAGGTTGATAGGGTAGAGAGGAAGATAGGAGATACGCCACCAACAGATCCAACACTGCGTGCAATCTACGATGATGTGAAACAGATGAGGCAAGATGTAGAAGCAAGCTATGCTATGCTCGAGAATCTTGAAAAAGCTGATGCGCTATTAGGTACGGGTCCAAAAACAATTCAAGCATTAAACGGATTACGACTGGATAATCTCCAACTTGATACAGAAAAGATTAATGGTTTGTCGTATCGATTTGATCTGTATAAGGGAACAAAAAAGGAAGAAGAGAGAACAAAAGCAGAACAAAAAGAAATTTCAGAACATCAAAAAGCTGTCGATGATGCAGCAGAAAAACACGAATTCACTCGCGAAGGAATTGATATTCCGGACAATGAGCTTCGTGAGATGCTGCTGAGTAAAGCTGGTGGTGTGCGTTCAGCCATGGAGCTCATGATGCGTGGAGGAGGAGTGAAGCAAAAGCCAGGTGGTACGTTTGAAATTTCACAAGACCTCATGAATCAGATCCGGGGCATGTTTACTGATCAGCCGCCGCACCTCGACAATGCAAAGCTTCGATCGTTTGGAATAAAAAGTTGGGACAAGTTTAAAACACTCTGGGATACAGAGCTTGCCGAAAAAGCAGCCGTGATTCTCAATACCATGGTCGTGCAGACACTGGAGCGAAGAATTGCCGAGCAAACAAGTGCGTGGGATAAGGCAAAAGCGCACAAGTGGAGCATCCTCGGTCGTGGTGCGACCAATGCTGCCATGATTGGCGTGGGAGCACTCGGTGCGGGGGAGCTGGTAGCGATGCTTTCGGATTCAGAAGATGCACAGACCTCGCTTCGCAATACAGGCAGACTTGCAGGTGGCGCTGCTGCCGGATTAACAAAATGGGGGACGTTCAAAGCATTTTTTGGAAGAGAGAGTGCAAAACAAAAAATGGCAGCACGAGAAGAAAAACTTCATGAACAAAAACGTGAAGAGCTTATAGCGTCGGTGCTTGGTGATATGTTTGCGAGTGATGGGGCAGGAGGATTTAATCCGAAACGATTTGATACACAGAGCGGGAGTTTTATAGACGGAAATCAATTTGATGGATTTACCCGTTTGCTTTCGCATACGATCCGTGAGACCAGTGCCGGAGAAGAATCATTTACATTGAATGGGCATACATTTACACTTTCCGGAAGTGACCTCATGGCATATCAGCGTCATCTCAAGAGTATTGAAACCAGAAATCCGGATGAAAACATGAAAGTACGGCTCGCCTGGGCGATCGCAAAGATGAAGAGTAGGGGCGCTGAACTGAGTCAGCCCGGCGAAGACCCAAGCATGTGGGACAACCCAACACTCACAGACAAGTTCATGGCAAACATGCAGGGACAAGAGACAAAGACCGGTGCGGTGCTCACAAACGTCGCCATTGCAGGACTCATGATGACCAATCCATACGCGCGAGGCGCCTTTGGTGCTGCTATTATGGGGCGACTTGCAGCCGGATTCGGAGAGCAGATGTTCTACAAAGGTGAGCGAAAAGAAGCGGTACAGCGAGTAGAGCAGCGCATGGCACAGCTGCATACGGATATCGAAGATATGCGTTCGTTAAAATTTCATGCCATGCATCCTGACAGACAAAAAGAAATACGTGCCCGAGTCATTGATCTCAAGCGCGTGCTTCATGGGACTGCCTCGCCGGAAGACATGGCGGCCGTGATCTACAAAGTAAAACGAAAGGGAAAAAAAGAAGACGGCACCCCTCTCAATCCGCAAGTGCATATGGATAGTATGAAGTTTGCTGATATTCAGGCACTGGTCTATGAGGCAGAGCGAGAAAACATCTATCTTGAAGAAGAAACACACAAAGCAAAACTGGATCACGTCCTCGCAGCAATGCAAAAGACAGGGGACGAAGTCGCCACGCAGCAAGAAGAAGATAATACATGGAAACGACGACTGAAAAAGGGCGCATACAAATATGGGATAGGCGCTCTTGGTGCTGTCGGGGGCGTTGCCATAGGGCTGATGGCTCCGACAGTCGTGCGAGGTGTGGCTGATGCGGTAGACTATTATGCTGATGCGTTTGGTATCACAGATGCGGATGGAGCAGTATACAGTGGGCCTGCGCGGTTTGGTATTTCTCCTGAAGATGTCAATCTAAATATGAAAGCGGCGGGACTTGCCGGATTAGCAGAGAGCGGTGGAACTCAAAAGGAAATGCCGGAACACTTTCGATCCGGAGATGCGGGAGAGGCACATCATAATACTCCACCGGTCGCTGAGCCGGCGCCGGACGCAGAGCCTACTCTACGAGGAGTCGGTGATACGCCCCGCGAGGCAGCACCGGAAATTGTTATAGAAGAAAGCCCTGATATTGTGAAAGAGTCCATGGGAACAGAAGGAATCAAAAAGGGCGAAGGGCCGCTCCACGCGATGAACAGGCTCGCGAACGCAAACGAGCTTGACATGACGGCAAAAGAATTTCGTGCGTGGAAGATGGACGAGCTCCGGCGTATGGGTATTGTGGTAAAAGACGGCAAGTGGGGATGGCCGTTTACTGTACATGAAGGCGCGAAGGTAGAGCTCTATATGA
>Ga0210057_1008506_pt1 | contig 12130 bp, 6 predicted proteins | sample CryGeyCG2114_010_2_FD_183968 | JGI IMG/M metagenome (GOLD analysis project Ga0210057, IMG submission 183968) | Groundwater microbial communities from aquifer - Crystal Geyser CG10_big_fil_rev_8/21/14_0.10 (SPAdes) (version 2) | ecosystem: Environmental > Aquatic > Deep subsurface > Groundwater ...
TTCAATTTTTTCCCTTTCGTAGAAGGTAATTCTTGATAATTTTGACATATAGGCAATTTGGCTAAAATTAGTTAACTGCCTATATTACTATTATTTTTAGAGTGGTGCAATAGGTATTGATTCTAGTCTTTGCTTATTCCGCTGCCTGTCCCGGGAAGCACGGAATGTAAATCAACTTCCGCTTCCAGTAAGGCCTCCATTAAAGCCACGTAAGATCGGGTGGGGATTAGAGCTTCCTCACCTAAGGTGTTGCCGTTAGGCAACTTGGTTAAAAACTGATCCTTGAGTTCCATCGCCCGCTTAATGATAAGCGAAGCTCCGTTGGCATGCCAGCCGGAAGAACCAACGCCAATTATCCTGTCACCGTCTTGCAACTTTTTACCGGTAATAAGCCGATTTTTCGGCGCAATGATCGTTGTGACACAGCCGCTTAAAGAAGGTGCGCTTTTAACCGGCGACTCGGCCTTGATTAAATAACGCAAAGCCGGAGATTCCCCGGCAGGCAGAGCCATGCCGACAAGTTTGCATATTTGAAAAAATCCTTCCGCTAAATCGTTGGCCCTCTTAATATCGGTAAACCATTCACTGTCTCCGCCAGCCACTTCGTCAAGGTAAATAACCGGTAAACCACCTTGGGCGATAGCGTCATTCACGGCCATCAAAGCCACGTCAACACCGATATTTTCATAATACGTTTTGCCGGTGCCGGAAAATTGATACATCCATTCGGCAATCCAGTTCTTATTTCCCAATCCTTCCTGGGTCTGGCAAATCATGAACGGTTCTTGACCGCGATACTCAAACACAGCGCCATGCGCGTGCAAAACCTCATCTGACACATAAACAAATCGTCTATTCGGAAATGCTAGTGTTCTTTGAGCCACCTCAATCATTGCATGCTTAAAGGGCTCAAGTTTAGCATAATCCACTCCAGCCGCTGCATATTCTCCTTTCTGTGTCATTCCTTCCTCTCCTTTCTTCTTTTATTTATTAACATAAAAAGAGCGGCCCTCCTTTGGGCCCCTCCTTGATTTCTTGCCTGATTTAAATTTATCCTATATTTTATTTTTGGTCAATATTTTCTATTTTAAACTTTGTCAAGGTTAATCTTATGTCATCATAACTTATTTCCTCGCCTAAATACTCATAAATCGGCTTTAGTTTTTCAAAACCAACTTCGCGGGCGGCTTCCAGGATTTTCTTCTGCAGTTTTAGTTTAACTAATTTATCAACTTCCTCCGGCTTTAACAAGCCTTTTTCAATCAGAAAAGCAATGTGGCTAGCAACGGTTGAAGCTTGCAAATCGCGTTTTTTGGCGATTTCCTCTAAACTAAAACCCTTATTGTAATAGTCTAGAGTTTCCAGTTGGGTTAATTTGGTGTTTAGGGCGGGCTTTTTCTCCGGAGCTTTAACATCAAAATCTTTATCCTTGGTTTTAAATTGTTTTGTTTTTTTGATTTTGGGGGCATCATATTTCCTCTGGTAGCCGCCGTCGGTTAAGCAGTTATCGCATTTATGGCATTGGCGGGAATTTAAATCACTAAAATAATCCAAAATAAATTTTTGCCGGCAACCAAAATTATAAACATATTCTTCCAGCTCGTCCAGTTTTCGGTAAGCGTTTTTCAGCTTGGCTTTCAGGGCGGAAAAATCAATGCTTAAATCTTGGGGCTTGACCCGCTTAAGGATTTTAATTTCCGTGCCTTTGAAGGGCGGCTGATATTCAATCAGTCCCTCGTCATGGAGTTTGCGGACCAAGCGCATTAAGGATTCTTTTTTAACATTTATAATCTCGGCTGTTTCCTGGGGATTAAATTGCCAGCCTTTTTCCAACTCATTTTTATACCGATTATAAAGTTTGTCTAAGATTTCAACCTGAATTTTTGCCCGGGTTCCCAAAGAGTTTTTAATTTTTTCAAAATCGGAATTAAATTTTAAATAGGCGCTACCCTGTTTTTCGTTGGGCCGGCTGATATAGCCTTCTCTTTCTAAAATTTTCAAAGACGTGCCAATAGCCATGTCCGGCACGTTGTCCGACAGCGTTTCTCCCAGTTCGGAGTAAGTTAAAAGAATAGAATCACTATCGTAACCCATAAGCGTTTCATAAATTTCAGAAATTATTTCCGGCGGCGGATTGTCGCCCTTGATAAAAAATTCCTGCAAGTACCTGTCTCGGGGCGAATAAAACAAAAGGCAAAAACTGGGTTTGCCGTCGCGCCCGGCCCGGCCGGCCTCCTGGTAGTAGGCCTCAATCGTGCCGGGCATACTGTAATGAATGACAAAGCGGATATTTCTTTTGTCTATTCCCAAACCAAAAGCGTTGGTGGCTACTACCACCTGGGCTTCGCCTTTCATAAAGCTTTCCTGCACCCATTGCCTGTCCGCAGGATCCATGCCGGCGTGATAAACCACAGCCTGGATCCCGGCTTCAATCAGAATTTGGGCGATCTCGTCGGACTTGGCCCGAGTGCCGGCATAAATTATGCCCGAGCCGTCTTGGGCGGTTCGAATGGCGTCAATCACCAACTCGGTTTTTTTTAAGTCGTTGGCTTGGATTACGCCGAACTGCAGATTTGGCCGGCCAAAACCGGTAATTACCAATTCCGAATTTTTTAAATCCAATTGTTTGACAATATCCTGGCGCACTTCCGGCGTGGCCGTAGCCGTTAGGGCCGCGACCGGCGGGTTGCCGACTAAGGAAATAGCGCTTTTTAATTTCAAATAGCTGGGTCGGAAGTCGTGCCCCCATTGGCTGATGCAGTGGGCCTCGTCAATAGCAAACAAGCTGACCTTAATATCAGCCAAAGCGGTTAAAAAATCCTGATTATAAAATCTTTCCGGCGCGATATAAAGCAGTTTGTATTGGCCCTGCTTAACCGCTTCTAAGCGATTTAAAGTTTCAGCTTGCGTCAAGGTGGAATTTACAAACGTGGCCGGCACGCCAACCCTGCTTAAACTATCAACTTGATCTTTCATCAAAGCAATCAAAGGCGAGACCACGATGGTTACTCCGTCCAAAACCAGGGCCGGCAGCTGGTAGACCAAAGATTTGCCCCCGCCGGTCGGCATTATCACCACTTGGTTCCGGCCAGCTAAAATATTATCAATCGCTTTTTCTTGCCCCGGCCGAAACGACTCAAAACCGTAGTGGATTTTTAAGAGTTCTTTGATTTGGGATTTTTTTTGTTCTAGGTTTGGTATTTTTATAATATAAAAATCAGTGTAGATCCATTTAATCTGTTAAATCCGTGTTCTATTGCTTTAGAACACGGATGACACAGATTAGATAGATTTGCACGGATACTTTAAAATAATTTATATTTTAAATCATATCAAAATAAAACCAATCAAGCAATTTGCCAGATAAAGATATTTAAGATAAAATCAAATTAAGTTGACGTTTATGCACCTGATACTTTATTAATATTTTATTTACTTTAATTTAAATTATCCTAATTACATGGCTATATCCACGAATCAACAAATCCAATACAAATTTACTAATGATAGTATAAACGTTTCAACTATCATTTGAAAATTTGCAAGAGGATTTGTAAATTCGTGGGTATGAAAATTATGAAAACCGACATTCAAATCGCCCAAAAGGCCAAATTAAAACCAATTCAAGCGGTAGCGAAAAAATTAAATATCAACCAAAAGCACCTGGAACTCTACGGCCAATATAAGGCTAAGTTTTTAGATTCTCTAGAAAAAGAAATAAAAAATAAAAAAGACGGTAAATTAATTTTGGTCACCGCCATCACCCCCACCCCGGCCGGAGAAGGAAAAACCACCACCATGATCGGCCTGGGCCAGGCTTTTTGGAAACTAAAGCAAAAAACAATAATAGCTATGCGCGAGCCTTCTTTAGGCCCGGTCTTTGGCATGAAAGGCGGAGCAGCCGGCGGCGGGCGCGCTCAAGTCGTGCCCATGGAAGATATTAACCTGCATTTTACCGGCGACATGCACGCGGTCACTACTGCCAATAATCTCTTATCGGCTTTGCTTGATAATCATCTGCATCATGGTAATAAACTAAAAATCAATCCAGATAAAATCACCTGGAAACGGGTCCTGGATATGAATGACAGAAGTTTAAGACAAATTAAAATCGGCCTGGGCCCCAAAACTAACGGGATTGTCCGCGATGACGGCTTTGTCATCACCGTGGCTTCCGAAATTATGGCTATCCTTTGCCTGTCTAAAAATTTAAGCGATTTAAAATCACGGCTGGGAAAAATAATTGTCGGTTATAATGCCAAAAACAAGCCTGTCACCGCCCGCGACCTGAAAGCCGACGGGGCGATGGCGGCGGTTTTGAAAGACGCTATCCGGCCAAACCTGATTCAAACTCTGGAGGGAACTCCAGTCCTGATGCACGGCGGACCGTTTGCCAATATCGCCCATGGTTGTAATAGCATCCGAGCAACAAAATTGGGGCTAAAATTAGCTGATTTTTGTCTGACTGAAGCCGGTTTTGGCGCCGACTTGGGAGCCGAAAAATTCTTTAATATCAAATGCTGGCTAGCCAAACTTAAACCAAGCGCAGTTGTCTTGGTAGCCACAGCCAGGGCCGTAAACTACCACGGCCTGGCCAACCTGGAAAAGCATATTGTTAATCTTAAAAAATTCAATCTGCCGGTGGTGGTGGCCTTAAATCATTTTTCCAAGGATAAGAAAAAAGAAATTGATTTGATAAAAAATAAATGCCAGGAGCTGGGCGCCGAATTCGCGATTTCAAAAGTCTGGGAAAAAGGCGGGTCAGGCGGAGTTGAATTGGCGAAAAAAGTTTTAAAAGCAACTAGCCAGCCTTCCCGATTTAAAACTTTATATAATACAAACAGCCCAATTGAAAATAAAATCAAAAAAATCGCCGTTGAAATTTATGGGGCTGACGGCGTTAATTATTCTGTCCAAGCCAAAAAAGAAATTAAGCGGTTAGAGAAATTAAAGATGTATAAATTGCCGATTTGCATAGCTAAAACCCAATATTCTTTTTCCGACGACCCAAAAAGAGAAGGCGTGCCTAAAAATTTCAAGATAAATATCAGGGAAATCAAAATTTCGGCCGGCGCCGGTTTTATTGTCGCTATCGCCGGAAAAATCATGACCATGCCCGGCCTGCCCAAGAAACCGGCGGCGGAAAAAATTGATATCAGTAGTTATGGAAAAATAACAGGGATATTTTAAAATCTGGTATTGAATATTAAAAAAATAATCTTCAAATCATTATCAAGCGATAACACCTCTTATGAAAAAGCATCAAGCCAAAGTTAGAACCCTGATTCAAAGAGATTTGGGCATTGGTATTGTAGCCTTGGTGCTGACATGTTTTTTTCTGTCCGGCCTTACGGGGTTGATATATGAAATCCTGTGGATGCGCATGATTATCAAAGTCGTCGGCACCGCGCCCTTTGCGGTCAGTATCGTTTTGACGGTCTTTATGGGCGGATTAGGTCTTGGGAGTTTCCTGGCCGGCCGAATGATCGACCAGGTCCAAACCTCGCAACGGTTGCTGCGGATCTACGCTCTATTGGAACTTGCCATCGGCGCCTGCGGAATCTTGCTTCCTAGCCTGATCCGTGCCGTTGAGCCGATTCATAGCTTGCTATATAACCATCTTTTCCATCATTTTTTACTGTTTAATTTTTTAACCCTGATCGGATGCATATTGCTTTTTTTCGTTCCGGCCATGTGCATGGGCGCCACCTTGCCGGTACTATGCCGTTTTTACATCTTTAAATTGGGGCATCTGGGCACTCGTGCCGGCCGGTTGTATGCCCTCAATACCATCGGTGCGGCTGGCGGTTCGATCTTGTGTGGTTTTTGGCTACTAAACGCTTGGGGCGTGACCGGGACATTAATATTTGCCGTGCTTCTTAACGGCCTAATTGGCCTAGCCTGCCTTTTGGCAAGTTATTACAACCCGACCGGACTTTTTAAAATGGCTACCGGTGAACCGATCTTGAACGATACAACCCAAGTAAGCACTTTGCCCGATCCAGCGCAAACATCCCCCTTGCCGCCTGAAGCCGTCGGGGCCTTAATTATTTTTACTGTATCCGGTTTTTGCGCCATGGCCTACGAGGTAATTTGGACTCGGCTCCTGGGACTGATCATCGGCCCGACCACCTATTCGTTTACGATTGTGCTGGCAACATTTATTGTCGGGCTGGCATTGGGCAGTCTGATATTCGGCCGATTGGCAGACAGGATTAAAAATCCCTTGTGGCTTTTGGTGCTTATCCAGCTTGGTGCAGGTTTTGCAGTCCTGGGCGCAAGTCAAATCATGGGCAACAGCCAGTTTTTTTTCGCTAAACTAATTTATATTTTTAAAAATCAATTTGTTGAGCTGTCCCTAGTAAAGGCCGGCGTTTTATTCGGCCTGATGTTGGGACCCACTCTCTGTCTGGGAGCCACCTTTCCACTGGTGGGAAAAATTTATTCCCGGTCGGCGGCATTCGTGGGAAAATCTCTCGGTTTTGCCTATGCCTACAACACCCTTGGGGCCGTGCTGGGATCGTTTATGGCCGGCTTTATGCTGATCCCCTATTTGGGCAAAGAGCACAGTCTGCGCCTAGTAATCGGCATTCAACTTTTAACCGCTGTGCTTGTGGGCGCATATCTTCTCCGGAAAACCAAAGCCACGAAAGCAAGATGGATTGTCCTGGGGATGGCGCTGCTTGTGGGACTGATCTTTTGTCTAAATTATCCCTTTTGGAACCGGCAACAACTTTCCATAGGCCGATACCAACGCTTTGAAGAGCTTGATTCCCAAATAAAAAATACCAGCTGGCTAAAAAGCCTGTGGCAAGGATCCGAGCTGCTGGCTCAATACCAAACCAACACCGAGTTGGTATATTACGGAGATGGTATCGGGGGCTTTACTACTGTTTTTAAAGAGACAGATGCTTTGGGCACAGCTCATTTTGTGTTGGCAAACAGCGGCAAGCCGGATGCTTCTTCGCGAGCGGATATGCCCACACAAACTCTTGCGACCCATTTGCCGCTTTTGTTTCACCCCAATCCAAAAAGCGTTATGGTTCTGGGTTTAGCCAGCGGCGTTACGGCCGGGGAGGTCCTCTATTACCCGATTGAACAGCTGGACGTTATCGAAATTAGCGAACAAGTCATTGCGGCCAGTAATTTTTTCAAGCCCTGGAATAACAACGTGCTAACAGACCCTAGAACAAAGCTAATCCTCCAGGACGGCCGGACCCACATAGCACTAACCGACCAAAATTATGATGTCATTATCTCAGAGCCGTCCAATCCCTGGATGGCGGGCTTGGCAAATCTATTTACTGAGGATTTTTTTCTTTTGGCCAAAAACAGGCTTAATCCAGACGGCATATTCGTTCAATTCTTTCATTCCTACCAGATGGATTGGTCCACCTTTGCCCTGGCCGGCCGGACTTTTGAAAAAGTTTTTCCAAACAGCATCCTTGTAACCACGTCTTTGGGCGGTAACGACTTTTTAATGGTAGGCTTTAACGGTAAAGACCGCCTATCTGTGAACAATGCCGAAAAAAACATCGTTTACGCCCAAAAATCAAAAAATATTACGCTTTCAGATCCGAAGGTGCTTTATCGGCTGATTGTGAGCGAGGACCTTAAAACATTATTCGGTCCCGGGCCCGTTCACAGCGACAACCAACCACGCCTTGAGTTTGCCGCTCCCAAACAAATGTATACGGATGATCCTTCTATTGAAAATACGATCCGCTCGCAAAAATGGCTCAGCCAGGAGACAAAAAATATTCTCAAGGAAACAGAAAATGTTGGCAGCCAAATCGCCTTTGCCGCCTATACCCTTTCAGTATATCAACCGTTTGAAAACATGGTTGATCTTTCAGGAGCGACACCTGCGCAAAAAGAACAATTTTTTTACATCATAGAAAACTATTGCGCGCGGTCGCTGATAAATGATTATTCCATTTTTACCAATCAAGAGCTTAAAAAAAGCTGTCTCGACCTTCAAACAGAACACCTGCAACAAAATATTAATCTTGTTCCCAACCAAGCGCCGGTTTATAACAGCCTCGGCAACGCCTATTTTGCTGGAAAAGAATTTTTTGAAGCAATTAAATTATATCAAAAATCCCTATTAATAAACCCCGATTCCATTGCCACCCGCAATGCCTTGGGTATGGCCTACTGGAAAGCAGGCTTACCCGACGAGGCCGTTGCCGAGTACAACCAAGTCCTGGCTATTGATCCCGGGCAGGCGGAAGCAAACACCAACCTTGGAAATATTTATCTTGAAAAGGGTGAGTTTGACCAGGCAATCTCCTTGCTTAAAAAAGCCCTTGAATCCAAACCCGGGTTAGCAGCAATCCATTATAATTTAGGAATTGCTTATTTCAGCCAGGGAAAACTAAACGAAGCCATTGCCGAATATAAAAAAGCCGTAGCTCTCAGGCCGAATTATGTCGAGGCCATAAATAACCTTGGCAGAACCTACGCGGCCACAGGCAATCTGAATGACGCCGTTACCGCCTTTCACCGGGTCCTAGCCGTCAAACCCGACTATGCCGAGGCTAATAATAATCTTGGTAGCGCTCTTGGTATAGAAGGACTCTGGGATGAATCTATCGCGGCCTTTGAACGGGCCGTAACCCTAAAGCCGGATTATGCCGAGGCCTATAACAGTCTTGGGGCTGCATACAGTATCAATGGCCGGGTGGATGATGCTATTGGCGCTTTTGAGCAAGCTGTGTCCGTCAAGCCGGATTATGCCGAAGCCTATAACAACCTGGGCGGTGCTTATGCTATAAAAGGCAGATTAAATGACGCCATTACCGCTCTTGAACAAGCCGCAAATATTAGACCAGATTATGCCGAAGTCTATAATAACCTAGGCAAAGCCTACGGCCTAAAAGGCCGCTGGGATGATGCTATTGGCGCTTTTGAGGAAGCCATAGCTCTTAAACCAGATTACGGACCGGCACATTATGGTCTTGCTCAATATTACTATTTGAAAAAAAATTACAAATTGTCGCTTTGGCACAACGACAAAGCACTAAAACTTGGAATGCAAGCCGATCCTAAATTGCAAGAATTGCTTGAGCCCTATCGTTAAAGCAGAAGATGCGCAAGCCAATGTCCGGCTAAGTGTCATGCCCGGCCTGCCCAAGAAACCGGCGGCGGAAAAAATTGATATCAGCAGTGATGGAAAAATAACAGGGATATTTTAGATAAATTAACCCATAACCAATAACTTATAACTCACGTTTAGCACGCTTTTCTAGTGTTATAAGTTATGAGTTATAAGTTAATAGTATGGTTAAAGTTCTTGACGGAAAAAAATTATCTCAAAAAATCAAAAATGATTTAAAGAGGGAAATCAAAAACCTAAGCTTGAAACCCGGCCTGGCGATTGTTTTGGTCGGCCAAAATCCAGCCTCAAAAATTTATGTTAAGCAAAAAAGCAAAATCGGAGCCGAAATCGGGATAAAAACAACTATTCATAAACTTCCCTCAAGCGTGGCCGAAAAAAAACTGCTGGAACTGATAAATAAATTAAATAAAAACAAAAACGTCCACGGAATAATCGTCCAGCTACCCTTGCCAAAACGCATAAATCCGGCTAAGGTTATAAAAACCATTGATCCGAAAAAAGACGTGGACGGCTTTCATCCGCTAAACGCGGGCAATTTGTTTCTGGGCCAAAAATCTTTTGTTCCGGCCACGCCGGCCGGAATAATGGAACTGCTGAATAGCTACAAAATCAAAATCGCCGGCCGACACTCGGTTGTGGTCGGTCGAAGCAATATTGTCGGCAAGCCGATTGCGCTTCTACTCTTGGAGAAAAACGCTACTGTTACCATCTGCCATTCCCAAACCAAAAATCTGAGCCAAATCACCCACCAGGCCGATATCCTGATTTCCGCTGTCGGCCAACCGAATTTGATTAAAAAAAATATGATAAAAAAGGGAGTGGTAATAATTGATGTCGGAATTAATCGCCTGGGTAATAAAAAAATAGTTGGCGATGTTGATTTCAAAAATTGTAAATCTATGGCAAGAGCTATTACTCCCGTGCCAAATGGAGTCGGTCCCATGACCATCGCCATGCTGATGAAGAATTGCGTAGAAGCGGCTAAGAATTTAAAATAAAAATATTTCGAGATAATGTTAAAAAATTAAAAGGTCGACTTAAAAATACATAAGTCGACCTTTTTTTAGTTAAACTTCTTTATTTAATTAGTTACTAAAGAGCCAACTAAATCTTGTATACGGTTAATACCTTTTCTTTTCATGTAGTCAATTATCCCATCATGAATTTCTGAAACAATGTTGCGTTTTGCAAAAGAACTGGTACCGACGCCAACAGCCTGCGCACCGGCTATTATGAACTCTAAAGATGCACCATAACTATCAATTCCACCGATACCGATTGTCGGGATGCCTAAATTAGCTTTTACCACTTGCCAGACCATTTTTACGGCCACGGGCCGAATAGCTGGTCCAGACAAACCTCCTAAAATATTACCCAATCTTGGACGGCGAGTTTCTACATCAATAGCCATACCCGACAAAGTATTAATAAGAGATACGGCGTCAGCTCCAGCATCTCTGACTGCTTTGGTAACAGGCACTATGTCGGTTACATTCGGAGTGAGTTTTACAATGATGAATGCTTGTGGTACCGCTTGGCATACTTTGCCAATAACTTTGTAGGCCGTTTCGGGATAAGCCCCAAAAGCCATTCCCCCTTCTTTTACGTTCGGACAAGATATGTTTATTTCAAGTATGGTCACTCCGGCGTCTACCAGAATCATAGAGTTATCTACATATTCTTCTAAGGTACTCCCCGAAACATTAACTATCACAGGTAAGCCGAATTGTAACCATCTGGGCAACTCTTCTTTTGTAAATATTTTTATGCCTACATTTTCCAGGCCGATAGAATTAAGCATACCACTAGGGGTTTCGCAAACTCTCGGTTTTTGATTCCCGGCTCTCGAAAGTTTTGTGACCCCCTTTGTAACTAAGGCGCCCATCTTTTCTGCTATAGACGGGTTCCTCTCCAAGGCGTCAATTCCTAAAGTGCCTGACGCAGGTAGAAAAGGATAATTTAAAACAAGTTTTTTGCCGTTTCCGACCAGTATTGTCTCCATTGGATTGCTGGTCCGTGGACGCTGAGAAGATAGAGAGATCACGGGAGGCTGGATTAATCTGCTCCAGTCAAGTAAGGAAGAATTGAAAGCTGGGCCGTCACTGCAAACGTGTTTAACTGTTTTTTCATCCAGAAAGATAGCACAACCTTTGCATGAACCCGAACTACAGGCCATTACTTCTTCAAGCATCACTTGGCATTCGTTGCCATATTTCAAACACATCTCATGAACGGCTTTCAACATCGGGTTGGGGCCGCAAGCGACTACAACCGACTTTCCTTTGTCTTCTCGCAATTCTTCTTCCAGCAGATCGGTAACCAGGCCATTTTCTTTAAACATCGCTATGTTTAAACCAGCTTTTTCGGTAATCACTTTAACCTGACAATCATTAACCGCAAATTCTCCATTGGTTACCATTTGAGATAAATTCTTAAATCCCAAAAGCGCTGTAGCCGGAATTTTAAGCTCCTTTAATCTTTTGCTTAAAAGCAACAACGCCGCCGTTCCGATTCCTCCACCTACTAATATATACCTTTTTGCTTTTTTATTGATAGATATTGGTCTTCCCATCGGCCCGATCACATTAATGCTGTCGCCTTTTTTAAGCTTTGAATAAAGACTGGTGTTAGGACCGACAACCTGAAAAAGCACTGAAACCGCAGACCCTTCATTTTTGTAAACAGAAAAAGGCCGAGGCATTACTGATGCCGGGTTAAGAGGTTTAAGAGAGATAAATTGGCCCGGCACAACCTTTGTTCTTTTTCCCAAATCAATTTCTAATAAAAAAATTCCCGATTTCGGCTTGGGCTCATAACATAACTTAACGATTCCTTTTCTAAAACTTTCGGTTTTCATTAATCAAAACCTCCTTTATAAATTCGGTTTAATGGTCAAAAATGGTTGCTATAATAGCTAAATTTGTTTTAATATTAAAGCAAATATTAACTTTATTATTAAAACGGTTTAACTATTATGACAAAATTTAAAAAAACATTGTCTAAAATGTG
>Ga0210057_1008508_pt1 | contig 12129 bp, 15 predicted proteins | sample CryGeyCG2114_010_2_FD_183968 | JGI IMG/M metagenome (GOLD analysis project Ga0210057, IMG submission 183968) | Groundwater microbial communities from aquifer - Crystal Geyser CG10_big_fil_rev_8/21/14_0.10 (SPAdes) (version 2) | ecosystem: Environmental > Aquatic > Deep subsurface > Groundwater ...
TATGATAATGAGAACCGTTATCATTAAAGGAGCGGGATGAATAAACATGTCTGGCGTCGTGTCACGCAACATGCGTCGTGCGCCTTTGACCCTTCGTGCCATTTTTTTTACCTTCTTGCGAGCTGCCATATTATTAGTATTTCAAGAGCTTCCAATCTTGTCAATAGCAGTATATACTCCCTATATGGAAATTATAACCGCACTCGCTGATTTTATATTGCACATTGATGAGCATCTTACCCAAATTACTGCTACCTATGGTTTGATGACCTATGGCATTGTATTTACCATTATTTTTATAGAAACAGGGTTGGTTTTCTTTCCTTTTCTGCCGGGCGATTCCCTATTGTTTACTGCGGGCGCCATAGCCGCACTGGGAACATTGAATATATGGATTATGATCGGATTATTGGTGGTGGCTGCAATGCTGGGCGATACCGTTAATTACTGGATAGGACATTTTTTTGGCGAAAAAATAGTTGATAGCCCAAAAGTACCATTTTTTAACCGATCGCATCTTGAAAAAACAAAAGCGTTTTATGATAAACATGGCGGTAAAACGATTATCCTTGCACGCTTTATTCCGATTATCCGTACCTTTGCTCCGTTTGTAGCGGGGGTGGGCAAAATGGAGTATGCGGAATTTATTAAGTACAACGTAGCAGGAGCAATGCTTTGGGTATTCGGACTTACCTTTGCGGGATATTTTTTTGGTAATATTGGTTTTGTCCGCCAGCATTTTGAAATTGTCGTTATTATCATTATTATACTCAGCGTTATCTCCCCCATTTTTGAATGGGTACGGCACCATGTGACAAAGCATGAAGTTTAGGGTTTTATCCCCACGGATGAACGCAAATAAATTTGCTACTGCAGTAGGTATAATGCTGTTATTGTTTTTGGGCTTATTTCTGTATCGTTATAATCTTGAACAATCGTATATCCTTAAGGGTGATACTGCACGCGATATGCTTACTGTATTACGATTGTATAAAGATAAGAGAATAACTCTTATCGGACCTCCTGTTTCGTTAGGGCAATCGGGAACGAGAGAACTGTATTTTGGCTCACTACATTACTACTTTGGCATGGCGGGTCTCTGGATAGGTAACTTCAAGGTTCCTTACGCAACCCTAGTGAATACCGTACTCATGCTGGCAGCGATTCTGGCTTTTTTTCTGCTTTCAGCTTGTTGTGTAAAGAAACTTTGGCAGCGTCTATTGGTTACCTGTTTGTTTGTGGTGGGGCCCGTTACGGTATTACATACTCGCCTTTTTTGGAATCCGAGCCCCATTATTCCCCTGTCGGTTTTTTTCTGGCTGTGTGTGTATTATTCATACATCAAAAAGTCATTATCCTTATGGTCATTTTTGGCTGGTGCTACTGCCGGTATTATTTTTAATCTGCATTATTTTGCTGCACTGCCCTTGTTCATAATTCCCCTACTGCGCAGCAAACAATGGAAGAGTGTATTGCTGTGGTTTATTGCGGGTTGGTTATTAACGAGTCTACCGCTCATAGTATTTGAAGTACGTCACGAATGGTATCTAACGCAGGGTATCGTATACCATGTATTATCAGGAACCCATTCGGGAAGTATGCCACTACTGCAGAGGCTGCTGCGTATCGATTTAGCATTACTTATTCCGTTCGGGATATACGAAGGGGAATTTTATTACGGTCCCCTTATCGGGGTTCCCCGAATAGTGGGTGCGCTGTTTTCAATGGGAATAGTTGTTGCTGTGTTACGGTTTCGTAAATCACCCTTTTTTATTCACGCACTTTACACAGTGCTGTTGGCTTTGGTATTAACCACGCTTGCCTCAGGTGAATTGGAATATTTTATGCGTTATATGTTTGCAGTGTATCCCTTGTTATTGCTACTGGTGGGCGCTGCACTTATGCAGTATCGTGCCATGACTGCAGTATATATAGCGGCATGCTTATTTGCCCTCACCACTAGTATGCATATTATTACCACCCAATCGGATTCACCGTATGGCTACGTATCAATTTCGACTTTAGAGCGGATTAGTGCTGTAGTACAACAGGAACATAATCGGCAATCGTATAATATTACGGAAAATATTATTGGAGATGCGCGTGCAATTGCGTTGCGATATTTTCTTGAGCGTGACGCACACCACAAACCTATGAATGAAACACAATATGAAAATCTAGATGCGTTGTTTGTGCTTACTAGGAATGTTCAGAAGGCAGAGGAAGAACAACGATGGGAATTTACAGCAACGCACGGTTTAAAAAAGACAAAGCAAATTGCATTAGGCAACAACACGTGGATCGTTGTCTATCGTAGGTAGTGTTATACTTTTGTAGCCTATGATCAACTATTATCAGCCATGGCTATGGCCTTTTTTGGGGCTTGATCGCCATGAAACTCCTCCTCACATACGGCGTTACTATTATTTTTCTTTTGAGGATGGGTTATGGGATTTTTTAGAGAAGCAACGAGAAAAAGGCAGCGTCCCTCTGGGTTCCGTTATTCTTATACCCGATTTTTATTGCACTGATGTTATCAACAACATCACTCACCATGGGTATGTGTGTGAGCTGTATCCGGTTGATAGTAATTTTCAGATTAGTGAAAAAGAACTTCTGTCCCGGGTAAAAAAAGCAAAGGCGCGCATTGTTATTATTTTTCATGTCTGTGGGATAACGTCTAGGGTTTTTAATGAGTCGTTGTGCAAAAGACTTCCCAAGGAAGTCCTCATTATTGAGGACGGTGTGCACCGACTGATAAATCCATCCAGTGTCCGTTTACTCGACGACCGGCATATACTTATGGATAGCATCAGGAAGACTACTCCTCTTCCGGGAAGTTTTATGTGTGGCCCTCCCCGTTTGCTCGATGAGCCGCAAACGAATCAATGGTTTACATGGTACACCCTTGTTGCAACAACCTACTTTATCCTTTTCCGTTTGGTATTTGCATTAGCAATGCTTCTCTCTGTTCCTACCCTGGTCGTGTGGGCGCACAACGTATTACTACAGTTGCATGACGATCTGATTGGCGATAGTGTGCAAGGCCACGGTGGCCTTCCGTTTATCCCTTTTGTGTTTGACCACATCAATTTTGCAAAAGTATCTCGGATGAAGATCAATCAGGTTCGGGCTTATGAAGAAGCATTAATTCCTCTTATTAGGAACCACAAAGATGTGTTGTATACAGTAAAAATGGATGAAGAAGATTATGGCAAGCTGCGCGTCTACCCACTGGGTTTTAAGCGCCCACATGATGAGAAATTAATCGAATATCTCCATGAACAGGATTGCATTGTGTGGTTTGGGTTTCCCGACGCGCCTTGGTCACGAGACCGCAGTGTGTTGTTACTTCCTTTGGGTTTTCACATACATCAAAAGGATATCAGTCATATTGCCGATTCTCTAGAGCAGTACCTGAGCAACTTATGAACACACGTTACAGGTGCCTTTGTGCGTCAAAAGGACATATACCGCAGAAAGACCTACTAGTATATATACGAGGCGTTCTACCATGGGCCATGCTCCAACGAGGGTGGTTACCAGGTTAAAATCGAATAATCCAACCAATCCCCAATTGAGGGCGCCTACCACAACTAGAAGAAAAGTAAGCATATGAAGGATTTTCATCAATATTCATCTCCTTTCATATAGTTACTAGTAACTATATTAGTGTACTGTATTTCTTTATCGTGATAAAGAGGGTAGGTTGAGAGTATAGGGATACGAGCCGGTTCCTTCGACTTCAGTTGGGGTAGGGCTGGGTATGAATGTATCGGTTGGTGTAGGTTCAACGGTAAATGTGGGCGTAGGGGTTATAGTTGGTGTGCGTGTTGGGTTGGCAGTACGTGTTGGGGTTGGTGTTTCTGTTGGTGGCATAGTTACGGTCGGCGTTGGTGTGTCGGTGGCGGTGGCAGTATCAGTAGGAGTAGGGCTGTCAGTAGGCGTAGGCGTGTTGGTGGATGTTGCGGTGGGTGTTACGGTCGGCGTTGGTGTTTGGCCGTCAATAATAAGAACCGGCTCGGTATCAGTGGAGCCCTTATATTCCATGGTGATAGAACCATTAATGCTGGCGTCAGGTTCAGTATCGAAGCGCACTATCATATAATCATTTGAACAGCCGCTGCTGGCTACGGTCTGGAATACGTTTGGTGCAACTTCATCGAGACGTTCGATTACCTCGTGACAGCTGCCCACATTCCATCCATCAAGCACTATAGGGCTTTGCGGTTCATCTATCTGTACGGTAAGTGTATACGGGCTATGCATCTCAAATCCACTTGCGTTAAACCCTAGGTTAAGGTGGGTGCCGTTGGGATCCTGAGAAATATTTTGAATATAGGATATGGTTAAACCAGGAAGTTCGCTGGTTTCTGCATAGGGTGCCGCACCAACGTATTCGGTAGCGCCCAGCACTATACCCAAGCCGGTTAAGCCTAAGGAAACAGCAGCTCCATATTGATCAATGATATGCGCTGCTTTTTCTCTGAGAGGGGTTAACTGTTCTTTTATTGACATACTATAGGCTTAGTATATGCTTTAGAGCCAGCGCTTGTCAAGTTTGTTACTACCTAAGACTATTGTTTGTTTCGCGGTAAAAAAGATTTGCCAAAACGCCATCAATATCTTGGTCGAGTTTTTTAAATGACACATCTTTGCTGCTTACTCCCCATAACTTAATATAGAACAAGCGGCTTTTGCTTACCCCCAAATATAACGGCTCTTTAAAATAATCGCCGTTGCTGTCAATTCCCTCAAGCCAAATAGGTACGGTTTTTATCTTGCCGAAACTTCTGTTTTTCGACTTATCGATAGTAAAGGTATAGCTGGTACTTGATTTGGCCATAGCCACAAACTCGCTCAGCGTAATCCCATTGGGATTATTGGTGCAGTATATGTTGATGCCCGGGTATGCGGTTTTAAATGTTTGTTGATCTTGCTTAATTCGTTCACCATTTGACTTAAAGGCTAATAGCGCTATCAATACCCCTTGTGAAGTAATGTCTTGTGGCGCAAGGCTACGAAATGCATCTGGGGGGGTAAATCGCTCTTCATAGATCCATTGTCGAGATATTTTTGATTTTGAATCAACGGTATCTGGTATAGGAACCGATAGTCCACAATTGGATGGAGCATAGTTATCAAATTTGACACTTTGGGAATTGGTGGTCTTGGTATGAGCAAACTCTGCAAAAATTTCTTTTTTAATCACTGGTCCCAAAAAACCAACGAAGAAATAGAGCAAGATACCGAGAATTGCCCAACCTATTGCGGAGACTATATACATCCATAAGGTATGTGATTGTGCATCTGCAGGGGTATTAGCAGCGACGTGTTTATACAGTACCACCCAATACATAACTCCAAACCAACCGAGGAAGATGTTGACGAGTACCGAGAGTACACCTACCAGTACCTTCACTGATTCAATATTGCCTACATTTTGTAGAAAAATGGGAATAACCAGACTTACAACAAAGAGCAACAACACTCTACCTAACACTAAGCTGAAATTGGAACCAACGAGTCGTGCACTATGCGAAATGGCGGCAAATGGTCCTCGTTTATTAATAATCGTTTCGTAGGCGACAAAAGCGGTGAAGAGTGTCATGACGAGGCCGGGTATGATAAAGAGGATATATCCGGCAAACGTCAGCAAGCCCGTCACTATAGACGTAAGGAGTAAAAGTGGAGCAATACGAAGAGCCTGTTTCAGTGTTGATATTCGAGATATGGCTGTTTTACTACAGGCAAGGAGTATGATAGCAGCCTGTGCAACAAACCCAATAAGTGAAGCTATGATACCGTAGGCAGCGGCCATAACGGCAAGAATCTGTATGTACGATATATAGTTACGGATATTTTTGAAGTTTTCAACTCCGCCGCCGCCCGACAAATTTTTAAAAGCCTGTACCAGCTCCTGGTTCTGCCAAATGTAGGAAAAAATTCCTCCGGCAAACAGTATCAGCGCTAAAACCGAAACCACAATTAAACCGATATTAATGAGAATGATCGAGAGTACATTTTTTTTAAGCAGTTCCCAGGATTCCTTGATGTGATGCCCCAAGTTGAAAGACTCAGTGTTGTTATTATCCATATAAGCTATATCATATCACACTGTATACTTACACTACTATGTCAGAAATCATAAGCGGCCAATCGTTGCATGCAGCAGCTCCTCCGCCAATTGAACAGCAACCGAACCCCACTATCGCTTCGCACCGTTGGTTTGATAAAGCATTAAACGTCGCCTCCATAGGCGGCAGCACGATTGGATCCATATTGTTTCTGACGGGCAACGCAGAGTTAGCTGGTGTTGTTGGCAAAGTAGGCTTAGGGGCTTTTGTAACCAGGATGTTAAGGGGGTTATTAAGAGGAAGAGGACAAAAAAATGGGCAATGATATAGTAACGCTAGTACTTCGAGTGCTGTCGAGTATTGGGTATGAGGGTGACAAACAGTTATTTGCAAAAAAGTTTATCTGGGTATGTGAGAAACAGGCTCTTGATCTGGTTGTTAAGAAATTACCCAAGCACCATCAATCGGCTATCTATGGCGCTCTTAATGAAAAAATACTGTCGGAACAAAGCAGGGCTTATTTAACCACTGTATTGCAATCAGAATCCTATCGGAACACCTTGCTGTTGGTTTTTCAACAAAACCTAGAGGATTATATGCAAACCGTTGCACCTTCCCTTTCTGAAGAACAGGCAACAAAAACGGCACAAATACTAAAAGAATATTTATAATTTTATACTCGTTTACCGAAACAGTCGGATTAGGCTTACCGTGACTGCTTTCCAAAAGGTAATAATAGCCTGGTCGGTGAAGGCTGAGCACTATGATCCGTGGTAGCCCCTGGTGTTGCTTTAATGTCAGGCATCGTGCTTTCTCCCAGTACGCGCAACTCATTGTAGAACGTGAGTTGCGTTGATGATGTTTGGGCGCCAAGCACATCAGTATTATTAGTGCCCTTTCCAACAGTATACAAGGTTGTATTACTCGAGTTCGTTGAGCTGGAAATCATCAAGATAGAGGATCGTAAAAGCCGCTAATACTGACACGGCATAGCTCAATAACGTATTATCGGGTAGTAAATAGGTATCGAGAATCCCCCATACTCCCCTCCAAAACATAACTACGGCAGTTGCCATAATAAGAATGTGGATAATTTTATGTCGTTTTTTGAATTGCCGATACAGTCTCAGGGGTTGCATAGGTAGGTTTCAGTCTAACACATCATACCCCGTTTTTTCCATAACGTTGATTAATTTTTCTCTGGTAACTTTTTTGGTATCAAATTCAATTTCGGTTTCCTGTTTTGCATAATCAGTTCTTACTGATAGTACTCCATCGAGATCTTCAAGTTCAAAATCAATATTCATAGCACAAGCCGTACAGTGCATGCCTATGATTTTTATTTTTGTTTTAACTATGGTACTCATATAACTTCGATAACTCCTCCATACATGCCCATTGAACAAGCAAACGGAATTTTTCCTGTTTCTTTTGGAGTAAACGTAAAGGTATACGACTCATTCGGTTGTAGGTTTTTGTTTATACCCAGTGTAGGCGCTCGGAAAGCAGAGGCACAGCTATAGGCATTTTGACCGACAAGTTTTACGGTAACCAGAGATCCTTTTTTAACCCTAACATAATTGGGCGAATAGCCGCTTGCGGTAACCCGTATTTCCACAGTTTGTGATACGGGAGCCTCATTGTACAGTTTCTCTGTTGTTTTGGGCCTCAAGGCTATAGGAGAGCCTGCAGCGACCAGCGCGCCGTTCATGGAGGTAACACCCAAATAGATAACGGCAAGAGCTGCGATTTTTAAGAATTTTGATCTATAGGTGTCGCCCAATAGGCTGGTAAGCCACCCGATGCCAAAAAACAGCGGTGTTGTACCCAGTACAAATACGGCCATAATTGCGGCTCCCAAAAGCGGACTTGCGCTGCTGATTGCCAGCGCCTCCATGGCAAGCGTGGTGCCACACGGAATAAAAACAGTCATTGCCCCCAATAGCGCAGGGGCAAACATATCCCTACTTCTCGATTGACGCTTAATACTTCTGGTTAAAAACTGAGGAGGTTGGATAACGGCATATCTCAATAGGGGGTGAACGTCGAGAAGGTTGAGCGCTATGACGATCATATATAATCCGGCAATAAATTGTATGGTTATTTGTGCTGTTTCGTTTATACCTATTGCCCCCCCAAATGCCCCCAAAAGGAATCCTAAAACGGTGTATGCCACGAGCTTTGCGAGCAGAAAAGCTAAAGTGGGGTAAACAGTACCGCTATCGTGTTTGCTCTGCTTATCTTTTTTTGCAGCAATAATCGAAGCAAGCAATCCCCCTTGCACCGCGAGACACGTTAATCCCCCAACGGTTAATCCGGTTAAAAAAATAATCCACAGATTAGGCATGCTTATAGGTCAACTTTTTTTAATAATAACGAATTACCCACGACCGAAACAGAACTGGTTGCCATGGCAACCGAAGCAAATATAGGATTTAATAACAAGCCGAAAAACGGGTACAGCGCACCCATGGCAACCGGTATAAGCAGCACATTGTATCCAAACGCCCAAAATAGATTCATCTTAATCGTGTTCATAGTTTTTCTCGATAACTCAATAGCAGAAGCCACCGACTGCAAGTTTTTGTTGATTAAGGTAATATCGGCAGCTTCTATGGCAACATCGGTGCCACTACCCATGGCGATACCAACGTCAGCGGTTGCGAGTGCCGGGGCATCATTAATGCCGTCCCCTACCATAGCAACAATCTTCCCCTGCGCCTGAAGTTTTTTTATTTCTGCTTCTTTTTGATCGGGCAATACTTCTGCTAATATTCTGGTAATGCCCAGCTTTGAAGCAATTGCCTGAGCGGTTCTGGTGTTGTCGCCGGTAATCATGACCACCTCAATATTTTTTTTATGAAGCGCTTCTACTGCATCTTTGGCAGAGTCTTTTATGGTATCAGCCACGGCAATGAGTCCGACTAAAGTAGTATTCACACCAAGCATCATAACGGTTTTCCCGTTCCGTTCAAGTTGTTCTACGCGTTCTCTAGTTGTGTCTAATGAAATATGTTTTTGCAGCATAAATTTTCGATTACCAAAGTAAATTTTTTTACGATTAAGTATCCCTTCAACCCCATGCCCTGCGATTGCCTTAAATTGTGTTACGGGTACACTGTTCACGTGCTCATCTTTTGCCTTTCTCGTAATAGCCTCAGCGAGTGAGTGTTCTGATCCTGTCTCAATGGATGAAGCGAGTGCCAGTAGCTCATCTTTTTCTATGTCGGTGATAGGGATAATGTCGGTGACTTCAGGCTTGCCGTTGGTTAACGTCCCGGTTTTATCAAACACAATCACATTTACTTTGTGAGCAATTTCCAGACTTTCGGCGTCTTTAATAAGTATTCCTTTTTGTGCCCCAAGTCCGGTTCCCACCATAATGGCGGTGGGGGTAGCGAGGCCCATAGCGCACGGGCAGGCAATAATAAGGACGGCTACCATATTGAGTAGCGCAAAAAGCAAGACAGGATTTGGTCCAAATAGATACCAAATGGCGAATGTTGCAATGGCAAGCATAATGACAACCGGAACAAAGTATGAAGATATAGTATCGGCTACGCGCTGTATGGGAGCCTTAGAGCCTTGCGCCTCCTGCACCAATCTGATGATGTGCGCAAGCATAGTATCCTTTCCAATTCTGCTGGCAGTGTAGGTGAATGTTCCCGTTTTATTCATAGTCGCGCCTACCACCGTATCTCCGGCATGTTTATCGACAGGAATGCTTTCTCCGGTTATCATTGATTCATCAATGGAAGATTCCCCTTCAATAATAGTTCCATCAACGGGAATTTTTTCTCCGGGTCGTACGCGTACCACATCACCAATACGTACCTGTTCTATGGAAATGTCTATTTCTTGCCCGTCTCGTATGACCCGTGCCGTTTTTGCTGCAAGGCCAATGAGTTTTTTTATGGCTTCTGAGGTTTGCCCTTTTGCTTTTGCTTCAAAATAACGGCCCAAAAGAATGAGCCCGATCACGATTGCGGCAACATCAAAATAAGGCATAACCTCCAATCCTAAGTCCATGACAACACGAGGGAAAAAGGTGACAAAGGCAGAGTATAGATATGCCACCGTTGTGCCCAAAGCAACCAGCGTGTCCATGTTAGCGGTTCGATGTTTGAGCGCTGGAACTGTGGCGCGGTAATAATCCCATCCTGCCCAGAATTGAACCGGCGTAGCCAACAGCAGCTGAACCCAAAAAATTTTGAGCCACTCCGGCGCGGTTTGAATTAATCCGGGAAAGCTGCCCCACACAATAAGCAAACCCAAGAAAAGGCTTACCACAACTTTCCTTCTGAGCTGTTCTAATTCTTCAGTTTTATCTGGTGGGGTTCCTATGGTGTATCCTACCCGAGTTACCGCAGAAGAAATCTGTTCTTCATTACATATATCGGCGTCATAGGTTACCGTTGCTTTTTCTGTCGCCAGGTTTACCACGGCGCTGTTAACTCCGGGAGTTCTGGTAAGGGATTTTTCTATTATCCGTACGCATGACGCGCAGTGCATGCCCTTAATCGGATAGGTCTTTTTTACAACAGCCATATTAATTTATTTCTTCATTAAGAAAAACCAGTAGGTAAAACCGATACCCAGTATGCTGGCAATTAAAACGAGTATTTTATCGAGCGTCATGTCAAAGATCCTTTCTTGGTTTTTTTGAATACGTTCATGATTTCCTCAATGGATTTTGCTATTTTTCCCTCTTTTATTTGGTTTACGACGCAGCTCTTAAGATGGTTTTCAAGCATAATAGTATCAACTTCTTTTAACGCACTTTGTATAGCCTGATTTTGATGAATGATATTTATGCAGTATTCATCCTATTTTAAGCCGATGAAGTAATCTTTGTTGTATATTTTTTGGTGCGTGCATATATCCCCCCTAGGGGGATAGTATGACATCACTCTTTACAACAGTCAATGGCTTTTTTTACCAGTTGCCCCAGTTTTTCAAACATACTGGCCGATCCTTTTACTGTTGGTTTCGGGTCTTCGCTTATAAATGCAACCTGTGCCGATTGGGTTTGTTTCATGTCCTTAGTGTTTAGCAAACCAAGATTAAGCCCCCAGAACAAGCTATAGAGCTGGTAGGAGTTTTTAAACATTATTTGTGCCTCGTTTTTGTCACCTTTCGTTAATGCCTTCGTCCCTACTTCCATAAACCGCATGGATGATGCCAACAGGTGTTTACTGATACACCACACTTCACCCTCATAATCTTTGATAATTCGCTTTAACGCGCTCTTTCGCATTTCACGGATTTCATTCAATAAATCAAGATATTTAGTATCACCGGTCTTGCTATACGTAAAAAAGAAATGTTCCTCCATTGAGATTAAATTCATAATGCCAATAGAAAGATCCTCATCAGAAGAAAGATCAAGTTTTTCACCTTGTTCCATCTTTTTTACTTTGTTCATAAATTCATTAATATCAGGCTGAACACGTTGGTGCTTCATATTGATGTTTAACTGGTAATGCGATAAAAAACAAAACTGGCTAACGACAGTAGCAATACGGGAATGATTACTTTTTGATAGAACATATACACTTTACCTTTATTAGTTGCTCTTAAAAACTGATCAAGCCAGACGCCAATGAGAAAAAGAGTCGATCCGGCAAGCGTACCCAGCAGTATTTTGTCGGTTCCCCACAATGTATTTTCCGGCAACCCAATCATGTTGCCCCAATACAGCGGAGGAATTACAAAAAGAAAAAAAAGTATGATTGATACTATTTTTTTGTACGGTACGCGCCATTTCTTTTTTTCCAGCCAGTCTGCAAGCCATAGTCCGCTTGAGAAAATTATTCCGCCAATCCATATACCGGTAACCGTGTCGTCAATCCCCAACCAGCGCGACACACCCAAACCGGCGCCTACCGCTATGGTGCACAGGGGGCATACCGCATAGACTTGACTAGCAGATGTAAAAAAGAAAAAGAGTCCAATCAGCAAGGCAATAATGAATTTCATAAGCTGTTCTGTAAGTAATTTATGATATCAGGTGTTCCCAGTAAACATTCACCTTCGGGAGTATATAAAAACG
>Ga0210057_1008511_pt1 | contig 12126 bp, 11 predicted proteins | sample CryGeyCG2114_010_2_FD_183968 | JGI IMG/M metagenome (GOLD analysis project Ga0210057, IMG submission 183968) | Groundwater microbial communities from aquifer - Crystal Geyser CG10_big_fil_rev_8/21/14_0.10 (SPAdes) (version 2) | ecosystem: Environmental > Aquatic > Deep subsurface > Groundwater ...
TCACTTTTGTAAAAATATTTTAATCAGATTAATTGAATTTTGTTTTACAAAAGCAAATCGTTCGACCCCCGTACGTTGGTTCGAGATATGAGGGGAGGAGGATTCGAACCCCCGTAGGCATAAGCCACAGCCGCTTAAGGGCTGCCCGTTTGACCGCTCCGGCATCCCCTCACAAAATTAAGTGATAAAAACAGTATAAAAAATTATCGGAGTGGTCAAACGTTTGACTGAACAATTCGCTTTGAGCAAAATTAGATTAAATAGAAATTCATTTGCGAAATGCAAATTGTGAACAGCACAGGCATCCCCTCATTAAACTATCGGAAGAAAAGAATATAAAAATATATCGAAAGAGAGTAAATAGCGTTTGATTGGATACTTCACTCTTTTGACTATTTTGGAAAATAACAAGAGTGAAATGCGAGTAGGGATTTGTTCAAATCACACGACATCATAGCGGGCGAGTGTTTAGGTCTTGACAAATTTATAGATAACCAAGACCTGGGCACGAGTAGGGATTTGTTCAAATCACACGACATCATAGCGGGAGTGGGATTTGAACCACACGACCTCGAGGTTATGAGCCTCGCGAGCTGACCAGACTGCTCCATCCCGCTGTCAAATTACCTGTCTAAAAACCATTATAAAGCTTTCTCTCCAATATTATTTATGACGAAAATAATAGGGATTGACGACGCAGGAAGAGGCCCGGTAATTGGTCCGATGGTCTTAGCAGGAATTTTAATTGACACCAACGAATACAACGAATTAAAATCTTTTGGAGCAAGAGACTCTAAAATGTTATCAAGAAATCAAAGATTAAGAATAAAAGATAAAATAGAAAATCGGTTTGATTCCCACATCGTAATTTCAATACCAAAAGAAATTGATGACTCAACAAATCTTAATTATCTTGAAGCACAAAAAGCCGCGGAAATTATAAATACACTAACTGGGAAAATAAAAGAATCTGTAAAAGTAATAATTGACTGCCCCTCCGTGAATATACCCTCTTGGGCGAATGATGTAAAAAAACTTCTAAAAAAACAAAAGGAAATCAATTTAATATGTGAGCATAAAGCAGATGAAAATCATCCAATTGTTTCAGCTGCTTCAATCCTGGCAAAAGAAAAAAGAGAAGAAGAATTAGATAAATTAAGAATAAAACACGACGCAGATTTCGGAAGCGGATATCCAAGTGACCCAAAAACAAAAGAATTCATAAAAGAAAACTTCAAAAATGAAAAATACAAAGAGATAATCAGATTCTCTTGGAATACAATTAAAAGATTGCAAAAAGAGGAAAGTCAGGAGAAGTTGTTCTGATTATTCTGTCCACATCTCAAATTAGTCTGTTTCATTCATTATCCTTTCCCCACCCTTGGAGAAATCACTAACCTTTTGTAGGGGATTTCAACTCAAGATTTACTTTTGTTAATTTTTTATTTGTCAAAAGCAAATCATTCGCCCACCCTCATTTTATGAATGAAACATATAAATTTAATTTGGGATGTAGCCATTATCCCCTCAAATTTTAAAAACCCTACCTTCCTTCTCCCAAAATGAGCTACATAAAAAGAATGGTAATGCAGGGTTTCAAGTCCTTTGCAAGAAAAACCGAGATTCCTTTAGAAAATTCAATGAACATAATAGTCGGACCAAACGGCTCCGGGAAGTCCAACATTACCGACGCCCTATGCTTCGTTCTTGGGAGATTATCGATAAAATCAATCAGAGCAGCAAGAGCGGCGAACCTTATCTTTTCAGGAAATAAAATTTTCAAGGGCTCTCAGGAAGCATCTGTCGAGATAGTCTTAGACAATACAAAAAAAATATTTTCCAAAGAGGGACATGAAATTTCAATAAAAAGAATAGTCAGAAAAAACGGCCAGTCGGTTTACAAGATAAACAATCAAACAAAAACAAGGCAGGATTTGCTGGAAATATTATCTCTTGGCGGGATTGACCCAAATGGATATAACATTGTTCTTCAGGGAGAAATCGGAGCATTAGTAAAATCCACTCCGGACGAGCGAAGAAAAATCATAGAGGAAGTAGCCGGAATTTCAATTTACGAAACTAGAAAGATTAAATCACTCAGGGAATTGGAAAAAATCGAAGAAAAATTAAAAGAAGTATCATCCGTCCTAAGAGAAAGAAATGCCTATCTTAGAAACCTGGAAAAAGAACGCCAGGAAGCAATGTCCTTCAAAAATTTAGAAGAAACAATCAAGAGATGCAAGGTTACAATTCTCTCAAAATCTACAAAAGAAAAAGAAATTGAAATTGAAAAAATTAAAAGTTTAATCGAAGGGAATTCAGAAGAAATCTCAAAAATAAAAACTAAAATCTTAGAAAAACAAAATAAAGTTGAGGATTTTGACAAAAAGATAAAAAAAATCAACAAAGACATTCAAAACTCAACTTCAGGGGAACAAGAAGCTATCCATAAAGAATTGTCAGATTTAAAGGCAGAATCGGCAGGTTTGAAAGTCAGAGAAGAAAATTTTGAGAATAGGATAACCAACGAAAGAAAGAGGATAGAAGAAATTGAGAATAAAATAAAAAAATTGGGGGAAGAAACATCCAAGATAAAAAATACGAGCCCAAAAATAAAAGAGCAGCAATTAAAACAAAAAGAACTTGAATCGAAACTAGACCATTTGGAGCAACAAAGAAAAAAATTTTACACTCTCAAGTCTGACCTGAACACTCACGAGCATCAAATATCGGAAAAAGAAAAATTTAGCATTGAATTGAAAAAAGAAATAGAATTAATTAAAAAAAACATTGAATCGGGCAGAGATGAAATAAAATATGCGAAATCTTTTGAAGACGCCAGTGTGCAAATAGAAAAAAATACCAAAGAATTAAATTTGGTCTTAGAAAAAATAATTTCATTGGAAAAGGAAAATCTCGAAAAAGAAAAAACAAATGCTATTCTGGAAAATATAATAAAAAGAGAGGAAAAATTAAAGGAGGATATTGGCGGATTGGATAATTGTCCGCTTTGCAGGCAGGGAGTAAAAGAAGACCATAAGCACAAAATTAGCGAAACTTCCAATGAGAAGATCTCCAAATCAATTAAGAGAATAGAAGAAAACACCGTCCTGAAGGATAAAAATGACAGCTTAATTGAAGAATTAAAATTATCCTCTCAAAGTTTAAGAAAAAAAATCAGCGAGTTAGAAATTGATATGATAAAATTAAAGAATATTGATGAAAAGGACGAAAAATTGAAAGAAAGAAAGAGTGCTAATTTAAAATTATCTGAAGAAGTAAAAAACACTTTCGAAAAAATCAAATACTTAAGGAAAAAATTTGAAGAATTAAAAGGCGTTGAAGGAGATTATGATGAAACGAAATTAAAACTTCAGGAATTTGATTTTAAAGATTTGGATGTGGACACAGAGATTTCCCTGAAAACCAGAGAATTAAACAGATTAAAAACTGTTAAAAAAGCTTCTATTAGAGAAATCGAAGATTCCTCCGAGCAGTTGGAAAAAATAGTAAATAAGATTATTGAAAATGAAAAAACCTCCTCGGTAAAAGAGAAAGAAGAAAAAGAGCTGTATGAAAAATTTGAGAAACTATTTGAAGAAAAAAATAATTTACAGGATTTTCAAAAGGCAGTTGAAACAGATATTCTGGGCCTTCAGCATAACATAAAAAACTTGGAAGAAAAAATTAACAACGGCAAAATTGAAAAGGCAAGAATTTTAGCCCAAATTGATTCTTTGAAAACAGAGGCGGCAGAGCTTGGAAAAGCAGAATTAATCCATGGCCCTCCTGACCAAATAAAAGACAAATTGCAAAAAGCTCAATTTAAGATTTCAAGAATTGGAAATGTTAATCTAACTGCTTTGGAAAAATTCGATAAGGTAAAGGAGCAATGTTCCCTTATAGAAGGAAAAGTTAATATCATCCAAAAAGAAAAAGAAAGCATTGGAAAAATAATAACTGAGATAGATAAAAAGAAAAGAAAAACTTTCATAAAAACTTTAGACTCAATAAATGAACTTTTCACCAGAAACTTCTCGCAACTTTCCAAAAAAGGAAATGTAACTTTAGAACTTGAAAATAAAAAAGAACCGTTTGATGGCGGATTAAACATTTTAATTAAGGTCTCAAGGGGTAAATATTTTGACATAACGAGTTTATCAGGCGGAGAAAAAACCCTCGTCGCCCTTTCCCTAATCTTTGCAATCCAAGAATACAGTCCTTACTCATTTTACATCTTTGATGAAATCGACGCCGCTCTGGACAAACATAACAGTGAACTTCTTGCCGCTCTAATAAAAAGATATATGAAAACAGGACAATACATCATCATCACCCACAATGACATCTTAATCAGCGAAGCCACCAATCTTTATGGCGTGTCAATGCAGGAAAATATTTCTAAAATTATTTCACTCAAAGTATAACTGCATTGACCATAATGCGAATGTTCCACCATTCGCCAAAATAAGTTTTCTACTTCGGGGAAATTTCTTTTTCTAAAAGAAAGAGTCCAATGCAGGAAAATATTTCTAAAATTATTTCACTCAAAGTATAACTGCATTGACCATAATGCGAATGTTCCACCATTCGCCAAAATAAGTTTTCTACTTCGGGGAAATTTCTTTTTCTAAAAGAAAGAGTCCAATGCAGGAAAATATTTCTAAAATTATTTCACTCAAAGTATAACTGCATTGACCATAATGCGAATGTTCCACCATTCGCCAAAATAAGTTTTCTACTTCGGGGAAATTTCTTTTTCTAAAAGAAAGAGTCCAATGCAGGAAAATATTTCTAAAATTGTTAGTTTGAAAGTTTGACTTCAAACCTGAACTCATCTGAGTTTTTCTTCTAAAAAAGATTAAATAATACAAAGCAATTTCAGGAAGACGAATTAAAGTAAGAGATTATAATTAAAAAAATTTGGAAAAAGAAATCTCAAAAAAATTTTAGGAAAAAACAAAATGAAATTAGTTGCATCCCTTGCTCCCTTTGTTTTGAATATGAAAGTTCATTTTCGCAAATTATTTAAAGACATATAATTTGTATAAACTATGGAAATAACTATAAGTACAGTGCATGAAGATTTAGTCAAGTTGCAGAGACAAATAGAACTATTAAATAAAATTTTGTTAGATGAAGGAAGATTATCTCAATGGGCAAGGAAAGAATTAGATAACTCTCGTTCTGAAAAAGAGGAAAGTTATACTTCTTTAAATGACTTATGAAATAACTTTTTCAAAACAAGCGACAAAGCTTATTAAAAATCTTCAGTTAGATGTTCAAAAGAGGATAAAAAATAAATTTAGAGAAATATCAGAAAATCCTTTTAGATTTATTGAACATTACGAGGGAGATTATTATAAACTTAGAATTGGTGACTTTAGAGCATTGATAGACGTTGACAAAGAAAAAATGGTTATTTTGGTGAGGGTTTTTGATAAAAGAAGCAGAATTTATGAAAGATAATAAAAAAAATTTGAAAGAAAAAATCTCAAATAAATTTTTGGGAAAAAACAAAATGAAATTAGTTGCATCCCTTGCTCCATTTGTTCTGGATATGAAGGTGTAAAACATAGGGGATAATTTACAAATCACTTTAAAATATCTATATTAGTTTGTCTGACCGGATATGGAGATAAAACCCCGACAATGTCCCCGACAATATCGCGATTCCCAAGATTAAAGTTTATACAAACCAAAGGAATTCTGCCCGACCTGTATTTTTCAAGAGTAAATCTGGCGTCAAGTTCTAAATCTAAGCCAACTTCTCTTCTGAATCTTTGATTAAATTCTACGATTTTTAACCTCCCTGATTCTGCGAAATCTAAAAATTTGGAACTATCTAATCCAATAGAACCTCTGCGAATAAAATAATCCAGCAAAACAATTCCTGCCTGAGAAGCGATTATGTGGGTTCCTCTAGGTGTAAGGTATCTATCAGAATATATAGTTACTGGAGGCTCAACAGGACTAACTTTGAAAAATCCTTCGTTTTCTTCAAAATCTCCTCCATTTTGGAGAACGATATATCCCGGAAGATACAATCTTCTTAAAGAGTCCATTACATTTCTTTTGTATTCAACCATTTTTCCTTTTCCATTTTTTTATTTAAAATAAAAAAAACCACCTCTCCGTTCCATTCTAAATCCACCTACTTTCACAGGCGGACATCAAGGGAACAAAACATTAAAAATAAATAAATAATTAGTTTAGTAGTAACTTGTTTCTACTTCTTCAATTGGTCTTTCTTTTCTAGCTAATAGAACAGCCAAGACGATTAAGAGAACAACAAAGATTATTACAAGAACTACAGCCAAAGCAATAGTTGATGTATTAGCACTTGTTCCTTTGCCAACAACGTTAGCTCCGAATACAACTTGTTTTCCATTTGCGTCTACAGAGAAGGTATATGTTCCAACCTTAGCATCACTTGAAGCGGTAACTGTTATTTTAACAGTTTCACTTGATTGAGGTCCAACAGCCACAACACCTGGGAGATTAACAATTAAGCTATCCCCTGAAGTTGCAGCGAGGTTGAAAATTTTCAAACTGTTTCCTGAATTAACAAGAACTAAATCGTAAGTAACTGTTTCTCCAGCCTTAAGATCCATGTTCTTTATTCCAGCTAACACTTCTGAATAACCAGAATCGCCGACACTAATCAATTTGCTAACAGTAACGGATGAATCATCGTTGTATACTTCTACAAACATTTCGTAAACGCCACTCTTGGCATTTTCCGGTATTTGCAAATAAGCAGTTTGATAAACAGAATCTTCTTCCCCGTCATTTCCAAGATATGAATCAATTGGGAGTAAATCTCCAAGATATGTTCTTGAGGAAATACCAAGCTCAGGAATAGAAACAACCGCGTATACATCGTCAGCTACATTATACCCATTGTTTTTTACAACAATAGAAATTGGAGCTGAAGTTCCGGCAGAAACGCTTGAAGAATAATCTACAGATAATACTTCCAGAGTATATGATTCTCTTTGAATGACTATCTTGTATACTTCTTCGGTTCTGCCTTCATTAGATGAAATTTCCACATAAAGGTTGTAGTTATCGCTTAAATCGTGCTCATCAGATGGCAATTGCAAATTCAAAAGTTTTGAATAAGTAACTCCGCTTATGATGTCAAATCTATCTGTTTGCGCAGATATGTCTTCTCTATGGCCTTCCATTCTAATCTCAACTCTAACATCACTCATGTCCCGTATAGCATTAAAGATAACTCTTACCGGAACAGTTTCTCCAACCATTCCAACAACAGCTCTTTGAGAACCAGAATGTGTGTTATCAAGTGTTATACCGTTAAATTCGGTTACGACACCATTTGCTAATTCGCCGGCGTATACCGGAGCGACCAGCATAAAAGTTAAGACTGCAATAAAAGGAATTAAAAGCAATTTTCTTTTCATTTTTTCCATAATAAATTTAGTTAATAATCTAACAAAATTTGCCTATTTAAACCTTATGATTGTTGTAATTTTAGAAGGACGAAAAAGCTTATAAAGTATACTTTCGTATACTTTATGTCACAAAAATGAGTAATAAAAAAATCACAAAGAAAAAAGTTAAAGAAAAGAAAGTCTATTCAAAGATAACTACAATAAAGTTAGCTGAAGAAACCAAGAAAAGACTTGAAAAACTTCGCGAGCATAAAGGAGAATCCTACGATGACATCCTCAGAAAAATTTTATTTGTCCTGAACACGGCAAGAGATGATCCGCAAAAAGCTAAAGGTATACTCGAGCGAATTGATGAAATAAGAAAAAGAATTGCCGAGGAAAAAAGACAAGAAAAAGAAGATGCGCAGGAAGGAAAGTGATAAAAAAGACCCTAACTTCTAATAAAGAGAATTTAGAATCTTCCCATTCTTCAAAATATTAATAAAAATACATTTAATAATCCCAACTGAAATAAATTCCCTTCTTAAATAATAATTATATTCCTAATCTCAGTATCTCCGATGAGTTTTTATCATTTTAGAATTCTAATCTCCCGCTAAAGGTTCTTTCTTTTTAGAAAAAAGAAATTTCCTGCAAGTAGAAAAACTTAGATTGCAAAACTTTGTTTTGAGCTATATTTTTGCTTCGTCGAAAACCCACCCCAATCGTCAACTTTTTTGTGCCAATAATTTCCGAGGAAACTAACAGTTTCCTACGGTTACCTTCCCTTGAGATTGTCGACTTCGTCGTGCTTATTCTAAAATCTATTTATAACTATCGGAGATACTGAATCTCCAAAAATCTTTTTAAAGAATTCCTACCCAATTAAATCTTCTAATAAAATTTAAGGTGATTATCCCTTGCTTTAAGAGAAGTATCCTGACGAAGCCGGATACGAAACATTCAAAAAATCTTTTTTTATTTTATTGCGGATATTATCCTCTTAATAGTATCAAAAGAAACATGCTTTGTCATCTCAAATTCTCTTCAAAAAATTTCCTGAAAATTTACAACGAAACCAATTCAACACTTGTTCTTCCATCAAACTTATTAAACGCCTTTGCAGCAACTGCCTTTGAGCCTAACTTCTCGGCAGATTCAATTATACTCTTTGTTGCATTGGAAACCATTAAAACATAAGCATCCTTTGGATTAATAGTTGAAACCTTTGAGTTGGGAATATTGGACACGACTTCTAAATTCTCATTTATTACTAATATATTTCTGCCTTTAATCTCCGAAGATAATTCCCTGAGTTTTAAAATATCCGAATCATTCAAACTCCGTTTTTCCGTCTTTTTTTTGTCGTCCTTCCTGTAAAAAGAAGAGGAAAGTTTCTTCAAAAATTCTTCTGAAGAAACTTTCTTTCTTAAAGCCTGTAAAATCTCTTTGCCGGTCAATTCTTCAACTTCTTTTCCGTCGGGTGCCTGAGCAATAAAAGAAACGTCCGCGTTGTCACAAACATTTTGAGCAATCAAATTTCCCCCCCTGTCTCCATCAACAAATAAAGTTATTTCTTTTGTTTTGGAAAGTTCTGCAATAGTTTTTGGAAATTTGGTTCCTTGCATGCCAATAACATTCTTTATTCCAAACCGGAGCATATTCATTACATCCGCTCTTCCTTCAACAACAATTACTTCCGCAGATGTTTCGACATCAGGACCTGCAGAAAGTCTGTCTTCTCCATATTCAACAACTCTCGCAGTTCTTGTAGATTCTCTTAACTCTGTTCCCATCTCAACTGAATCCATTCCTTCATTTTTGATTCCGGAAAGCAAAGCTTTTGCCCGCTCCATAATGTAATCACGCTTTGAGCCCCTAACATCAGAAATTTCTTTTATTGAAATCTTTGCATCAGTTGGGCCAATCTTATCAATCGTTTCAAGCGCTGCAGCAACAATCGTAGTTTCGGTTTTGTCAAGAGCAGAAGGAATAACAATTTCGCCGGTTGTTTTCCCGCCTTCAGTTTTGAGGTTTACCTCTATTCGGCCAATCTTTCCTTCTTTTTGAAGCTCCCGCAGTTCCATATCAGAACCAAGCAAACCTTCCGTCTGTCCAAATAAGGCACCTATAACATCCGGTTTTTGAAACGGACCATCCGCTACAAAGTCCGCAATAATCGAATATTTAATCGATGTTGGACTAATTTTTGCCATTTTATTTTTTCTCCATTTATTTAAATTAGAAATACTCTAAGTCCATTAACTCCTCTTCGGTCTGACCACAATTCGCGAAAATCTGAATGTGAATTGATGATTTGTGATTCGTAATGATAATCTTAAAGCTTCTCTAATGAAATGCGAAGATATTTGAGGTATATAAAAGTTTCTAATTTTTTGGCTCCATCCCAAATTAGTCTGTTTCATTCATTATCCTTTCCCCACTCTTTGGGAAATCCCCAACCTCGTGTGAGGTGATTTCCCCCACTCCAATTTTATGAATGAAACATATAAATTTAATTTGGGATGTAGTCTAATCCCTTATGTTAGTCAAATCTCTTAATTTATCAAATCTAATTTCTACTTTATCAAATCTAATTTCTACTTTAATGTCTTTAGATTTTTTCGCCAAAACAAATCCCCTGTATTTTCTTTCCTTCCAAGATAATCTTTCATCTGTTTTCATAGATAAAAACCTCTTCTAACATTCTCTCTTGGCTTAACTAACATTCTCTCTTGGCTTAATAATTGTCTGAATTTTTTTCAAAATGATTGAAGTGAATTCATGAATAACTTTTAAGGTTCCATATTCTACCAAACAAAAACTTATAAATAACAAAACCTTAGAAAAAGAATGAGATTGTTTGATGAAATAAAATCAAAATCAAAAGAAGGTCTGGTAGCTATCCTCGCAACTGCTGCTATTTCTTGTGGTGGGGGTGGAGGCGGGAGCTCCGGCGGTGGTGGAGGGACAGGCAATAATTCTAAAGTCAACAGTCCCCCTTTAATAGAGCTTGAATATTTTATGTCAGAAAAAAAAGTTGGAGGAGGTTATATGTCTTTTGTGAGCAATGATGATGATGTATACGATTTCTATTTGGATCCTGAAAGCCACTCAATTGAAACATACTTGTATGAAGGTGATGTCGGCTCTGGAGACAATAGGAAGGGATTAATGTTTGCAATAGACAAAAACGGAGAATACCTTCCATACCAAAGATTGATATCCCCACTTTTCGATTCGGATTCGCAACCAAACGCAAGGGGTTCGGGTTTATATTTTATGAACCCAATAGGATCAGGATTTGAATTAGATAGTATTGTCGTAGATTTATTTAATCTACCAACACCAGAATGGTACCAAGAGAACAAAGACTCCCCAGAAGGTTCAGTTTACTTGGGGGACTGGTCTTTTAATGATATCCAAGATTTAAATACTGTATTAAAAAAAGCAAGTTGTCATATAACAAAAATTCGCCCAAATGGGTTTACTGCCTATGCCTGTGGGGCATTTTCATTAAATGGTTCTATTCTCTCAAGTATAGAAGATCTCTCTGATTTGCTGGAAGATTTAGGCTATGGACCCTTAGATTTAGATACCAAATACCCTCGTTATTTATTTAGTAAAGATGCCCCCTACTTTATGACAATTGGAAAACCTCACAATGACCATTCAAATGTTCCAATAGAAAAATTATACCCATTACAACTCGGAACTATTTGGACCTATAATGGAAATACTTCCATTAGAGTTGAAGATACATTTACTTCATTTAATGGGGAGGAAATGGCAGTAACCAGAAGTGGGAATATTAGAGAATTAGTTGGATTCAAAACAATAGGGGGTAACAATAAACTTAGATATTTTGGATTTAAAGAACCAAGTATAGGAGACGCCATTTTTGAGAGCCCGATAACGATTGGTGACAGTAATGTAATTATCGGAAAAAAATATATTTCTAATACTTCAATTAGATTTCCAAGTCACGAGGAAATAACCGGAAATTTGGAAACAGAGTATCATTATGAATCCAGGGAACAAATAGTTTTATCAGACGGAACACCCTATGGCGATTGTTTCAGGCAAGTGGAAACTGATAATCTCAGATTGACTAATCACAATACCGGACAAACCACAAATGATGAAGCCACAATAGAAAGATATTTTGCAAAAAACGTAGGACCAGTTCTAATAGATGGATTTTACGAATTAACAAACATATCAACATCAGACAATAACAATATCACTTATGAAAATTCAACTGATAATGAAATGTATACCTTTGGCGGTTCTATTATCGATTCCATAAGGAAAGGTATTAGAGAATTGAAATAACAATCTTTTAAAACTTGAACTCCCAACATCATTCATGGAAGAAATTGGTTTTTTAAAGACAGAAAAGAAGTGGCAGGATAGATGGGAAATGGGTAAAATTTTTGAAGTAAGAAAAAGTAACAGGAAAAAATCCTATGTTTTAGAAATGTTTCCATATCTATCCAGCGGGGGACTCTGTTGAACTGTAGGTTTCAAAACAACTAATCTTTCTTCCAGCTTCAATAAATCCTGAAATTAATCTATCAAAGTATTTGCTTTCAAATCCTGAGGGAACGCCTAAAAATAAGTTCTTAAATTTTAGATAAGGTATAATTCCATTGCGGGTTTATTTCATGCCTTAAAAAATTAATTTTTTTAAATTCTTCATTTGAAACTTTTTGTTTTAATTCATAAA